>MDTD01154706.1_pt1 | contig 50409 bp, 35 predicted proteins | sample 811221 | NCBI WGS metagenome assembly MDTD01 (sample SAMN05326646, study PRJNA326480) | marine metagenome | isolation source: seawater | place: Pacific Ocean: South West | collected 2011 | reverse complement strand
TTGTCGACGTTCCAGTACTCCTTCACCGCCAATCCCGGCGTCTGCGGGTACGCCTGCGCGATGACGCGAAGTTTCATCCCGGTGTCGCGCTCGAGCGCCTCTACCTCGCGCGTGAGACGCGCGATGTCCGACTTGCCCAAATACCCTGCGACGTCGAGCACGGGCACGGGTTCGCCCGGGGGCAACAACGACGGGTTATTCACCCCCTCTAACCGCGCCACGGCCTCGTGCGCGGGCGCACCGACCGCCGTGACCGCCGCGAGCGCGAGCGCCACCGCTCGCGCGCGCGCTCGCGCGCCCACATCCTCCGACGCGCGTCTTTCCCCGTTCGCCTCTCGGCGCGCCCACGCCTTCGTCGCGCGTCTCGCGCGCATCGGTCGCGCCTCGCGCCTCGTTCGCGGAACCACGACGCGAGACACGCGCGCGTCCATCGCTCGCATCCCTCTCGTCGCGCGCGCGTCGGTCGATGGCGCGACGCGGCGCGCGATGTCGTCGAGCGCATGTGATGACGTGGATGTCCCGAAAAACGCGCGCGCGCCGGATACGACGACGCGCGCGTGCGATCGACGACGATGCGCGCGATAGAACGCGCGGTAAAGATGAAACGCGCGATGTCCCGCGCGTGTGAACTCGCGCGGTGGACGTCCGCGCGCTCTCTCGCGCACCGTTCCGATGGGCGCGGGGCTCCCGCGTGGGGTGCCCGACATCGTGCGAGCGGTGCGGCGGCCACGATGGCGCGCGCCATGGCGGACCTCGACGAGGAGCACCGCGTCGAACACGATCTTCTCGGAGCGATGCACATACCCGCGGGTGCGCTCTACGGCATCGCGACGGCGAGAGCGTTGGAGAATTACTCGACGACGGGTGTGCGTCTGCGCGAGTTTCCAGAGTTTATTCGCGCGTTGGCGCTGACGAAGAAGGCGTGCGCGATCGCGAACGCGGAGATTGGATTACTGAGCGAAGACGTTTTTCGAGCGATCGAGACGGCGTGCGATCGATTGATCGATTCGGATGAACATCACAGGCACTTCGCGGTGGAAGTCGTGCAAGGCGGCGCCGGGACGTCGACAAACATGAACGCGAACGAAGTGATCGCGAATCTGGCGGCGTTGGAGTTGGGATTACCCGTCGGAGTGTACGACGTGGTGAATCCGAACGATCACGTGAATCTGTGTCAGAGCACGAACGACGCATATCCGAGTGCGGCGAAATTAGCCGTGGTGTTGAAACACGGCGGCGTGGTGGAGGAGCTGCGATTGACCATCGACAGTTTGCGTAAAAAGGGCGATGAGTTCAAGGACATCATCAAAATGGGGCGAACGCAGTTGCAAGACGCGGTGCCGATGACGCTTGGTCAAGAGTTTCACTCGTTCGCGGCGACGCTTGAGGCAGATTTGACGTTTTTGGAGCGAAACGTCGATCAAATGTACGAGGTGAATCTCGGAGGCACGGCAATCGGGACGTCCATCTGCGCCGATGTGTCGTTCGCCGAGCGCGCAGTGTCGGCGCTGTCATCGCTTACTAATCTTCCCATGCGCTCACCGCACGATTTCATCGAAGCGTCGATCTCGACGTCGAGCTTTTTGCTCTTTTCTAACATATTGAGGCGCGTCGCCGTGAAAATTTCCAAAATTTGCAACGATTTGCGTCTCCTTAGCAGTGGACCGAGGTGCGGGTTTAACGAGATCAACCTTCCCGCCGTCGCGCCGGGATCGTCCATCATGCCCGGAAAAATCAATCCCGTCATCCCCGAGGTGATGAATCAGGTGTGCTTCCAAATAATGGGCACCGACGCCTCCATCGCGCACGCCTCGGAAGCCGCGCAGTTGCAACTCAACGTCTTCGAACCCGTCATCATCTACAACTTATTGAACAACATGGAGATGATGGAGCGCGGTTTGCGAACGTTGCGCGAAAAGTGCATCGACGGCATCACCGCTAATCCAAAGGTATGTAAAACTTCCGTGGAAAACTCCATCGGCATCGTGACGGCGTTGTTACCTCTCATCGGCTACAAGCGTTCGTCGGCGGTGGCAAAAGAGGCTCTGGAGACCGGTCGCCCTGTCGCTCAGATCGCGGCGAGATATGCCGACATCGAGAAGATCAGAGAGTTATTGCACCCGGCGTCCATGACGCAGGCGAGGAAGATGAACGTGAATCTCGAGCCAAGAGGCGTGTGCCTCGACAGCCCGCCGGTGCAGCCGGAACAACAAGAGGCGGAGGTGGGATGCTAAGTGCTAACGCTAATTAATCAGACATGTAGTGCGTCAACTTGTTGAATAAATGCATGTAGAAATCACTGCTACTCGTCCAGCTACTAGTTGTATTCAGTCTAACAGCCTAACTGCTTCATTGTTGTAAACCCGGAGCACTGTGCGTCTCCTCGTTCTGTTCCTTTGCGAATCGAATGAAGACTTGCTCGAGCGTCGTCTGCGACACCGAGTAGTCATCGATTTTCGTCGCCTCGTCCTCGGACGTTTTCATCGCCTCGACGGCGTCAAAGATTTTCCACAATTTCATCTGAGGATTCATCACTCGAAGTTTAATCTCCGTATCGTGCGTTTCGACCACTTCGGCGTCCAGATCACCGTGCGTCGTCTTGAGCGCTCGCAACACGTAGTCCCTCTTGCCCTCCGCGAATCGCAAATCGATCGAGTATCCCTCGCTGAATCGCGATTTGAGATGTTGAAGAGAGCCGAGACACTTGAATTCACCGCTCACCATGATACCGATGCGATTGCACAGCGCCTCGCACTCCTCCATGGAGTGAGACGTGAGCACGATGGTGCGTCCGGCGGTCATGGACGAGATGACGTCCCACATGAAACGTCTCGCCTCAGGATCCATGCCCGTGGACGGTTCGTCCAGGAAAACGATCTCTGGTTCACCCACGAGAGAGAGCGCGACGGACAGTTTACGCTTGTTACCGCCGCTGTACGTACCAGCCTGTCGATCAGCGTACCTGGTCAAATCCATGCGTTCGAGAAGCTGCGTCGTCACCTTTGGAATTTCCTCTGGGGGCATTCCGCGAATGGCGGCGTAGAATTCAATGTGTTCCCGAGCCGTGAAATTCGGTTGTAATCCGTTAAACTGCGGACAATATCCCATCAATCGTCGCGCCGCGTTCAGATTGCGTCGAACGCTGTGCATGACGCCGTCGCGCGCGTGAATCACGGCGTCACCGGCGGACGGAGGGAACTCTCCGGTGAGCATCTTAAACGTCGTCGTCTTACCGGCGCCGTTGATTCCGAGCAAACCGAAGCACTGATCTCGATGCAAACCTACGCTGAGATTGCGCACGGCGAGTTTCTTCGACCCGAGCGTTCCCAAGGACGCTTCGTACGTCTTGGACAGATTATCGATGATGACCCCGTCGTCCTCCACGTTTCCTGTCCGAACTCGTTCTCGCTCCGCGCGCACGTCTTCGTCCTCGTCTTCTCTCGGTTCGACGATTCGTTCTCCGTGTCGTATCATTCTCCAGTTCGAGATGTTTTCCTTGTACTCTCGGTAAAACAACAGCGCGGACCACATGAAGAATGTTCCGATCAAGTAGCCGATGTCGTCGGCGATGACGTTGAAGGAACCCTTCGCCACGACGGGTTTGAGACATAAACAGTCTTCGCGGAACACCTGTCTCGTCTTGTCTAAGCCGTTTTGAGCGATGTCGTACAGACCTTTACCGAAGCTGAAATGCGGAATGAAAAAGGGGAAAACGTTGTTGAAGATTTTCGCCACCAACTTCGTATCCTTGTTCAAATCCTTCAACGCATCGGTGACGATGCCGGCGATCGTCGTGATGACGCCGATGACCGAGTTCATGCCGATCTGTCCGACAAAGGTGTAGTATTCGCTCGAGTACCAAAATCCTTGGAAGTGCGCGTGCGGAATGGACGTGATCATAAACGTGAGCAAAAGCACGGCGATGGCTCCGAGCTGATCCTGGAAGTACGAGGCGTTGAAACCGGCGAAAATGATGACGATGATGACGAACACCGGCACGAGCTGCGTCATGTCGGCGAGGAAGTGCGCCAACCAGTACATGCGCTTGTCGATGCCGCTCACGAGTTGAAGATGCTTGGAATTGTTGCATCGCTCGTACACCGGGAAAATGGAAACGCTAGCGCTCAGCACGGCGAGACCCATGACTGTAAACATGGAGACGATGAACGCCGTGTCCGCGTTTTCAGCCTCCGTGACGTCGCCCTCCTTCAATTTGAGCACGTTGCTCGGGTAAAAATGTATCCTCGTCTTGAGCGCCACGTTACCCGCGCGTCGACGTAAAATCGCTTGATTCGCCGTGTTCACCGCAGCCGGCATGCCGTGAATAGCCGTCTGATGTGCGCTTAGCGTGTGCGTATAACGCGAGTTTGTGTAGTCATTGACGTACATCGCGTCGCACGGCGCGTTACCAAGCTGACACGGCATGGAGGGTTCTTGGACCTCGAGCAGATGCGCGTCAATGCTCGCGTCCACCCTGCTCGAACAAGAGATGCCCAAAACGTCGCCCTGCACGTCCCATCCTTTCGTCGATTTCACGCAGTTTCCGCTCGCGCGAGCCGCGATGGCCAGATTACAGGCGGATTCGGTCGTTCGGTTGTACGAACAGCACGACAATCCCGCAAAGTTGATGTCGTCGCTGCTCGCCAAGCACCCGCACATGCACGACACCTCAGGAAGATACTGCGATAACAGCGAGTACGAATCGATACCCAACGCCGCCGTCACGCTCGCCGCTTCGGCGTCGGACGCCGGATACGAGACGATGGTCTTTTTGTTTCCGAGCAAGTTTCTGCCGATTGTCTTCTCCGGGATGACGCTGCCAGGTGTGAATCTCAGCGTCGTCATGTAGAGAGCGAGGACGACCATCATACACGGAACGATGAGTTGAAGCATGGCTGATCGTGCCGTGCGTTTCCAGTTGAGCATACGTTTCCAGAGTAAACGTCGGAGTTGAATGCGGAGAAGAGCCCCACCGGTGGTGTAGGCGTCGCGCGCCGCTTTTCGTTTCATGGAGAGCATGTGTGCGTCGGGGGCTTCGTCCTCTTCGCGTTCATCGTCGGCGTTCTCCGCGTCATTCGCGCGAAGGTTGTGTATCTTCTTGCCGACCCCGTGCGCGAGCGAAAGGAAAACCTCCTCGAGAGTGGTGCAACTGATGCCGTAGCTCGAGTAACCCAGCGACTCGATGCGGTCGTCCAACGCTTTGAACAAGGCGGAAAATTGACTCGTCGACTCGAATGGAAGAGAAAACGATAGCTCCGCTCCGACGTCGCTGTGAATTTGCACGCGAGGCACGAACTCTTTGACGATTCTCAGGACGTTGTTTGTGTTATGTTGCGTCATCGCTTCGAGCTGAGCAGACGACGCGCGGCTTCTCGCAAACGTGAGCAAGTAGCCCGTGCCGAATTTCGACTTCAAGAATAACGGAGAACCGATGCACGCCAAGCTTCCAGCGCTCATGATGGCGACTCGATCGCACAACAAGTCGGCTTCATCCAAAAAGTGCGTCGTCAGCAAGACGGTGCAGTTCGCCGCCCGGCGTCGAATGACGTCCCAGGTGAAACGCCTCGAATACGGGTCCATACCAGAGGTGGGTTCGTCGAGGAACACGACGGCGGGATTCCCGATGAACGCTATGGCGAGCGAAAGTTTTCTCTTCATACCTCCTGAAAGATCCGACGAGTTGGCATCGATCTTTTCCGTTAACGCAACCTCTTCGATGGCAGTCGTGAGCTCTCGATTCACTTCATCTTTACGCATGCCCGCGAAGGCGGCGTATAATTCCAAATGCTCGCGAACCGTGAGCGTGGGCCAAAGAACGTCGAATTGCGGGCAGATGCCCAGACTCGCGCGAACTTCTTGCATCTGCGTCTCGGTATCGTACCCGTTGATGACGGCTTTACCGGAGGTTCTCTCGATTAAACCAGTCAGAATATTAATCGCTGTCGTCTTTCCGGCACCGTTGTGACCGAGTAATCCGCTGACTTGTCCGGGAACGAATGTCATGCTCAAGTCGTTCACAGCGGTGACCTCTTCACCGAATCTCTTCGTCATACCTCGAATGATGATACTCGCGTTGTTCATCTGCTGTCGCGTGAGAGGCTCTACACTTTCACCGGATTCTTGTTGATCCATCGCGAGCGTCTCTTCGTCGGCTTGAGCTCGAGAAGAATCACCAAACCAGTATCTACGCGTGAACAAGAACCATGGCGGTTGACGCACTCCGTACTCGGTCCTCCAGACGGCGTCGAAATAAAACGTCAAGAAGGCGTACAGGAAGCAATCGAAAATGACCATGCCGAAAACACCGGCGGGGGAGACGTTTCCTTTGAGCGTGACGTTCGAGTTGAACGTTTTCCACGTGATTCCTTCCCTGTTCACCTCTAAAATGGCCAACACCGCGCCCCACGTGTTCATCGCGCCCGATGGAAAGATGCAACTCGAGATCCAACCGCGCGAACCCTCCGGAGCGGTGATGCGAATCGCGACGGCGGGGACCATCGTGAGCACGTAGGCAAAGCAACCGACGATGGTGGCGGTGATGGAACGAGAGAAAAAGGTCGAGATGAAAAAGTTCCATAACGTCAGAGATGCGACCCATAACGAATAGAAAAGAAACTGAATGAATTGATCGGTGTACGCGAACGGGTAAATGCCCACCAACGTGACCAAAATCACGGATATCATCGCGGACAACCAGTGCGTCACGAACCACGAACTCCAAAACATGGAGTTCGTCAAGCCCATAATTTTCATGCCTTCTCTCAGCCTCAACTCTTTCTCGACCACGATCGATTTCATCACGAGGACGACGTTCGTCTGAAACGCGAGCGCGCCCACGAAGCCGTAAAACGCCGCCGCGATGACGCCGCCGATGTTGTAGTCAAACCCGAGCCACGGGAACGCCTTCACCGATGTGTCCAAGAGAACGGAAAAGTCGCCGTTCCCATCCTTCATGTCTATGATTGCCCCATCGAACGCGTTTTGTGCATACAAGAACGCCTTGTATCCGGTCCAATCGTACGAGTTGTACGTGCTATCCCACCTTGATGTAAAGTCCTCGTCCATGAATTCCGCCACCTTCTCATCCTTGTTCTTGACATTCGTCGAGTTCAATCGAAGCGTATAATCAAACGCGCTCGTCGCCGAGATGTCACCTCCGGAGTCGAATTTTGCGTACGCGAAAACTTCTCCCGGGCGCGCGTTTATGTACGTCATCGCCGCCGTCTCGTTCGCCTCGGTGGCGACGACTTCGTCTAATATCACGTCCCACTCGTCGTTAAAACACGTCGAACTGCGCAAACACGCGTCCGAACACGCGTTCGCCATCGCCGTATTGTTAAATGCCTTGGACTCGAACGCCGCCTTGACCCCGGTCGCCACGTTTGTCGACCTTTGCGCCTGTTCGTGCATCCTATTGTACACGCTCACCCTCTGCGGGTCCGTATCCGAGGCGAAACTTCTATCGATGTGTTCCGACTTTTCGCTCAAGCACACCATGTTCACGTACGCCCGTCTCCCCAAATCCATCGTCTCCGCGCTCTCAGGACTCACCAAGAACCGAAATCCGCGCAAATCACGAACGTTGGCCGCCTCCATTCCGCCCGCCAACGAATACGGCCTCGCGAACTCGTCGTTCGTCCGTTCGTCCGGCACCAACGCCTTCGGTATGCACATCAACGCCACGAACAACACCGGCACCATGATCTCACACAGCGTACAACATCGCAGGATCCCTTTCGTCTTGAGAAGATAATTCTTTCGAACGAGCGCTCGAAACTGATCCGCGCGCCTGCGCGCGCCTCGAAAAAGCGCGTATTCATCCGTCGTCAATCTCGTCTCTCTCTCTCTCACCGCATCGACACCGCGCGCGCGCCGAACCCATCCACGACATCGAGACGACGTCTCCTCACCCTCCCTCCCCTCCCTCTCGCGCGCGCGCGTCCCTCCGTTCGCGTCGCGTCATCGACCCGCGACCGATGCGTCTCGAAACCATTCGACAGATGTCGTCCCGTCCCGGAGATTCGCGATTCGAACGTCGTCTCCGCGTCCCCGCGTCCCCGCGTCCCCGCGCGTCGCGCACCTCACGCGTCTCCCGCGCGTCGCCCTCCCGACGCTTTCACCGCTCGCGCGCGCGTCGACCGCGGTCGACATCTCGCCGTCGACGCGTCGCCGTGTGACGTCGGTCGCGCGTGCGTGTCGGCGTGCGCTCGAGTAGTATGGGTAAATAGTAGTATCCCATAGTTATCCCGGTTTGTTCCCCATATGGTAGCAATTTCGTCGTCGATCGGTCACGCGGGTGTAACACCATGGACGCGGGACGTCAGACGACGACCGCCGAGCCGTCTCGACATGGCGACGTCGACGAAGGGGAAGGGAAGCGAACGGGAGTCGTTGCTCGGCGCGACGACGGGCGACGGTGCGGACGCGGAGGGGACGATGACGATGACGATGACGATGACGAATGATTCGCAGCCCGTGTCCGCGTGGCTCAAGATCGCGTCCTGCGTCGTCTTGCTCGGCTTTCAGATCTCGTCGACGATATTCACGCAGTTGAGTAAGTCTTCGGACGGGACGTATCCGTACAACAGCGTGTTGCTCGCGGCGACGGTGGAGATGACGAAGTTGGCGGCGTCGAGCGCGTTGTTGGTCGGACTCAAACTCTCGGGGCGAGAGGTGCGCGTGACGTGGTCGCTGCAGCGGTTTCTGAGCTTTGCGATTCCGGGATTTTGTTACTTTGTGAGCAATAATTGCATGTTCTTGATCATTCGCGAGCTCGGGCCGACGACGTTTCAGATTATGAACAACTTGAAGATTTTGAGCACCGGAGTACTCATGCGCGTGTTTTTGAACCGGCCGCTGTCTTGGATGCAGTGGCGCGCGTTGGCGTTGTTATTCTTCGGTTCGGTCATCTCGGAGATTTCTGATAAACCTGGACATCAATTGCGTGGAACACTCTACGGGTATCTGTTGGTACTCGTCAACACCTTCGTCGCGGCGACGGCGAGCGTGTTTTCGGAGAAATTATTAAAGGGCGACAGCTTGGCGCAGAGCGACAGCATTCACTGGCAAAACATTCAGTTGTACTTTTACGGCGTCATCTACGGCATGATTCCCGTGTTGACCAATCCGCTCAACGCCGCCGGCGGCATTTACCACGGCTTCAACTTTTTCGCCTGGGCCACTGTATTTTCGCTCTCCTTCGCCGGCTTGACCATCTCCTTCATCCTCAAATACATCGACAACATCGCCAAATGTTTCCGCGCCGCCGGCGCCATGCTCGGCGTCGCGCTCATCCACGTCTCCATCGAGCACGAAACCTTACCGTTGCGTCTCGTCGTCAGCATATCTCTCGTCGGCTTGGCGCTCGAGATGTATCACTCGCGCCAGTGAGCGCGCATCGTCGCCTCCATCGAAGAGACGAACGAATACCCACACCGCGACCGAATCCCGCGTCCTCGCGCGTCCTCGCGCGCCGTTCGCGTCCCTTGTCATCCCCACATCCCATTTTGACCAATCACGACTCACCAAGCCACCCACTCCCCTTGCGGTCCCGATTCCCCACCCCCGCGGGCCGCGTCACTCGTCGTCGCCTCCACCGCGCGACCGCTCGTTCGTTCATCATGAGGTGCGCTCGAGATGCGACGAAAGCGCCTTCGTTCCCCCTCGCGCCTCTTTCGCGTCGCGCGCGCGCGATGCGGTGACGCGACGACGCGAATCGCGTTCTTTCGTTCGTTCGTTGATTGAATTCTCGATCGCGATGACGATCCGTCGTCGCGTCGCGCGGTGTGACGACGACATCGACCGTCGCGTCGCGCGCGACGTTTGGGAACGCGTCGCGGTGTTCGCGCGCTCGGGCGCTCGGGCGCGGAGGCGCGGAGGCGCGCGAGGGAGGGACGCGCGCGCGGTGGGCGCCTCGTCGCCCGGCGCCGGCGCGCCGAGGAAAGAAATCGAGAGACTGACGGACCGGACCGTGTGCGCGTGTGTTTTGTGTTCGTGACCACAGCGGTGACGGTGATGATAAAAGTGGATTGGACGTGCATCTGAAGCAACCGAGACGATGCACGGATGTTTTGTTTTTGCTCTTCTTCGTCGTGTTTTGGATCGCGATGTTCGTGCTCGGCTTTTACGGCGTCGGCACGGGTAATCCGAAGATTTTGCTCTTCGGCACGGATTACCGCGGGCAGGTGTGCGGGAACGGCGATAACGAAAACTACAAGACGCGTTATTTCGTCAATCCCGGGGAGATTATGTTCGCGGCGGGGATTCACCCGACGTATTCGCGAAGCATCGGCACCAAGTACAATTTGCGAGACGCCAAGAGCATTTGCTTGAAGGACTGTCCGAAGCCCAAGAACGCCACGGCGGTTGGAACCGTCGCGAACACCGTGAACTGGGTGTGCGATTATCCGGTCGGCACGACGCCGAGCGCGGGGTACACCAAGGCTGATTGGGAATCGGACAGCTACGACTACTACAGCCAGTTGACCACGACGCAGCAAAGCAACTCTCGCGCGATGAAGGGACCGTGTTACCCGGTTCTCTTCGAGACCGCGAACACGTTCTACACGTGCCAATACTATGGCTATGGTGACCAAAACGCGCAGGACGCGCTTGTGGCCGCCGGTGGCTACTCGAATGCGTTCGGCACCAACGCGTTGAGTACGTTCACCAAGCGCATCGGCGACCAAGTCGAAGAGATGCTCTCTGGTCCGCTCGCGTCGATTGAACGCTACATTGATGACTTTACCACCGGTTGGAAGGTTGTCCTCGTCGCCGGTGGCGTTTGTCCGATCGTCTTGAGCATCCTCTTTCTCTTCTTTCTTCGATATTTCACGGGTCTCTTCGCATACACGGTGCTCTTCAGCGTCAACGCGCTCGCCGTCGCGCTCACTATTTACTTGTTTTTGAAGGCGGGTGTCATCGGCTCCGATGAAATCACCGCGTACGTGAGCAAGGCGTCCTCCAGTGCCGCCGACGCGATCACCAACTACGCCGATCCCGCCGAAAAAGGTCAAGACACGCTCAAGATCATTGCCTACGTTGTCTTGACTTTCACCATCATCTTCTTCCTCTTCTCCATGATGATGCTTCGCCGTGTCAAGGTGGCCGTCGGCGTCATCAAGGTGGCGACGAGTGCTGTCGGTAAGATGCCGACGATCACCCTGTTCCCCATCGTCCCGGCTGTCATGATGGTTCTCCTCTTCGTGTACTGGCTCTTCACCTTCGTCTTCCTGTACGCGTCGGGTGAAATCAAAATGCAAGACTGTACCATGGACAATACTGTGCCGCCGATGGTGTACTGCGTCTCCCCGACCGACACGTCCAGCTGCCACTGCGGTTACCAGACGTCTTGGGACCGCAACTTGCAGGGTGTCCTCGCGTATTACCTCTTTGGTTTCTTGTGGGGCTCGCAGTGGATCATCGCCATGTGCTACCTCATCATCGCCTGCGTCTTTGTCCAGTACTATTTCAAGAGCGGTGACTACAACGCGCTCAAGAACTTCCCGTTGGTCGCCGCATCGAAGAAGATGACCTACTTCCACAGCGGTACCGCCGCGTTCGGTTCCTTCTTTGTCGCCATTTTGCAATTCATTCGCATCGTCGTGCGCTTCATCGTGCACCGATTGAAGAAGTTGAAGAAGGATAGCAAAATCATCAAGTACGCCGGCTACTACGTGGAATACTGCTTGTGGTACTTGCAAAAGTGCATCGAGTGGTTGAACCGCAACGCGTACATCATGACTGCCATCGACGGTACGTCCTTCTGCACCTCTGCGTGGAACGGCTTGGCGCTCCTCGTCAAAAACATCATGAGCGTCGCCACCGTCAACATCGTCGGTGACATCATGCTCTTCCTCGGCAAGTTGGTCGTCTGTCTCGGCTCCGGCGTCATCGCATTCGGCATGTTGGACTCGGACACGTTCAGCTACGGCGACGAAAAGGTGTCTTCACCGCTCTTCATCGTCATCGTCGTCTGCCTCTTTGCCTACCTCATCGCCTCCGTCTTCATGTCCATCGTGGAGCTCGGCATCGATACCATCCTCCTCTGCTACTGCAAGGACACCGACGACAACGGTGGCACTCCGCTCAACGCCCCACCCGCGCTCGTCAAGGCCCTCGGCATGGCGAAGAAGGTCAAGGCGATCCAAGCGCAAGAGGCCAAGGACCGCGCCGCGCGCGCCGCGGCGGAATAGAGCTCTATTCGCCGCCGACGCGGCCCCGTCCTCCCACGCGACGACGGCGGTCCGACTCACCGCACACATAATCCCTTTCACGTTTAATACACGCGCGGTATCGTTCTATGCGCGCACCGCTCGTTGTCCTCGCGAAAATCCTCCTTCCTCCCTTTCCCGCCGTCGACGGCTGAGATGACTGAAGAGATATCTCGTCGAAAAGGGAGCGCGTCCCCGCGTCCGCGTCACACGCGCGCGCGTCTCGCTCGCGGTGAGGCCGCGAGCGAAGAGACGTTTCCTTTCACTTTTCCTCTTCCCCGAACTCGCGCGCCATGGCGAGCCCGTACCTCGCGCGCGCGAGCTCGCTCGCGCGCGGCGCCTTCACGGTGGCGAGCGGTGGGTTCGCGGGCTCCGTGAGCGCGGTCACGGGTCTCGGCGGCGCCGTCGTCTTCATCCCGGCGCTCTCAAAGCTCGGGTACGAGGCGCGGCACATCGTCGGCACGGCGGTGGTGGCGGTGACGGGGGCGACGGCGGCGGGATCGTTCGCGTACGCGCAAAACGGGGTGAGCGACGTCCCGGTGGCGGTGACGGTGGGGTGCGTGGGCGCGGCGTGCACGCCGATCGGACAGTTGATGGCGAAACGGTTGAGCGGGAAGACGCTTCGTAAGATGTTGGGCGGGGCGTTGATCCTGTGCTCGCCGAGCGCGATGTTGAAAAAGCATCAACAAGACGCGGATGAGGGACGGGACGCGAAGGCGGATTGGAAGATTAAACGCGAGCGACCGCCGCCGACGAACACGTACGAGGTGGTGCGCAATCAGTTTTTGGATCGTCACGATAAGTACGGAGGTTGGATCGAGGCGCTGTCGGCGGAGCGGGAGATGTTGGCGCTCGGCGCGGCGTGCGGGTTGTTACAAGGAACGGTGGGCGTCGGCGGCGGGGTTTTGGTGTCGGCGTACCTCACCGGGATGACGGATATGGAGGTGCATAGGATTTGCGGTACCGCGCTCTTGGCCACGGTACTGACGAACGTGGCCGTGAGTGCGGCGCACTTTAGAAACGGGAACGTGAAGAGCAAATCGGCGGTGCTCTTGGCGGGCTCCGCCATGGCGTGTTCGTACCTGGTGGCGAAGAACATTTCGTTGCAAATCCCCGAGGAGCACGTGAAACAGTTCATCGTCGTCGCGTTGATCTCTTCCGGTGTTTCCATGCTAAAGTAGCGCGCACACACACACACACACACACACACACACACACACACACACCGTTCCATCATCCACGACCACAGTTGTTTCCCATCGCGAGCGCGTCGACGCGAGACGAGATACTCTCGCCTCGTCGACTCCGCTCGCGGCGCCCGCACCAAAAGCCAAAAGTTGTCTATTTGATTAAGTTAAAGAGTTCTTCTCGTTACATACTACGTTTAATCCGCGACGAGTGACTTTTCCAAGCACGTCTCGACCGCGGCCTAAGTGCGTTTCGTATCGCATCGACGCCTTTCGCTGGCTTCGGCGTCGATTCTACGCGCCGATAGCGTCGTCTTTGAGACGCGTTTCGTCGCTCCCGACTATTCAAATCTCTCTACACCCCCCTATAATCACCCTCAGCGCCGTCGGAGGTCACGGCTCCGAATTGATGGTGCTGAACACAAAGGAAGTCACGCCCTCGTACTTGGAATTGACGGTCAAACCATCGCTCCACTCTTCAATCATCTGCGCGTCTCGAGCGACGCGGCGAAGGTAATCGCACGCTTCGCCGAGTTGCTCCCAGTTGTATCCCGCCACCTCCTCTAGAATCGGAATCTCGTCCCACTTAATGTCCAGGTACCGCAGAGACGCCGCGACGGAGGCGGTGGCGATGAGCGAGGGCGTGAATTTCAACCCCTCGTGCCCATACTTGGCCAACTCGACGAGGTAATACGTTGTCTCTTTAAAACACGCGGCGACGTCTCCGTAGTGCGCGAACGCGCAATTTGCAAACTCGATGCGGTCGGGAAACTTGCGGAGTTGATTCGTCGTGCGAAGGACACTCTCGACGTACGCCTCGGCGAATCCGAACGCCGTCGGACGAATGAGCGCGTACTTGAGCTCTCGAAGCAATGCGCGCTCGGCGAGCAACAATTGATCGCGCGTAAACGACGACACCTCGGCGTACGTCGCAAACTCATTCGCCGTGGGCGTCATCACCTCGGTCACCTTGGCGGCGACGAAGATGCACGTGATACCGAGACGTTTGAGTTTATTGCACAGCGGGTGCTGCATGTCCACCGAGTGTAAGACTCGATCGCCTCCGAGCGCGCGGAGCGGTCTCGCCTCGACAGGCTCGCTTCCGCTCGCGCCGCTCCTTTGTAAAAAAGTATCCGGCACGCGCTGCGTCAGAAACGTGTCCATGTACACGATGGCGAGGTGTAACGTCTCGTCCGTCAACGACATAGAATTGTGCTGATCAGCCATCCAATCGATGAGTTGTTGACGCGTCGCCACGCTGCGAAGGGCGCGAAAATCAAAACGGAAAAATCAGTCAGTCGATTCGAGCGCTTCGCGAGACGCCGCGGGGAGTCGCGTCGACGTCGCTCCCTCGCGATCGATGTCGCGCCCACGGTGAGATTCGACGCCTTCCACTCGCACCGTCGCACCGCCCGCGATCGCGCTCGCGTCGTGAACCGTCGTCGCCGCTCCCGCGCGCGCGCGTCTCTTTGCCGTTTAAATTTGAACGCACTTGAAATACCGCCCGTCGCCGACATACGGCGCGAGCACATTTTCCTTGATCAATTCCTGCCTCCGACGTCCTCCGCGCACGCTGAACGGATAATCTTCGCTATTCGTCGCCACCATGCCCCTCGCATCGCTCGGCACGGCTCTCGTCGCTGCGCGCGCGTCGTCGTCGTCAGTCTCTTTTCAAAAATTTCAAAAAATTTCAAAACATCAGCATCATCGCGTCGACAATGCGTCGTCACCGCGCGCGTACCTCTCGTCTCCGGCATCGTCTCCCGGCACATGAAATCATCCTTTTTCGTCTTCTTCCGCGTTCGTCCCTCGCTCGACGTCGCCTCGCGCTTGACACCGCGCGGATTCCCTTCGCGCGCCCCCACGCCGTTCGCGCGCCGCCCCCTCGCCGCTTTCACCCCCGCATTCGCCCCGCTCGACTGCGCGGCGCCGCCGCGATTGGTGAGATCGACCAAGGGATTATTCCCCACCCCGTTCCCGCGCGCGCGCGCGGTGGCGGCGACGCGACGCGACCGTCGAACCGGAGACATGGCGCGCGCAAACTCGGCACTCGCGCGGTTTGAATTCCTTCCCACGACGTCTCTCTCGACCTCTCTCGACGTCTCGCGCGCGACGTCGCGCGCGACGTCTCTCGCCGAGACGCGCGAAAAGAATTCCCTCGCGTCGTTGAATCCCCTCGCGGGACGTCGCGCCGATCGCGCGCGCGCGTGTGCGGCGACGAACCCGCGACGTCCGCGAACGAACGGTTGGGTTGTTGGGTTCCATTGGTCCGACTGATGCATGAATGCATTCGATTCGATTCGATGCGATTCGATGCGACCCGTCGTCACCGCGCGACGACGCGCGCGACGACGAGCGACGAACGGCGATCGATGCGAAAGAAATTCATCGACGTTTCTCGCGCGCTCGCGAGCGAGACGGGGACTCGGCGACGACGGAATCGGTGACGAATCGGTGACGAATCGGTGACGAATCGGTCTCGATGCGCCCTCGCGACGACGACGTCGAGGGCGAGCGCGCGGTGACGGTGAGACCTCGCGCGTACGACGCGGCGTGGATGCGAAGAGGAAAATCCGAGACGTCGAAACGAGCGCGCGGTAGGGGGGGGGACGGCCGCGCGAGGCGACGGGGGCGATGGATGGATGACGCCGATGCCGATGGATGGCGGTGGGGCGCGCGCGCGCGATGGACGGTGTTCGCGGGGGTTTTGCGCGATGCGAACGCGTTGGCCGCGCTCGCGCGATCGGCGATGGGAACGTGTGATCCAGCGCGCGCGTTCGGGGCGATGCGCGCGAGAGAGGCGTGCGGGGTGACGACGAGAAGGGGCGGGGAAGGGACGCGCGAGGCGACGGGACGCGTCGAGGCGAGTCGAGACGCGAGCGCGAGGACGCGGTATCAAGGGGATTGGCTCGACGTCGGAGAAGTGTGTGGGAAGGGGAAGACGATCGAGGACTACGTGTCGAGATGGCGCGCGGGTCCGTTCGAACCGTACGGGGGGAGGAGGAAGGATTGCGCGTACGCGGTGTGCGGCGCGGAGGACGCGACGAGACGAGGCGCGGCGGCGTTGATGCGAGAGATTTCTCGCGAGTACGAGTTGTGTGGACTTGGAAAACACGAACCCATGGTGGAGGGTGACGATGGATCGGTGTTCGAACCCTTGGGCGTTGGGTTCAGGCGCGGGGGTGCGAGTACGTTGGATGGATTCTCTCGCGCGCTGAGCGCGGCGGCGCAGCGCGCCGCCGAACTCGCCTCGCGTAAATCGCAAATGTGCGTCGTGTACGTCATCATTCCGGACGACATGAGAGAGATCGACGCGTTGACGCTCATCGCGTTGGCATCGCACGTCATGAGCGAGGCGACGACCGCGGTGGATCGACGATTTCTCTCCGTCTCGGTGCAAGCCGTGCCGGAATCGTGGTGTCGAGACGCGTACGCGTGGTCTGCGGCGAGCGTGCGCGCGATGGCGTTCAACGTCTTCTTGAAACTCGCGAGACCGATGATCGTGCGGCGCGTGCCGCTCTCGAAGGATAATTTGGACGCCGCACCGAGGAGCGCCAGAGTCGCGGAGAACGCGAGCGGACGCGAGGGCGTCAGCGGCGCCGCCGTCGTCGGTCGCCGCGAGCCGCATCCGTTGTTTAAAACTCCGGAGACGGACACGAACAGAACGATCCCGTCGTTTCCAGCGTACGAACCGTTGTACGCGTTGACGCCGCTGATCGACGAAGACAACGCGGCGAGCGTATCGTCCATGGAGAGAGGATTACACTGCGCGTACATCGTCGTGGCGTCGCGTTGGATCGTGGCGTCTTGGTCCGATTCGAACGGCGAATTCTTTAGCATCGAAGCCGAGCCATTCGCGAGCTCGAACGACGTCGAGACGAACGGTATGCGTTGGCTCATCGACCGAACGAGCGCACTCTCGGAGCAATTATCGTTTGCGTACGGTAAAAAGGCGAGCGCGTGGCTCAAATTCGAACGAGTCGTGATTTGTCGCGTAGGGCCGTGGTCGACGACGGAGCGCGACGCGCTCGCGCGCGCGTGCGATGAATCGTTCCCCGAGCCGCTCGAGCGTGAATTCTTGACGCTCATGGAGATGACGTGCGTCGAACCCGACGACGTCGGCGTTCGAATCTCCGCTTTCGCGTCGTCGACGAAGAACATTTCTTTCGTGACCGAATCGGACGACGCGTCGAAAACTGCGCGGACGTACGCTCTGCCTCCGACGTCCGACCGCGAGTCGCGCTTTGCGTTCGGTGCGAGCGCGTCGAGCGTGTGTTTGCGCGCCGCGGACGAGACTATCGACGGCGAGACGCTGAGACGTTTATGTGAATTATACGCGACGCGCCTCTCTCAACTCGGCATGATGTGTCTGAGCGAAACCGCGGTGGATGATTTCGGACGCGTGCGCGCGCCGCTCCCGCTTCACGCCGAGGCGTGCGTGCGATTCGCGGCGACGATTCAGGCGCTCGAAGTTCACGGAGGCTCTCTAGTATAGTAGACTTTTTTAGTTTGTCTGACATAAAGACAATGTTACAAGCGTCTTCGCTACGTTTCCTCCGATTCCGCGGCGAACACGGAGGGCGATTCCATCGATTCCGTCATCATTCGTGCCTCCTCCTCCTCCTCCTCCTCCTCTTCGAACTTTGCCGCCGACGTCTCGGTGTAGTACCCCATGTTCGACCCGTAATCCCCATTCATCTCACCGTTCGGCGCATCGATCAGACGCAACGCGGCGAGAGACGTCAACGCCGCCGCGCCGCACCCCACCAGAGTCCTTCGCAACGTCTCCACCACCGGACGCACCTCGTACGTCCCCAACAGTCTATCCCGCGCCAACATCTCCGGATCCTTCACGTACACCTGCCCATCGTACCACCCCGTCTCCTCGTACTCCACCGTCGCGCTCAACAATCGATCGCGAACGTACGACCACCCGTTATACGCGCTCAGCGTCATCGCCGCCGTCGCCCCGCTCGCGCCCACGCACGCGCTCACGCACGCCTCCACGAACTGCGTGTTCGGATCGTACGACCCACACGCGATGGGATACGCGATGACGACGTAAAAGAACGCGAACAGCGCGAGCACGCGCCTGACGTACGGACCGACGCCTAAACTCGGCCACGACGTGAGCGCGCCGTCTCTGAGCTCTTCGTACTGCGACGCCGGTCGCTGGTCGCGCGGCACGGGACACGCGTCCTCCAACGCGTCCAACAGAGACGACGACGACGAGAGCGTTCGAGAATCATCATCATCGCGCTCCTCGTCTCCGGTTCTCGCGAGCGTCACCGTCGCGCGTCGCGCTCGCGCTCCGGGACGCGTCATCGTCATCGGCATCGTCATCTTCGTGGGCATCGTCATCTTCGTGGTCATCATCGCGTCGCGTCCGCGATGACATCCGCGCGTCACCGAGACCACCGCGCGCGCGGACATCACCCCGCGTCGTCGTCGTCACGCGTCCGCCGGAACGACTCGACGCCGACAGTGACGTCACGGCGCCGTGCCATCGCGCGACGCGACGATGATGATGATGATGATGATGATGGTGATGAGGATCGGCTGGGGGACGCGTGGCGAGTCACGACCCATCGGGTTCATCACGAGTCATGACCGGTGACCGAAAGCCCACAGGCACACGCCGGGATCGGCCTGGCCGCCACCAGGATTTTGACTCCTCTTATCACGGGTCATGACTCGTGGAAACAGACCCCGTGTGCGTATACAGTGACGCGGACCGCCCCCACGCGAGCCACCGTCATCCCATCCCATCCCTCGACCGTGCGCCCGCGCGGGGCGTCACAACTCATCGTCGTCATGGCTTTCACGGTGCGTGCGCGCGCGCGTGGACGAGCGCGCGAGGCGAGGGAGACTCGCGCTCGGTGTCTCGTATTTTTTATTATTATTATCGTCGTCGTGAAGACGCGCGCGCGTGAAGACGACGACGCGATGAGGATGCGGGCGACCGATCGATCGCGCGGGGTTCACTACTCATCCGTTCGAACGCGCGCGCGCGGAGCACGCGAGGGGGGACGCGTGGGTGGGTGCGACGCGCGGAGAGACTGACGATGGGAAAAATGCGTCGTATTTTTTTTTGTTTTTTCGTCGCAGATGAACGTTTCCGCAAAGGTGCGCGCGCGCGTGCGAACGATCGGTACCGCGCGCGGTCGGGGTTCCCTGGATGATGCGGTTCGGGGGCGATCGGATGTGGATCGATCGGGGAGGTCCACCGGACGCGGCGAACGCGCTTCCGACACGTTGTTCGGTGGACGGTATCGATGCGAGATGGATGATGGCGCGTGTGTCTCGAGAGGGGGCGCGATGCGCGAGGATGACGCGACTGACGATGGATGGGCCTCGAAACGGCGTTCCCCGATGGATAATAGGTTTCCGCCTTCGCAGGCGCCAAGGTGACCTCGGCGCGCGCGACCAAGGCTCGCTCGGCGAACACCGTCGTGCGCGCCTCCGGCACGGACTACGGTCTCGGCTTGCAGTGCTCCCCGACCGCGAAGAAGACCATCGACCCGAAGGGTCGCGCGAAGGTTCCGCTCGAGCTGGAGGAGATGGAGCTCCCGATGAACACGTACAAGAACAAGACGCCGTTCGTGGGTAAGGTGCGCTCCGTCGAGCGCATCGTCGGCCCGAACGCGACCGGTGAAACGTGCCACATCATCATCGAGCACGGTGGTAAGATGCCGTTCTGGGAAGGCCAGTCCTACGGCGTCATCCCGCCGGGTACCAAGGTGAACTCCAAGGGTAAGGAGGTGCCGCACGGCGTGCGTTTGTACTCGATCGCGTCGTCCCGTTACGGAGACTCTTTCGACGGCCAAACCGCCACCTTGTGCGTCCGCCGCGCGACGTACTGGGATCCGGAAATGAACGCCGAAGATCCGGCCAAGAAGGGTATCTGCTCCAACTTCTTGTGCGACGCCAAGCCGGGCGCCGAAGTCATGATGACGGGCCCGACTGGTCAAGTCATGCTCTTGCCGAAGGACCCGGCGACGCCGGTCATCATGGTCGCTACCGGTACCGGTATCGCCCCGATGCGCTCCTACATCCGCCGTTTCTTCCTTGAAGACATCCCGAGCTGGGAGTTCAAGGGTCTCGCGTGGTTATTCATGGGTGTCGCCAACTCTGACGCCAAGTTGTACGACGACGAGTTCCAAGAGTGCGCCAAGCGATTCCCGGGTCAGTTCCGCATCGACTACGCGCTCTCCCGTGAAGACACCAACAAGAACGGCGGTAAGATGTACATCCAAGACAAGGTTGAAGAGTACAAGGACCAAGTGTTCCAACTCCTCGACGGCGGCGCGCACATGTACTTCTGCGGTCTCAAGGGTATGATGCCGGGCATCCTCGAAATGTTGGAAGGCGTCTGCAAGGAGAAGGGCATCAAATACGAAGAGTGGCTCGAAGGCCTCAAGAAGAACGGCCAATGGCACGTCGAGGTGTACTAAACTCACCGTCGTGCACCATTAATTAGCTCGCGTATTGCGTTCGTCGGCGAGCGCCGCGACGCGAAACCGTGTTCACGTTTGTTAATCCAGAGTGAATTGAACTCATCTTTTCCACACACTCCACTCCCCACGTCACGCGCGCTTCACTCTCTGCCTCGTCCAATCTCGTCCCTCTCTCATCGACGCGCCGAACGCACGCGATGCGTCGCGATTCCGTGGACGTCGCCTTCGCGCGCGCGCTCGAACGAGACAGACGTCGCGACGCGGCGGAGAGCGCCAAGAGGCGCGCCGTCGAGCAGAGGTGCGACTACGGCGCGTTCCATCAGCTCGTCCTCGGTGCGAATCTCAGACCCATGGAGAGGTCATCGTGGTTTCGAGACGCGGCGCGAGGTCCGCGCGCCGTCGATCGATTCACCCGCGCGAGGTCCGCGAGGCTCGCCGGGGACGCGCCCGCGCGAGTCAACGAGGAGGCGTTGACCGAGCGCGCGCCGGAGACGATTGATGAATTCTCTCGCGCGTGGCGCCGTTTACGCGGAGAATGTGATGACGTGAAAAGTGAATATCTCTTCAACATCCCGACCGAGGCGTTCGAGGTCGTGTTCAAGGTGCGCGCGCGCGCGTCGTTCGTTCCCGCGCGCGACGAAGACCGACTGACGATTTCGGCGTCTCCGCGCAGGTTGAACTCGCATTGGACGTGTTGATTGATTTCGTGCGCTTGATCGCATCGCGAGTCGAGAGTGATGAACGCGTCGTTGAAGGTGCAGCGCGAATTTTGTGCGCACTCACGACGTGTGGACGTTTCGAATCGCACGCGCGCCTGGCGGGCGCCGACGTCGCGCGAGACGCGCTTCAAACGCTCCGCCGCGCCGCGCCGAGCGCATCGGTGCGTCGCGCGATGGAAAGCTGGGGGGACGCGCTCTCGGCGTAATGGATCGCGCGTGGGTCACTGTATTAATTGCTTGGCTTTATATGTGGTATAAAACAAAGATGCGCTATAGCTAAGTGTTTGTCCAATTCATCGAACGCACTTTAGAAAGGAGACACACCGCCGACGTTTTGAAAGTTGACGAGCATGTTCGCTCCGAAGGGGTCGACAATATGGTCGACGAGGTTCTTGACCGGGCCTTCACCGGTCATGACGGCTTGCGCACCGCAGCCGAAGCACGCCATCATGGCGAGGCGACCGTTCTTGATCTCCTTGAGCTTCATCGTATCCATGTCTTTCTTGCCATACCCCATCGGGTTGAAAGCTCCGCCGGGGTACGCCGGTTCACCGCTGCCGCCCAACTTCTTTTCCCAGCCGACGAAGTCTTGCTTACCCATGGAGCCCGGGTTCCAGTAGTCGGACGCGCGGCGGAGTTCCGCAATGTTCATCATCGCGGCGTTGATCCAAAAGATGGTGAACGGGCTGGCCCAGTAGTCGTAGGTGCCTTGCGCCGGGATCATACCAGCCTTGTACCAAACCAAGCCGGTTTCTTCCGGGATGATGCCCAAGCCACCGAGGAGTTCCGGGGCAACCATGCCCGCGACGCCGAGCATCGCCCAGCGGGCGTGGATCAATTCAGCGTACGCCAACCATTGCGGGTTCATGAATCCACCAGCACCATCCGGGTCGGACAAACCGAGCGGGTCAAAACCGACGTCACCCGGCAAGGAGCCATCGAGGTAGGACAACGATTGATCGCTGTTACCGAGAACGAACAACGGAGCGTCGTCGCTCGTGTCGCGCGCAGCCTTCTTCTGCACACCATAAAAAAACACAAAACACATCCCGTTAGTCTTCACACCGGGTACACTACGACACTCCACTAAACCCTCACCCACCCAAATCTATCCACCACCAAGATACGCTCGCGTATCGATCGCCCGCGATCGCGCCCATCGCCCCATCGCCGTCGTCCCTCGCGTCGCGCGCGGCCGACCTCGCGCGCGCCGATCCACCCGTCGCGTTCGACGACACGAATTCTTCCCCATCGATCGCATCCCCTCGCGCGCGCGTTCCCCACGCGTCCTCGTCGTCCTCGTCGATCCGTCCCATCGATCCACGCGCGCGCTCGCGCAACGTACCGCGACCGGCGCGGCGGTCTCTTCCGCGCCCTCGGCGCGAACCGCGACCGAGCGTCGCGCGCGTCGCTGCGCGCGCGCGGTCGGGACCGCGGAGATCTTGCAAGTGGTAGCGGTGGCGAACATATCGATTCGCGTGTGGGCCGTACTCTGACGCGACGCGACGCCCGCGCGCGCGACGACGATGATCGCGCGGGCGATCGATCGCGTCGGTCGGTCGTTCGAACGCGTACACGATGGGTGTGTTCATGGCGTTTTCTACCATCACAGTACGTGCGTCTCGGTCGCGTGCGTACGATCGAACGGTGTCGGTGTTTTCTTTTACAGAGTGCGGGTGAAATCACCCATCCCTCGCGCTGACACGCAAAAGTAAAAAAAGCGCTATAGGGTTTAGGGTTTAGCGTCCCGCGCATCCAGCCGCCGGCGCGCGAGAGCGACGCGCGCGTCGTCGTCGTCTCGCGAGAGACGCGCGAACGAACGAACGAACGAACGGTCGGTCTTCCCGCGTCCTCGCCGTTCTCCCCGTTCGAGGCGACGACGGACGGAGATGGACGCGAGAGCGCGCGCGCGCGCGGTGCTCGAGTGCATCGAGCGGGCGGACGCGGCGCGCGACGAGGCGAGCGCGCCGCGGCGAGGGAGCGCGAGCGCGAGCGATGGGGACGGTGGTGATGCCCTGCCCGGGGTGTCCGCGAGCGGTGGTGGGAAACGGCGAAGACGAGACGCCGAGGCGGGGACGGCCATCGAGGAGGAGGCGGAAGAGGCGAAGAGGCGAAGACGCGACGGCGACGGCGAAGGCGAAGGCGGGAACGGCGTGCGCGAGGCGGATTTGAAGAAGATGCTCGAGGGAAGGATGACGGTGCAAGAGCGCGCGGAGGCGATCAATGAATTGTTGAATCAGAGAAAGATTGACATCTTTAGGCGGGGGGATTCGTTGGTGTTCGCGCGCGTGCGAGAGGAGCAGGCGGCCAAGTTTAAAGGATTGAGCACGGAGGACATGTTGGTGTATCAGATCATTCAGCACGCCGGAAACGCGGGGATGTGGACGAAAGAGTTGAAACAGCGATCGAATCTGCCGGTGCCGCAGATAACGAAGATTTTCAAGACGTTGGAGGCGAGGAAACTCATCAAGTCGGTGAAGCACGTGGCGCAACAAAATCGCAAGGTGTACATGCTGTACGACCTCGAACCGAGTCGAGAGATCACGGGGGGCGCGTGGTACACCGAACAAGAATACGACGCTGAGTTCATCAGCGTTCTTCGCGAGCAGTGCGTCAAGTTCATTTGCTCAAAGGATCGCGTAACGTTGGAAGAGGTGAGCGATTTCGTGCGCTCGAGCAAGCTGAGTCACGTCGAGCTCGGTTCCGACGACGTCTTACAAATCGTCAACACGCTCGTGTACGACGGTAAAATCGACGAGATCGTGGATGAATCGCAAGACGACGGTATGTCCCCCGTCACGAACGACGACTCGAAGCCTCCGACGTATTACTCAAAGGCTTTACTCGCCATTCCCGAACACAGCCCCTTCACCGACGTTCCCTGCGGCGTGTGCCCGGTGATCAACGAGTGTCGTCCGGACGGCCTCATCAACCCCACCTCGTGCGAGTACCTCAACGCGTGGTTGCAGTTTTAGTCGAGCGGCTCGATTTGCTCTCTCAATCTTGAAATAATAGACGATAGATAGTTCCCGTAGGTTCGCGTCGTCGGCGGTTACGCGCTTTTTCCCACGCACTTCGACTCGACTTCGCGCCTCGCCTCGCGCGTCATGTTCGCGTCGCGCTCGACGACGCCGATGACGGCGAGCCACCGCGCGCGACCGAGATCACCGGTCTCGTCGTCGTCGTCTCGACGCGCGCGTCGCGTCGTGGCTTCCTCGTCCGATTTGCCCAAGCTCTACATACCGGCCGATGCGATGGGCGGGGAGAGTCCAGAACTCAAGGCGGCCAAGACTCTCCGTCGTTTATTCACGTTTGTCGCCATTCGCGTCGTGCAGGGACACATCGAGGGCGCGGGGAACGGTGCGGCGAGACATCGAGAGCGCGAGAGCCGAAAAGGGACCGCCCGAAAAGACAGAGACTGACGGCGGGACGCGCGCGCGCTCTCTCTCTCTCGCGCAGACGGCGGATTCGCCCCGCAAGTCACCGGTCGCGATGGGAATTGCATGTGCCCGGATTACGATGATTTGCGTCGCGCGATGGAGGAGATCCCGCTCGGAGACGGCGATTCGTGGATCGATGAGTTCATCGGCATCAATTCGGCGGTGGCGCTCCGAATTATAATTGCTCGCGAGACGTACATGAATGAGTTTGATTACGAGTACGCGAAGAGGTTGACGGAGGATATGATACAGAAGGGTAACGCGCAATTGATGAAGAGACACGCGACGCGCAGTTTGGGGCTCTCGAGCGACGAGTGAGCAACGTCGTGGTATGTAACATCAGTTTCGTTCGTGTATTCGTCCGTGTATTCGTTCGTTCATTCACTCATTTCTTGAGTTCTTCGAGCGTGGAGAGTATTTCCAGAAACGTTGGTCTCTTCTTCGCTTGAAATCTCCAGCACTCGCGCACGAGAGCGGCGACGTCGGGCGAAATCGTTTCCGGCAAATCGGGTCGAGGACCCGTGAGCACGGTGGCGGCGATTTTCACCGGGTGAATCCCTTTCCAAGGTTGCATACCCGTCATCATCTCGTACAGAATCATCGCGAATGAATACACGTCCACCTTCTCGTCCGCGCGCTCGTCGCCGAAGAGTTCGGGCGCCATGTAATTCGCCGTTCCCGCGCCCAGAGAAGCCAGACTGAGGCTCGTTTGCACGGCTCGAGAGACGCCAAAGTCTGCTAAATACGGTCGCTCCGTGTCTTGCTCTATCAACACGTTTTGAGGTTTAAGATCACGATGAATAATTTTCGGCTCGAGTCCGTGCAGGTACGTCATCGCGCTCGCGATGTCTCGAGCGATGCGCAGCGCTTTATTCTTCGCGAGTGGCGCAGGCGCGCTTCCGCTGCAGTGTAAGAGCTCGTGCAGGGATCCTCCGTGTACGATTTGCATGAGAAGACAATTCTGCGATACACACGCGCCGTAGATTTTGACGATGGACGGATGATCGATGCTTCGCATGATTTCGATTTCGCTCTGCAGCGTCGCGCGATCTTCGAGGTCGTGCATGATCTTCGCCGCCACGTGTCGATCCCGCCACTTGGCCGAGTACACCGTTGAATGTCCACCCGAACCGAGCTTTTCAAAAATATACACGTACTTTTCGAAATCATCCGAAGAGATGTACGTGAACTTGTCCGCCTGTCCAATCTTTTCCTCCTTGACGAGATCGGTCACCTCCTTGACGAGATCGGCCGCCGTCATCTCCATGGTCCCTGCGGACTCGTCTTTGTCGTCCTCCAAAGCCGATCGATACGCGTTCGAACGATCGGAATCATCACTCGTTCGCGCACACGCGTCGTCAACTTCTTCTTCGCGCGTGCGATCGATATCCAAGGCGTGCTGATGAAACTCTTCGCTGTCCTGCGTTCTATTGACGTCGAGCGCCACGTGATCGTCTTCTTCGAACGACGATTCATAGTTCAACGCGCCGAGGGAATCGTTGCGCCGGACGGCGCGTCGACTGAGCGCCGTCGTGTGCGCAAAAATGGGCGCGTTCGTGGAGCGGTGGCGCGTGACGTGCGCCGACGACGTGATCTCTACTGATTCTCTGATGGCGCGTGCCTTGTTTCGCGTCGCCGAGCTCTGATGGTTCGCCTTGTCTGGCGTCTTCAGCCCACCGTCGCCGCCCTTCTTCGAATCGGACTGTCTTCCCCGACGTCGAACGACCGTAAACGCGACCAAGAGCACGCAGATCGCGCCGAGCGAACCGAGGAGCGACCACAATATGATGAACGCCGATCGATCCGCTGGAGAAATCGGCGTCGGCGCTCGCTCGTTCGCCGCGCGAACCGCCTCCGCCATAGACTCCAGCGCGCGCGCGTACGCGTCAGCACCATCCGAAGAATTCGTCAAGTTGTTTTCGCTCGTCGAATCTTCCGTCTCGAGTGGGTCGTCTCCGTCCTCGATCGATTCGATCGTCGCGCTCCAAATCGTTCCTCGCGCCCGTTCTCCTCCGATCGACGGCGACGCGTCCACCATCAGAATCAAACTCTCCGTGAAATTCCCCGTTCGACTCTGCACACCCATCGCTTGATCGAACGCCGCGCTCATCGCTCGTTTCGGCGCGACGATCAAGCCACGAATCCATCCGACCGCGTCCGCGTTCGCGTTCGCGTTCGCGCGCAACGATCCCAAATGTACCTCCCTCGCGTACGCAACCCCCTCCTCTCGCACCACCCGCGCCTCGATCGCGGCGCTAAAGTTCGCATCGATCGTATATCGGAGCGCCAACGCCCCGTCCACGTCCTCGGTCCCCGCGATCGCGGAATCAATCCTCGTCGTCGCCTCGCACGCGCCGCCGATCGACGACGCGCCCCACGCGCCTCCCGACGACGTCTCGTCCCCGAACTCCACCTCGAATCCACCGTCCGACGACGTCCCGCCTCGCGCCCGCGCGTTCGCGATCGACGCTTCGTCGCACGGCGCCCCATCGACGACGTACGCGCGTCGACGACGACGCATGATGCCAATCCGTCGCGCTCTCCGCTGGAGTGCCGAGATTGACCGCGCGCGCGTCGATCGCCACCCTTCCCGTCGCGCGCCCGCGTCGACGCTCGTCGCGATCGACGCGAAAAAAGTTCTCGCGCTCGATTCTCGCGCGCTCGCGCGCTCGCGCGCGTCGCGACGTCGACGAGGCGTCGAAAACGTCACGAAATGGCGACAGCGACGCATTCGTCGCGGCGAATGCGAGACGCGACGACGTTCACGAATCCGCGCGTCAGCGCGCGACGCGACGCGCGTCTCCGCGCGTTCGAGCGACCGTTCGACGAAAAAGTCGGCGCGTCGCGCGATCGCGTCGCGCGCGAACCCTCGAGACGGTCGTCGCGGCGCGCGGCGACGGGAATCGCATCGTTTTCATTCGTCCCGCGCGGCGGCATGCCTCGAAAACCGTTCGTCGTCGACGACGCGCCGTACGTCGTCGGAAGTCGCGTCCTCGTCGACGCGCTGTTCGACGGGGAGACGCGCGCGGCGACGGTGGTGGCGAGGAAGGGGGACGGCGCGGGAGGGAGAAACGTCAAGTATTACGTGAGGTACGCGGGCCGAGACGCGCGTCGAGACGACGAGTGGGTGACGAGAGACCACGTGCGAGGACTCGTCGCGGAGAGCGCGCTGTTGAGCGATGAGGCGACGACGACGACGGGTGGGCGGAGGGAGACGTCTTCGAGCGGACGCGCGCGTTCGGCGGTGACGGTGGCGGGGGGAGGTCGCCGCGAACGGGGCGGCGGCGGACGGAGTCGCGGCGAGGGCGACGCCGACGCGGACGACGAGCGCGGAGGGTTGACGCCGGGCGTTCGGGGGAGAAAGGTGACGCACGTCGAGTTGGGGAAGTTTATATGCGATTGTTGGTACGAGTCACCGTTTCCCGAGGAGTACACGGATGGTGGGAAATTATACGTGTGCGATTTTTGTTTAAAGTATCATCGAAAGCGCAAGGCGTACATCGCGCACAAGAAGACGTGCGAGATGCGACATCCGCCCGGAAACGAGATTTATCGACACCCTCCGGCGCCAGCGACGGACAAACAGCCGGCGCGCGCGCAGTTAAGGATATGGGAGGTGGACGGGTCCACGGCGACGACGTATTGTCAAAATTTGTGTCTCATCGCCAAGTTGTTTTTGCACCACAAGACGTTGTACTACGACGTCGCGGCGTTTCACTTTTACGTCCTCACTGAACAAGATTTCAACGCCGATGGAAAGCCCGTGTATCGAACAATGGGGTACTTTAGCAAGGAGAAAGGACAGGTGGAGACGAATTTAGCGTGCATCCTCACCCTGCCCGGGTATCAAAGGCGCGGATTGGGCACGTTTTTGATTGAATTTTCGTACGCGTTATCCAAGCTCGAGGGACGCATCGGGACCCCGGAGCGTCCTCTGAGCGATCTTGGGTTCGCGTCGTACAAGGCGTACTGGAGCCGGGTGCTGTACGACGAGATCAAGGGCATCATGGGAGAGATCAACGTCTCTGAGTTGAGTAAAAAGACGAATGTTCGCGTCGACGACATCGTCAACACGCTCCAGCCACACAGTTCCGTTCGTTTCTACAAGGATCAGGGATACTTGAAGATCACGAGCGAAGGAATGAACGATTTCAAAGCCTCTCAGGCGAAGGAATCGCGCAAGAAGACGTTACGCGTCGACCCCGCGCGCCTGAAGTGGATTCCGCACGCCCCCTTGCGCATGGTGGAGGTGGCGGAAAAGAGAAGACGAACGCGTTTATTTCAAAAAGACGAGGACGAACGAACGAAAAAGTCTAGAAAGTAGTTGATTATACACACGATAGATCACGAACGCTCGACTAGTCGCTCTCGCGCGCTCACTCGCAGACGCCGTCCCACGGCGCGAGACCGCACGTAAAGTACTTGCGCCTGTCAAAGACGTCGCATCCGCGTCTCTCCGCGTCCGTCACGGGTAACATGAGCGTCGGATTCCGCGCCAACTTGGACACGCGATCTAAGAACGCCACCTTCCCTCGAATCGATCCGCAATACGCGGCGTGCACCATGTATCCACGGTGGTTACCGCTTCCATCTTCGTCCGGCTCGAGGTGCTTGGTGACGTCAAAGGTGAGATAGGACGGCGCGACGTCTTGCGAGAGCGCCGAGATGATGACACCGTCGGCGCGCGCGTGCGGCGCGATCTCCCACGTCAGAGACGCTTGCTCGGTGTCCGTCGCCGTCGGTTCGAGCGCCATCCAATCCTCGAGAAGCTTTCCAATGAATTCATTCGGTCGCGCGCCGATGAGTCCGGTGTTGATGGCTTTTTGTTCCAACGCGCCGCCGAAATCGGACAGCGTCACCAAGAGCGCACCGGCGTCGAGTTTAGACTTGACGAACGCGCGCGGATCTCGCAGTAACAGCGTCGACGCGTCCAAGAAGAGGGCGCCGTATCCAGCCTGCACGAGGGTGTAGACGACGTGCACCTTGCGCCACGTCCACGCGACGCGAAGCGCCTTGCCCAAATCGCCGTTGACGTCGGATTGTCCCGCGTGAATGCTTCCATCGTCGTTCATGCGCTCGCCGAGAATGTCCATCATGTCGGTGTCGAGGAAACACATGACGCCCGTCTCCACGCAATCTTTGAGCGTCGCGCGGTCGGTGACCATGACTGTCAACGCGCTCGCAACGTCGGGGAACCGCTTCGCCGACTCGACGAAGAGCTTCGCCACGGGCCAATACGCCGCGTTGGCGTAGGTGACGACGCGCATCTGTCCGACTTGCGCGCCGTTCGCCTGTAAGTGATCGACCAGTCCAGGAATGGGCCCCGGTCGGTTGTGGAGCGATTCGAGACCGCGCGCGTCGCGCACCCGGCGGCGGACATCGTCGCCACTCGGCGTCGCCGTGAAATAGCCGTTGTTGATGGATTTGAAATACTCTTGCGAATCATCGAGAGTTTTCTTCGTCCCCTCGGCCTCGATCAAGTCCTCTGAATCATCCTCCGCGGGCGACTCTGGTTTCGTCTCCTCTTCGTTCGCGGCGGGCTCGGGTGTCTCTTCCTCCTTCACCGGCGCGTCCGGCGTGGTGTCCTCTGGCTTTGTGTCCTCCTTCACCGGCGTCGACGCGGTCTCCTCCGGCTCGGCTTCCACTCTGTCTTCCTCTTCGACGAGCCGCTCCGACTCCGGCGCGCGCGCGGGATCCGCCTCCGCATCCTTAGGCGCGGGATCCGCCTCCGCATCCTTCGCCCGCGCCTTCTTCTCTCTCTCGCGCTCTCGAGCCTCCGCACGCTTGTGACGAACGCGCTCCGCGAGCTTCTTGAAGGCTAAGAATCCCGTGCGTCGCTTCTCGCGCGCCTGCTTCTGCGTATTCAGCGGCGCGGAGAGTTTGGCGGCGGCGATCTCGTCGGCGGGCGCCGCCTCGGGCTCGATGGACGACTCGGTCGAGGGTTTGGCCTCAATGCGCTCCTCGCGCTCGTTCTCGTCGATTCGATCGAATGGATGCCCGGGATCGGACGCGATCTCGCGCGCGAGCGACGCCTCCAACGGTGATTCGTCGGCGGCGTACGTCGAATCCTCCGCTCGGGCAGTTTGCGCTCGCGCGGGCCGCCGCTTCTCCTGTCGTCTGCGGCGTCCATACGCCTCCATCTTTTGAAGCGCCGCGTACTCTTTGTGCTTTTCCTCGCGAATCTTCGCTCGGCGCGCGGCCGCGGGATCGAGATCGTTCGCCGCGTCGGCGGCGGCGTCTTTGATGTTTGCATCGCCGAGCGCCGACTCCGCCTTGGATTCGCGCGCCGCAATCTCGGCGTTTCTATCCCGGATGCGTCGCTCGTGGCGCGCGCGCTGACGAAACGCGCGAACTTGATTCATGTGTGCCGTCGACGCGTCGTCTTCCTCGACGGCGGTCGGCAAACCGCCCGTCGACGCCGGCGCCGGAGGCTTGGCGCGTCCTCGTCTCTCGCGCCCCCGTCGTCGCGCCCCCGCCCCCACCGTCGCCATCGACGACGACGACGACAGGTAATCTCCACCTCGCGTGAAATCTTTATCCTCGATATCCGCCATCGCCTCCGCGTCCGCCATAGCGTCCGCCTCCTCCGCCGTCGCCGCGCCTCCGTCCGACGCCGTCTGGTGATAACTCGCGCGCATCAACGCCGCCCCGAACGCCCGTCTCGCCTTGCGCACGAACGCGTACTCCGGCGGCGGCGTCCCTCGCGCGTCAGGCGCGATCCCCAACGTCCCCACAGCCGTCGCGCGTCCGCCGGATAACGCCGCGAGGCAACAACACGCCACCGCCGCGCCAACACCCAACGCGCCCGCGACGCGTCCGCGCGTCATCCACTCCCCTCGTCCCCTCCCGCGCGCGCGCGCCTCCCTCGCGCCGAGTTCAACGTCCACACTCTCAACACCGTACGTCGTCGTCGCCGTCTCGCGCGTCACGAGCGCGTCACGCGCCGATCCATCCTCGCGCGCGCCGAACACCATGATGCGATCGACCGCGACCGTCTCCACCGCGCCTCGCGTCGCCTCTCTCTCGCTCGCGCGCCTCGCTCGCGCGCGACCCTCGATCGTTCGCTCCCGTCTCTCGCGACCTCGACGCCCGCGCCGCTCGCGCGTCCCGAGACCTCGCGCGTCGATCAGTGTCGAGACACCACTCGCGCCCTCGACGACGACGACCGGCGACACGCGCGCGAAGAGACGATCGATCGATTAGTTGCGTGAAAATACAGCCTAGCGAGTGTGTGTCGTGACGCCGCTCGCTTTTTCGAGGCACGCGCGCACGGCGTCGGCGTCGGCGGCGGTTGGAGACGTATTGGCGTTGTGCCACTCGCCGCGGCGTCTCGCGCGCGCGAAGGACGCCCGGACGCGCGCGCCGCCGTCGGAGAGACGCTCGAGGTCTGCGTCGCGCCATCGTAACTCGCCTCTCCGCGCGTCGGCAAATATCGGGCCGTGCGCGAGGAGGAGTACGAGCGCGGAGGCGCAGTCGGCGCGCGTCAACAGGGCGAGGTCGTCCCCGTCGCGCGGCGCGTCCACGGCGGAGCGTTCGAGCATGTCGTCCAACACGTCGAGCGCGGCGAACGTGAAGGCGTGCCATCGCGCTTCGGCGCGTTCGCGAGCCGCGGGGTCGTCGCGCACGGTGTCCCAACGCGGCGGCGGCGTCCACGCGTCGGCGTCGGCGCGCGCCGCGTCGGCGTCGGCGTCGGCGTCTCGGAGTTTTTGCAGAGCCACCGGCGCGACGACGACGGCGAGCCATTGCGCGACCGCCGGTTCAGCGATGCGGTGCTCACAGTCGGCGTCGTGTCTCACGCACGCGTCGTACGCCTCGAGCGCGTCGAAAAAAGTGCGCGCGCCGCCGTCGACGTCTCGCTCGGGCGTCACCAACGATTCCATCTCGTACGTCAGCGTAGATTTCTTCGGCAGCCTCTGTCGCAAAAATTCAAACTGCACCGGAAACGCGTACTTGAGTATCGTCGAGTGCCACAATAGTTTAAACGTGCGCGTTGCGTACCCATGGTGCATCAACGTCTCGATCTCTTGCGCGACGCGTCGGGACGACGCGAGCGCCAGCGTCGGCGCGTACGCGCGCAAACCCGCGCGTAATCCCTTCGTCATCGTGAACCCGTGTCTCGCCGCGAGCCGTATCGCGCGCAACATCCGCACGGGATCTTCCTTGAGACTCGCGTGCGTCGGCCGAACCGTGCGCACGACGCCCTCGATCGCGTCGTTGATCCCGTTACAAAAGTCCAACACTTCCTCCCGAAACGGATCGTAATACATCGCGTTCACCGTGAAATCTCTCCTCTGCGCGTTATCCGCGCACGCGAGCAGACGATGGAAATCAGCGTCCGCGCGCGCCGTCGCCGGCGATGCCGCCGCCCCGCGCCCTCTCCCGATCGCTCTCTTTTTGTCGTCGCGCCGCGTTTCGCCGCCGCGTGATTCCCGTCGCCGTCTCAATATTTCATCCAAATCCAACTCCCCGCACGGTTTCCTCGGCGCCTCCCCACCCTCGCTCGCGCGTCGTCCATCGTCCACGCGCACGCCTCCCGCCTTCCCCCCGTCATCGCTCTCGAAGCTCGCCAATTCGATCCACTCTCCGTCGTCGGCGCGCACCAACCCGACTGTAAACCGTCTCCCCACCGTTTTCATTCGTCTCCCCAGCGCCGCCCTCGCCTCGTCGTACGTCGCGCTCGTCGCTAAATCCACATCTCGAGGAACCGTCCCGTCTCCCCGCGCGATCCAATCGCGAACCGCACCGCCGACGACGTACACGTCGGCGCCCGCGGCGCGTCTTCGCAGCGTCTCCGCCACCTTGGCCGCGCCTCTCGCCGTCCCTTTTCCGAGCGCGCGCGCGACGCACCCCGTGATCGCGCACGACGGCGCGCGCGAGCGTTTGACGAAGCGTGCGCGCGCGCGGTGGACCGGTGAGACGCTCGTCGTCGGCGACATCGCCGCGCACGTTCGTCGGTGGCAAATTCTTCACCAGAAACGGCGGCGCCGAACGCGCGCGCCTGGGCGTCGTCGAGCGCGCCTGGGCGTCGTCGAGCGCGTTCGTGGACGCAGAGAATGTACGCGCGCGCAATGTCGAGGCGAACGAGGACGACGCGCGTCGCGACGCCGCCGCCAACGCGCGACGCATGACGCGCCCAGAAATGACGAGATTGCGCGTACGACGCGCGCGTCGTCACTCGCGCGCGCGTCGACCGTCTCCGCGCGTCTCTCTCGCGCGCGATCGGCGCGCGGGGCGACGCCTCGCGCGATGTCACCGTCGGACGCGGTCACCGCGCGTCATCGCGCGCGTCACGGCGCGATGATGATGATGACTTTGACGCTCACGATGATGATTCGAGCCGTGCGCGCGGCGCCGCGCGCATCCATCCACGCGCTCGCGCGCGCGCCCGATCGCTCGACGCGTGGTCGACGATTAGACTCGTCGAACGCCGCCGCGCGCGATCTCGCGGGCGGTGTCTTGGGTACGGGCACGCTCTGGATGACTTTTGAGCTCGCGGGGAATCAACGCTACGAGCTCATCGTCGACACGGGGAGCTCGATGACGTATCTCCCGTGTAAGGGATGCGAACGGTGCGGGGAACACGAGAGCTCGGGGTATTACGATTACGATCGGTCGCCGGATTTTCGAGCGCTGAATTGTTCGAGAGAGGGGGACGCGAACGCGTGCGCGGACATGGCGGCGACGTGCTCGGCGGCGTCGACGGGCGCGTGCGAGTACAGTGTGTCGTATCAAGAGGGGAGCTCGAGCAGAGGGTACATCGTGGAGGACGTCGTGCGGTTCGGTGGAACGGTGCCGAACGCGAGGGTGGCGTTCGGGTGCGAGGTGGCGGAGACGAATTCAATCTTGACGCAACGCGCCGACGGTTTGTTTGGATTGGGCGGCGACTCGAGGACGACGTTCGCGCAAATGGTGCGCGCGGGCGCGATCGGGAACGCATTTTCGCTGTGCGTGGATGGGTTCGGGACGAACGGTGGGTTGATGACGCTCGGGAGGTTTGATTTCGGCGACGCGGACGTCGGCGCCGTCTCGACGCCGTTGACGGGAGAGACGTCGACGTTTTACGAGACAAAGGCGAGACGATGGTCGCTCGGCGACGTCGAGCTCGACGGGTCGAGGAACATGGCGACCATCATAGATTCCGGGACGACGTTCACGTACGTGCCGACGGCGATGCACAGGGCGTTCGCCGCTTCGCTCGAAACCGCCGCGAAGCACGCGGGATTGGAACCCGTCGACGGCGCCGACCCTCAGTACGAAGACGTGTGCTACGGCGGCGGGTCTACGCTAACGGAGGACACCGTGGGACAGTTTTTCCCATCGCTCACGATCGATTACGGCGACGATGGGTCGATCGAGCTCGGTCCGGAGAATTATTTATTCGCGCACGAGACGAACGCGCACGCGTTTTGTCTCGGCGTCTTCGTGGGGTCTTTCTGGAATAAAATTATCCTCGGGCAAATCACGATGCGCGACACGCTCGTGACGTTCGACGTGGGCGCGCATCGGGTCAACATGACGACGTTGAATTGTCGCGCGTTACAACAGAGATACGTCGGCGCGAACGAGACGTCCTCGCCTCCGCCTCCGCCTCCGCCTCCGCCTCCGCCGCCGCCGCCGCCGCCGCCGTCGCACACCGGATCGATCTGGCCATTCGTCTTCGTCGGTTTCGGCGGTACCGCCGCCGCGCTCGGCGGATCTGCGCTCGCGCGACGTCTCCGAGCGCGGAACGCCAACGACAGACAGTGGCGTCGACTCGAGGAGGACACGTTGGACGCGCAAATCGAACTCATCGACTTAGCCTGACGACCCGCGCGTCGCCGTTTGTAAAATTACGTAGCCTGCACGCGACGCCGCGCTGTCGTCGATCGATCGATCAACACACGTTGTACGTACGCCCGCGCCATCGAACGCGCGTGTGTCCGCGCGCGTCGCCGAATTTCGTGCGTCGCGCCCAATCCTTTGACGCCCACTCGCCGAACGGCGCGATGTACGGCGACCACGCGATCCGAAGCAACGTCCGAGGCTGATGGAGAAGCGCGCGAAAATCGGGGAAAATGTGCGGCGCGAGAATGAAGAGATACTTGACGCGGTAGTGTTCTGCGAAGCGCGCGTGCGCGCCGCGACGGGGACACGGTTCGGCGCACTCGCGCATCTCGCGCGTCGACGGTAACGGAATGTCGCCCGAGTGCACGCGCGCGAGATACATCGCCTGCGCCTCGGCCACCTGCCAGTGCGATCCGAACGGTAAGACGAAGAGAATGTACCCAACGCGCGGTTCCGACGGTAACACGCAGTCTTCGAATAATCCCTCCGTTGGCTGTAAATTTTCAGCCATAAAGTCGAATCGTCTCTCGTATCCGGTGGCGAAGATGATGACGTCGAAACGTTTCGACGTCCCATCGACGAAGTGCACGACATCGTCGCGCACGCAATCGATGACGGTGGCTCGACGAATCTTTTGTAACACGAATTGGTTCAAGAGCTCTCCGGAATCCGTCAGGCCGGGTCGGACATTCCGCACAAACGGGTACACGTCCAAATACGCGTACGCGATTACCCCGAGCCACGCGGGCATCTTGAGACACATACGATTAAAAGCGGACGCCACGCCGTTTGCAAATCCACGCTTGATGATGTATCGTTCAGTTCGCACGCTGAGCGTGACGCTTGACGCCACGGAGGACAGCTCTTGCGCCACGTCGGAACCGCTCGCCGATCCCAAACCGACCACCAACACATCCTTCCCTTCAAACGACGTCGGCGTTTTATACTCGCTCGAGTGTAGCACTCTTCCCGGAAACGTTCGAATCCCACGCACGTCCGGCACGCTCGCCGCCGATAATTGTCCCGAACACACCCACACGTAATCGAAGCGTTCGCGCGTCTTCGTCGTCGATCCATCCGCCGCGCGGCGCGCCACGGTGACGATGAATTCCCCCGTTCGCGCGTCCTTCTCCACCGACGTCACCTCGGCGTTCAACTCCAACGTACCGTCTCGCAACAGACCGAAACGGTCGGCGTAGCCTTGCAGATACTCGAGCGTCTTTTCCCATCCAAAGTACAACGGACCGCCTCGATCGCACGGGTAATCCGCGAACGCGTTGGCCAATTTCGTCACGTTTTGCAACACCGAGTTGAACACGCCGCCCGAACGATGTCCGTACGCCCATACGCCGCCTACGGTCGCCGCGCGCTCGTACGCTCGTACGAATTCGAACGTCTCTTTCGCCCGTCTCGCCGCGACGAGTCCGCTCGCGCCCCCGCCGACGACGCACGCGCGGCGCCGACCATTCACATTCTCACGCATCAACGGATCCGCCTCCCCTCGCGCGACGCGCGCGACACCGAGACGTTTCCCTCGAAGCATCCGTCGCGCGTTCACCGTCGCGAGCGCGCACCACACCGGGAAGAGCGTCAAAACACAGCCCAGGATTTCTCTTAGCAATGTTCCAGTGAGCGCTCGAGACAGTTCACGCGCCGTCACGACGCACGCGCGCGCGAACGCCAACCATCCGCACGATAAGACGACGTAGAAAAATATACCCTCGCGCTGGTCCTCGAACGGGACGCCGTCGAGCGTTCGCGCGCGCATGTCGCGTCGTCGTGTGAAGATTTCACATCCTCGGGCTCACGAACCGTCATCCTCGTTCCCATCGTCGTCGAACGCGACGTCGCGACCTCGACGCGCGCGCGTCGACGCGCGCGATCGAGAAGAGAAAAAAGCGCGCACCGAACGCGCGTCGTCGCGCGCGCGTCGACGATGGGGGCGCGGGACGCGCGATCGATCGGCAGTCTCGGGCGCGACTCACCGTTGACATGAGCGCGGCGCGGTTCGAGTCGCGTCTTCGCGCGCGACGCGAACCGTGCGTCGTGGTCTGCGCGGAGGAGAGTCTCGAGTCGAGACGCGCGCGCGCGAACGCGAACGCGGGCGACGCGCGCGAGGAGGATGCGGATGAAGATTTGAGCTCGGTTCGATTGGTGGATCTTCTTCGCGCGCGCGCGCGCGTGGACGGGCTCGAGTGCGCCCTGCGCGCGGACGCCGAGAATCCGACGCGCGCGCTACCGCTCACCGCGCTCGGCGTGCGCTTCGTGAGCGAACGCGGGGCGACGGGGGCGACGGGAGAGGATGCGCGCGCGCGCGGTCGCGTCGTCGTCTCCGCCGAGGCGTTCGACGCGACGACGCCGGCGTCGCGCGACGCGACGTGGGCGCGACGCGCGAGTGCGGACGAGTGTGCGTCGCGCGCGAGGGAGGAGGCGGAGACGAGCGCGCGGTTTGAGAGATTTTTCGAGGCGAATGAACGCGCGTTGGCGTTTAACGAGTGCGAGGCGTTCGACCATCCGTTGGGGGCGATTCTGTGCGCGAACGCGTCGACAAAATCGACTTACGAGGACGTGTTGGCGTCGTTCGAAGAGATGAAGCGTCGGTTTTTGCGTCTGCCGGTGTTCGATCGGGGTGGGGCGGATCCGGAGACGTGTTTTGGGAAAGTTCTGGTGTGGGACGCGCGCGCCGGCGGATCGACGCGAGAAGCCGCGGAGGCGCTACTGAAGAGCGTGCGGCAGACCGGGGCGTGGGATTGTGAATTGTTGGTCGTGAACTCGGACGCGGAGGGTCGAGGGGCGTGCGGCGTCGATTGGGACGCGTGTAGGGAGGAGCTCGTGTCTCGCGTGGACGGCGGCGATGCGGAGACGAACGCGAGCGAGGGGCGGTATCTGAGCGCCGACGACGTCGAAGGCGTCGGGTCGTACGTCAGAACGTTCGTAACGAAGACGTTGGTACCACACATGGAGCGTAAACTCTTCGCGCTCTCGACGCAGATTTATAACACGCGGAAAGGTTTGCGCAATCAATTTAAGAGTTTTTGGGGTCGGAGCACGTCGACGACGACGCGGGAGACCGGGCACGGACACAGCTCGCCCGAATCGCAGATCAGACTCGCCGGTGATTTAGCATACATGGTAGGAGATTTCGACACCGCGCTGGCGAATTTCAAGCTCGTGCACTCAGATTACAAGTCTCAAAACGCTCTGAAACGGTTGGCGTCTTCATACGAGGCGATGGCGCACGTGTACTTGGCGATGCGTCACTCGCGCGGCGTCGGTGAGGTGAAAAAGGACATCGATCACGCGTACAACAGCGCGATGTCGAATCTGCAAAAACTAGAAGCAACCGTCGGACAGGGAGATGAACAGCGGTCGCACATCGAGATGTTGAAGACGCGCTCCGCCGTCGAGCACGCCGAAGCCTTGTCGGTTCTCGGCGCACACCGCGACGCGCACGTGCCTCTGGTGCTTGCGTCGGCATTTCACGCGTCTGACCTTCGCTCGGCGCTCTTATTGGAGCGAGCGGCGTTCGCGTTCATTCGCGGCGAGTCCGCCATGATTCATAAATTCGCGTCGTACATGGTCTTGGCGGGCGCTCGATACGTCCGAGCCGGCGCGTTTCCCGCGGCGACGCGATGTTACGCGTTTGCACTTCCACCGACGGCGGACGATGCGTCGTGGAACGCGGCGCAAGAGCACTTGAACACCACTCTGGGTCGACTCGTCGCCAACGCGGGACACACACGGACGGCTATGGAGTTTTACCGAGAAGCGATGCGACGAGCCACGCATTTGCCCGCCGACGCGCAGAAGACGCGCTTCGACGCGCTCGTTGAGTACGTTCAAAAATACAAGAACGAGTGCGCGTCGGAAAAACGCGACGTTCGCGAGGATGAGATCGCGTGTCCGCTGCCGAAGATGAACGCGAACAAAGTGCACGTCACCTTTGCGGACGACCGCAAATCCACCGAATCAAGTTCGGACAACGGGAAAGAGGCGTGGAGCGCGATCGAGCGCGGTGGTGTCATTCCTCAAAACCTATTGACGAGCTCGTCGAAACCCAATTGGCTCAGCGGTGGTGGACGACAGGTTGAAGTGGATCAAACGGCGGTGTGCGCGTTGGGCGAAGATTTAAAGGTTGACGTTGAGTTGAGCAATCCGCTTCAGTACGCGCTAGAGTTGAAAGACGTGAGGCTACTGTGGGAGTTCACGTCGGCATCGGCCGCGACGACGTCAAACGATGTCGTCGAGACGACGAATGACTCGCTCGTACGAGCCGAGGTGGTGCGAAAGACGCTTGACGCGCGGTCGACTGAGACGTTTACGCTCAGCATAACGCCCCGCGCGTCGGGAGTGCTTCGCGTCAAAGGCGTCGCGTGGACGGTTGGCGAGAAAGGCATCTTACGAGGACGACAATATTTCGACGTGCCGGCGCCGCGAACGCGTCGAGGTGCGAACGGCGAATGGTTGCGAGACGTGCGAAAGCACCAGCGTTTAATCTTCAACGTGTGCGAGACGGTGCCGAGATGCGAGGGCACGCTCGAACGCGTCCCCGGAGAAGCCATGGACGGATCCATGCATCGCGTCGATCTCGTCATCACGAACGTCACGCAACCGATGGCGAAGCACATCCGCGTGCGCGTGCCCAAGGCGTTGTTTCGTCCCGTGGACCCGTCGCACGCGCCCGTCGCAGAACCGACGATTCGACGCAACGCGAGTCGAGAAAATCTCAACGACGCCCAAGACGTCGCCGGATCGAATGATGACGGTGTCATCGATCCCGCGGGCGCGGTGTACGCGCTTCCGGCGTGGGAGACGCTCGCATCCGGGTCCACAATTCGTTGGCCGCTGTGGTTTCATCCCAGTGCCGTCGTCCGCGCGCCAGTGCGCGTGTGCGTGTGTTACCAACCGGAACCACCGGCGCCGAAACTCCTTCGTTACCGAACGATTCGTATATTCGAGAGTGTGGACGTCACACCGTCTGTGCGCGTGACGGCGAGGACGATACCGTCGCCGTCGCACCCATTGGCGAGAATCGTTCGATTAACCGTCTCCAGCGAGCCGAATCAAACCAAGACGTTCAGACTCAACGGCGTGCGCTTGGGACGGACCAAGCCACGCGAGACGTATGCATTGATGCCTTTGATGAAAAATGCGAACGAGCCGCGCGTGATTCGTCCGGGAGAAACCATCGAGACACTCATCAAGTGTTCGCCCGCCGAGACGTCGAACGAGACGTTGAATTTTGCGGGAGACGCGCGCGAGGACGTCATCGAGCCGCTTTTTGACTTTCACAACGCGTGCAAAGGGAAGAAGTCGACCGCTGCGCACGACGACGTCACCGCGGACGGATTGATGTTGACGTGGTCGATCGAAGGTGAAGACGTCATCGGCGCGCACCACGCGCGAGACGTCGTCGAGCTCGCTCGATGTACCGACACCGCGCGCACGCCCGCGTCGCTGCGAAGCAAAATCTCGTGGACCATGGACCACCCGAGCGAATTACGACTCGACGAACTCGCTCCGGGCAACGTGACGTACGCGTCCGTGACACTGAACGTTCGAAACGAATCTGACGAGTACCTCGACGTCGTCTTCGCCGCCGACGCCGCGTCCTCCGCCCCCGCCAACGTCGAACGAGGCGGATGGGCGCTCGAACACGACATAAACGCCTGGCACACCCGCGAGTCTTTGACGACGATGGACGAGAATCGTCGCCGACCGATCCCGCTTCCGCCCGGGAAACCGTTCGTATGGGTCGGACCCGTGCGTCGAGCGGCGAAAAACGTCGCCCCCGGCGCCGTCATCCGATTCCCGCTCACCGTCGCGTGTTTCGCCAAGGGCGACCACGTTCTCGACGGATACACGCTCGAGTGGACCGAACGCGTATCGTCGACGCCGACGACGCCGAGATCGTCCCGACGCGCGTCCTCGGTCGACGCCGCGGCGGCGGCGCCTCGGTCGCGCGCGAACCGCGTCGCCGTCGCCGCCGACGCGCACACCGCCCCGTTCGTGCTCACCGTCACCTAGCGCCGGTAATTACCACCCGTAGAAGTCCCTCAACCGAGCACGGACGGTCGCATCGCACGACTCGCGTCCCCGTCCCCGCGTCCCGGCGGTCGGCGAATTTTTTCTCTCTGCGCGCTGGCGGCGGCGCCCCGTCCCAGTTCCCGCACACGCCGACGCGCGCGTCTCCCGCCCTCGCGCGATGGCCGGTAAGATTCAGCGTCAAAAGCTCGCCAAGGGCGGCCACCGCGGTCGACACGGCCTCCTCGGTCTCGCCGCGCCGCGGGCGCGTTCGCGCGCGGTGTCGAGAAAAATTATCGACAGAAATCGAGACGCGGATTACGCCAAGTGCGCGCGATTGCGCGCCGAGGTGGAGGCGCTGGAGAAGGAGGAGGCGAACGGGTGGGCCGGAACGTCGAACGCGGCGGAGGCGAAGGCGAAGGCGAAGACGCTAAAAAATTTGAGGGCGAAGTTGACGCTGAAGGAGAGGAAGCACGGAGCCGGCGCGGGCAAAAAGTAGATTATTGTAACGATACGTGAGGCTAGGAATGGTAATTTTGATTGATACAAGACTCGAGGATGACGCACTAGGACGCGTCGTACCGTCGACGAGCGCTAATAAATCGTGTTCTCTCTCGTTCTCTCCGCCGTTTCTCTACGTGATTGATGGCGCGGTCGTTTACAGAAAATAACCGGGCAACGACGCGCGAGGCGCCATCATGGTGCTGTTTTCGGTGGTTTCCGTGAAATACTTAACCTCGCGATCGAGGTTATCGTCAAAGGCTAGGATGGAGGCCACGTTCCCGCAGCGATAGCAATAATTCGGCGCGCTCCAAACCGTGACCAAGTTTTTATCCGGGAACATGTACTTCAACCCCTCCTGAACCAACTGGTGCGCTCTACAAATCAAATTTAACCCATTAATCTCGTTGAACTCGTCCGTGACCCTACGTCCGAACAACCAACCGGCGCCGCGCGGACTCACCGCCCATGTCTCGATGTCCTCCGGGTCGCTCCACATCAAATCACAAAACGGCCCCTCGTGCGGAATCTCGCACAATCGATCGATCGTTCGAATCTGATCGATCGTTCGAATGTCCGGCGACAACCCACCGTGCACGCACAGCACCTTTCCATCGATGACACACGCCAAACCGATGTAATCGAAGACGTCGGTGCACCACCGCCACGCGTTCGCGCTTCCGTACTTTCTCTGACACTCATCGTAAAATCCATACACCTGCGTGATCTGTCGACTCTCGTGATTTCCTCGCAACAGCGTCACGTGCGCCGGCCATCGCGCCTTTAGGAGCATCAACAGCGTGAACGACTCCAAGCTATTGTACCCGCGATCGACGAAATCCCCCATGAAGATGTAATTCGTCTCCGGCACCTCCCCACCCGTTTCGAGCAGCTTCAACAGATCGTGAAACTGTCCGTGAATGTCTCCGCACACCGTCACCGGACTGTGCACGCTCTGGACGTTGGACTCCTCCACCAAGAGTTCCTTGACTCGCGCGCACAGAGATTTCAACTCGTGCTCCTCGAGCGGCTCGCATCGCCGTATCTTCTCCAACCACGCGTCGAGATCGAGCGGAGGCATCTCACTCGCCTCCTCGTCGAGTCACGCGCCGTCCGTCGACGCGCTCGGGAGTGCGCGCGCGCGATCGGTCGATGGGCACGGGCATCTTTTCCTAAACCCTAAAGGGAGGGTTTTCCAGCCGGGACGGGACGCGAGGATACGCGGATACTGTTACACACGACGTCAGCGCACGCGAACGGTCAAGACGGTGAGATACTCGCCGAAGGCGTACGCCGGATCGATGGGTTGATCGGGGCCGGCGCCTCGGGAGGCGAGGAGGGTCGCGCGCGTCCCCGCGGCCGCGGCGGCGGCGGCGACGACGCCGGGCAGGAGACGCTCCTGCGTCACCGCGCCCGAACACGAACACGTGACGAGAATACCGCCGGGACGGAGGAGCGCCATGGCGCGTTTGTTTAATCCGATGTACTTTGGAAGCGCCTTCTTGAGGGATGGCTTGCTCGGGGCGAATTTCGGAGGGTCGAGGACGACGACGTCGTACGACGCGGCGGCGCCGGCGTCGAGCTCGCTCTGCATGAAATCAAAGGCGTCGGCGCGGACGAATCGCACTTTGTCTTGGACGTCGTTGAGTTCGGCGTTTCGTGCCGCGACGGTGAGCGCGACGTCGGAACTGTCGACGGCGGTGACGCTCGACGCGCCGCCGAGCGCGGCGTTGAGCGCGAACCCTCCGGTGTAGCAACAGACGTCCAACACCTTTTTCCCTCGTGACATCTCGCGCATCGCCAGCCGATTTTCGCGCTGATCGACGTAAAAGCCAGTCTTGTGTCCGCACGCCATGCCGACCGCGTACTTGACGTCGTTCTCGAGAACGATGACCTCGCTCGGGACGTTTTCCGTCGCCTCGGCGCCCGTTGCCGCGTCGTAATACGAAACGCTCTCGCCGCTCCACTCCAAGCCCTCAGCCTCGTACATCTTCTCGTCTCGTCGCCACACCACTCTCACACCATCCCCCATGACCTCTCCGAGCGCGCGAACGATCACCTCTCGTCGTTGTTCGACCCACGCCGCGGTTGAACTCGCCACGACGACGTCGCCGTACGCGTCGACGTTCAACCCGCGCAACCGATCTCCCTCCGAATTAATCAATCGATAACACGTCGTTCGCGCGTTCGACGTCAGACCCAACGCCTTGCGCGCCTCATACGCCTCCCTCACGCGCGCGCGAACGATCTCATCCGCGTCCTCGGCGTTCTCCGCGGCCGTTTCCCACGCCTGCGCCAACGCGCGCACCGCGTACGACGACGTCTCGTTATAAAACCCGAAACATATCGGCGCCATCGCGTGATCCGTCACGCACACCCAATCCCCCGTTCGCACGTCCCCCCGTCCGTTCGCCCCGCGCACGCGTTCCAGCGCGCCCGCGTAGACGATCGGATTCCCATCCAAGAACATGTTCGCCTTGCCTCGCGCCACGGACGCCGAGGCGAACGTCCCAGCCTCGACGCGTTCGCGCGCTCTCGCCAACCTCTCGAGTTGGTCGTCGTCGAAATGACGACGCTGACGAGGAATGACGTCTCGACCGTCGGTTCCTCGTCCGCGTCCGCGCCCAGAGCGTCCAGAGCGCCCACCGCGTCCCGATGACGCCGCGGCGGCGGAAAAAGTGACGCGCCGCGTCCCCACCGCACGTCGGGACGGTGTCGACGCGTGGACGCTCGAGAAGGCGCGTCGAACGCGCGCGGGCGTCGCCGCGAACGTCATGATGCGCGCGCGCCGTTCGGAAACGAGTCGGTCGGTTGCGTCGACGCGCACTGGCGAGGTGAGTACAAATTACAACGCGCGTCGAGCGAAAGCTCCGAGCGGAGGGCGTAAAGCGAGCGTAATGAAAGCGCAAGGTTGGTAATGTGTGCGGCTCGGTGATGCTCGTACGTAAAATCTAATGAGACGTGTGTGTGCTCACGCCTTGGCCTCGCCGCTGGCCTCGACGGCGGCGGCGTTTTCGCGTAAAATTTCATCGAGCGTCGGCTCCAGCGTCCCGACGCAATTTTCTCTATTCATGATTTTATCCAATCCAAACAAACCAATTCTGAACGTGTTGTTCCCGGCCGGTTCGTTGATCATGAACGGAACGCCCGCGGCGATTTGAAACCCCTTTTCTCGGAATTTCTGAAACATCGTCGCGTCGTCCGTGTAAGAGACGACGACGCCCGGCGCCTCGTACCCCTTGGCAGCGACGGATTTTAACCCCTTGGACGCCATCATCGCGCGCGTCTCGTTTCCGAGTTTCCACGCCAACTCTTTCACTTTATCGAAACCAACCTTTTCCGTCTCCACCGCCGCGCGTTCAAACAACGTCAACGCGTCGGTGGGCATCGTCGTGTAATACGCGAATCCCCCTCCGAGGTAGGCGTCCATGACTTCGAGCCATTTACGCATGTTGATAACCATCGACGTCGACACGGAATTTCTCGTCGCGTGCACGCCGCGTTCACCGAGCATGATGACGGAGGCACACGCCGGGCCGGTCCAACCCTTTTGCGGGGCGCTTAAAATCGCATCCACCCCCGTCGCCTTCATGTCCACCCACACCGTACCGCTCGCGATGCAGTCGAGGACAAAGAGCCCCCCGTGCGCGTGCGCGGCGTCGGCAACCCCCTTGATGTATTCATCCGGTAAAATGATCCCAGTCGACGTCTCCACGTGCGGTGCGAACACCACCGCTGGTTTTTCAGCCTTAATCTTCGCCACGACATCCGCCAGCGGCGGCGGCGCGAAGGACGGCGTCGCGTCGTCGTCGACGGCGACGCCTCGCATCACGATCGTCTCGCTCGGAATCCCAGTCTGTTCAAAAATATCCGTCCACCGATACGAAAAGTACCCATTTCGAATCACCAACGCTTTTTTCCCCGAACACCACTGTCTCGCCACCGATTCCATCCCGTACGTCCCGCTTCCCGGAATGATGGCGACGCCCGAGGCGTTGTACGCGCGCTTCAACACGGCGTCCAAATTTCGCATCGTCTTCATGAATTTCGGCGACATGTGATTGATCGCGCGATCGGTGTACACCACCGAATACTCCTTCAGTCCACCCTGGACGTCTTCGCGCACGGGTAACGGCGCGTCGTGAAACGATTTCTCTGAAAAATCACCCAAATGATGGGTCATTCGCGCGCGCCCCCCCCCCTGGGCCGTCGTCATCATCGGCATCGTCGTCGCCGCTCTCGGCGACGCGACGATGGCGCTCGCGCGAACGCTCGACGAGGCGAACGCCAAGTCGTACGCTCGCGTCATCGCGCGACGACGCGTCGAGGACGCGAACATGACGGGGACGAATGGGACGTCGACGTGTGCGGAGGCGAGCGCGCGCGGGGGCGCGCTGGTGGGCGTGGTGTGAGGGGTGAGACGGTGTGATCGGGGTGTGGAGGGGTTGCGTATGGATCGAATGTCCGAGTGTGTGTGTCCGAGGGGGGGGGTGCCATGCGCCTGGTGGTGCCTCCTTGATTTGTGTGTGTGATATGGGTTTAGGTGTATAGTATATGTATCGAATGTCCGGGGTACTGTAGGTCCGGGGTGGGCCCGGCGCGCGCGCGGCGAAAGGCGGGACGACCGCGCGCGCGCGAGGACGCGTACATGAAAACGCGTCGAGCGCGCGTTCGAGGGCGTCGATCGTTGGATACGTATTGAATCACGCGAATGCGCACGCGAGGAGCGCGAGCGCGATCGCGGCGGTGGTGGTCGCCGCGCGCGCGCTCGAGACGACGTTGGACCAGCCGGAGCACGCCGCGTGCGTCGCGCCGGACATGTACATGGACATGCTCGACATGTCGTGCGCGCTGCCGTCGCAGTTCATGGCGACGGAGTGTTCGATCGCCTTCTGCTCGGCGGCGGATGCGGTCCCCGACGTGTACATGTACTTGTAGTCGCTCGCGTTGAAACAGTGGTACGTGTTCCCGCGCGCCGTCACCGCCGTCGGTTCCGCCGTCATCGGGTTCGCCACGTTCGCGCACACCTCATCGCACACCGTCTTAGAGCATCCCTCGTACGTCGTTCTCGCCGCCGAACACGCGTACGCCGTATTGGTGACGTTTCCGGCGCCGCACTGACTCGTCGTCGGCGCGTTGGCGTCGCACTGCGCCGTGCACACGAACGTGGACGTCGAGGACGACCCCATGGACATCGCCCGCGCGGGCGCGGGCGCGAACACCGACGCGACGAGCGCGAGCATCACCGTCGTCGTCGTCGTCGTCTTCGTCGCCGCGCGCGCGCGTCGTCGTCGTCGCGCGTCTCGGACACCCGAACCCTCGCGCGGGGGCATCATCATCGTCGTCATCGTCGACCCTCTCGCGCGCTCGTCGTCGCGCGTCGTCGTCGTCGTCGCGGTGGTGGTGGTGATGATCGTCGTCGTCGTCGTCGTCGAGAGAGAGAGAGACGCGCGCGCGAGTGTCGAGTCGCATCGCGTCGCGTCGCGTCGAATCCGGCGCGCGGGTTTTTCCTTGTCCCCCGTCGTTTTGTTCTTTTTGTATTTTTCTCGTATCATCCACCAGATCGTCTACTCGCGCGTGCACTACGAGAGACGCGCGCCATAGGATGTATGTCGACATAGACGCGTCCGTGTCCCGTTTCATCCCGTTCGGGCGTGCTCGTGTATTGGAGACGCGTGATCGACGAGTGATGATCGGTGGTGTGTGGGTGTGGGCGCGATTCGGGTCGACCGACCGACCGCGGGCGCGCGCACTCGCCGGCGGTCGCGCGATGACGACGGTGACGCGCGCGGTGGCGTCGACGTCGACGCGCGTCGCGTCTCGCGCGAGAGACGTCGCGAGGGCGTCGTCGTCGTCGTCGGCATCGGCGTCATCATCGGCATCATCGGCATTGGCTCGAGAACGTGCGCGCGCGACGGGGACGCGACGTCGACGTCGTCCTCGGCGCGAGACGCGGTGCGCGTTCATGGGATCGGGCACGTACGATTCGTCGGACGACGGGGACGTCGAGGAGGAGACGTTCGATGACGATGATCCGGAACGCGCGGCGTTTGAACTCGCGGAGTGGACGGCGCGTACGCCGGCGGCGCGCGCGAAGGATTGTCTGCGAGCGATGGATTCGAGCGGGGTGTGGACGGTGGGGACGACGGCGTTGGTGTTCGTCGTCGCTGGGTCGGAGTCGTTGTTGGCGGAGGCGACGACGGAGGGGGGGGGGTTGGCGGCGGTGATGCCGAGTTTCGTGCCGGAGGCGTACGTGCGGGCGTTGGACGACGGGGGAATCGCGAGCGCGGAGTCGTGTTTACAGGCGATATTTTTTTCTGAGTACGTCGTGCGCGCGTGGAGTGAAGAGTTTCAGTTGAGGTATCTTCGATCGCCCGTGGCGTTGATCGACTTTTTGTCGCTGTTGCCGACGTTTGGGTTCCTTTTGAGCGTCGTCGGGATCGGGGGCGCGGGACAGGACACGTTGCAACAGTTCAGGCCTCTGCGTTTGTTTCGAGCGCTGCGTTTGCTTCGAGTGTTGGATCTCGAGGGATTATCGGGAGACGACGCGTCGTCTTCGGCGGCCACGAAGAGGCGAGAAAAGTCTCAAAACGAAAAAGTCGTCGCCGTCGCCGTGGAGTTTTTGTGCGTCTTCTTAATCAGCGGAGAATTGTTTTACGATTTAGAAGTGGACACCAATCCAAACATCTCGGACGTCGGCGACGCCATTTACTGGAGTTTTCTCACTCTCACGGGTATTGGGCAACCGTTTGAGGCGACGACGGCGCAGGGACGCGTCGCCACCGTGGTGTCCATTCTCACCGCGCTCGTCGTCGTTCCTCTTCAGCTCGCGGTGTTAGTGTCCGCGCAGACGGGGGCGCAATCGCAGATGGGCGCGGGAGGCGCCATCTCCGAAGTACCGCCGGCGTCGATGGCGAAAATCGGACTCGGACCGCCCATGTCCGTGCCGGACTCGCCCCCCGCCGACGACTCACAGATTCGAAAGATGATGGCGAGCGGTGGGAACGATTTTTGGCTCGGCACCATGGATGAAGATTCCCAGTGGCTTCGTCTGCGCGAACGCGACGAATTGCGAGACGCGAGGAAAAAGATCAAGGCGCAAGAGACAGCCATCGCTGCGTTGCGCTCGGAGAACGCAAAGTTGCGCCGGGCGCTGGACGAAGCCGATCTCCTCGCCGACGTCGTGGGAGTCGAGCTCGATTTGGAGGAGGACATCGCGTTTTAGAAGAATGACGCTGATCGATCGCACGCGTAGACGCATCGCATCGCATTGTAGTAATCCATCGTATTCTTTTCATTTTCAAGGCGCACCGCGCCGCGCTCTCTAGCGACTACGTGACGCGGCGGACTCATTCGCTATCCGATTCAAACTTAATAGAGTTGACGGCGTTATCGTCGATGGCGCCGCCAAAGTAACTTCGCTTACGCTTATTCTTCTCGTGTTGGAAGCGCGCGCCTCGCACTTGTCCGAGCACAGCCTGCGCCTTGGCGCCGTACCCGGACTCGCCAAACGTGCCCTCGTAGGACATGTCCCACGAACCCTTCTGTCCGAGCCACTCGGAGCTATTCACTCTGCGAAGACGAAAGAAAACGAGACGAAATGCGCGCGTCAGTCGAGACGTTCGATCGCTCAAGAAGACGGTCGGTTTCGGTGGCGAGACGCGTCGATCGATGCTTTGGTCGTGACCGCCGAAGGCTCTCACCTCTGGAAGGGCACGCCCGCCGGCTTTTCGGCGGACGGCGCGGCGTCGCCGCCCTCGTTCGCGCTACTCTTGCGTACCTTGTCGCTCGAACTCGATGAGCTGCTTGAGGAAGACGAAGATGACGAGGAAGAGGAAGAACTCGACGACGACGAACTCGACGACGAGCTGGACGATGAACTGGACGCGTCGTCCTTGGTGTCTTCTTGCTTCTTTTCTTCAGAGGAACTGCTGCTGGAAGAGCTCGAAGAAGAGCTCGAGGAGGAGGACGAAGACGACGACGCCTCATCCTTCTTTTCTTCTTCCTTCTTTTCGGAAGAAGAGGAAGAGGAAGAGGAGCTTGAG
>MDTD01106205.1_pt1 | contig 50435 bp, 43 predicted proteins | sample 811221 | NCBI WGS metagenome assembly MDTD01 (sample SAMN05326646, study PRJNA326480) | marine metagenome | isolation source: seawater | place: Pacific Ocean: South West | collected 2011 | reverse complement strand
TGGTCCCTTTGAGTCATCATAAGTGCAATCAAGGTCTTCGATAGCGACTCCTTCTGTAGATTGGGAGATAACATCCAGCAATTGACCTTTTAATCCAGATTTAGAATTAGGATCTAGAATTGCCCATGCTGGAGAATTTTCAGGAAATACCGGCAAAGCATAACCTTCACCAAGCGATGGAAAAAGCTCCTTCGAGTAGGTAGAACTAGGCCACTGCATGAATCAGGCGAGAATGACAATTTTCATGAAACTATTCATCACATTCATGCCGCAATACTGTAAATTCTCTTTCCAGTGGTGTTATCCAACCTGTAAGAAACACGATCAGCCAGATATCTAGGTATGAAAAATCCAACTTTTCTAGTTGTAAGTCCATGGTTTCTCATCTTTCTTTCATTGCTAAGATAATTCACGATATCCGCAGCACTACACGAAGGTTGTGAAGCTACGTATTCCTCAATTTCTTTCATCAGTCTCTCAAGTCTTGCTTGCTTCTGACTTCCTCTTCCGTTCATGAATATACATTGGTTGTTGGAGAATATTAACTCTTCATGGGATGTCTCGGGGAGCCCACATTAATTCACATCTAGGACCTCATCAAAAACAAAGGATGAACCTCTCCGGAATAGGTCCTGATGAAAATTTCTCTGATTGATGTGTTGGACTCTTGCAAGTTTTCCTCTGTTGTTGTAGGAACCTCTTCTTGTGTGCAGTGGGACGAAAACATCATTCAAATCAAGAATACTGCCCTCAATTTCTGTTAATTCATTTGCTACGGTTTCTTTTTCACCATCATAAGTGACGGCAGAGGAGGAAATTTCTGGGATTTCGGCTTCGTGTAAACGTATGACTCCCTCGCCAATTTTTGCAGGTTTCCAAGAACCTTTCATTCCGTTATCCAACCATTCAAACATTTTTTTCATTTGTGGCTTTGTAGCAAAGCCAAGGTATGTGCTTTCTCTCCAATTTTCAGATCGTGCTAGTGTGACATGATGCACACCTGGATTAGAATGTCTAGAATCTAAGCCATCAGACCAAACCCTACACAATCCATCAATTACTACTCTAAAAATCGGCATAGATCCAATTCTAAGGTTTGACAAAGCCCAAGGATTTGCAAGTTCTCCTAGTAACAGAATTGGAAATCTGTCCTTCATGCCAAGCTCATTTTTCTCTTCAAGCATTGAATCAACTGATTTCTCACCAACAATAAATTGGGAAATTTTATCTCTTAAATCATCTAAACTTTGAGGGCCATTTTCCCAAATTTGTATGTTCATATTCTGTATTTTTGAATCCGAGTAAAAGTAGGAAGAATCTGTCAAGGGGAGAGGGGATGTATTAGGATTGTATAGCCAAAGTCGTGGAGAAACTTCATCCATAGCAATTCCAATCGATGGTTGAACATAATATGCTCGGATTTAGTTATTGAAAATCGATTCACTACCACAAGCGGGGCAGGTTATCTTGATGGGTCGAATTGATGGAATTCCAAGAGGTGCGCTACAAGTAGGACAAAGAATTGCTTCCGTGACTTGTTGCCTATTTTGCACAGCGTCTTGAGATGGGTTGTAATCAAACCTCATTCCCGATTTGTCAATTCTTTGTGGAGTATTTGCTACTGTTCCAAAATTTGAATATTCCTTTTCTGATGATTGAATTGTATCTAAGGGTGAATTTTGTCCTGCAAGATTCGGTAGCATTGCCTCAATTTGCTGCGTAGAAATACCATATATCCTAGATGCAGTATCAATCTCTAATACTCTGTCGTAGCCGGACAATTTTGCAATCCTGGCTAACTCTTCCCTTGGGATTTCTGCCATAATCAATGATGAAGGCAGGTAGTTTTCAGTTTTCCTTTTTGATGATCTGATTTTGATTTAATTTCATATTCAAATAACCACATCGATTCGAAACCCTTGAAAAAGAGGCGCGATGGGGCGGGATTGAAGGGAGTGGAGTTATGGCTAGGACTAAGAGGCGTTTTTCTTCTAAACAAACTAAATCCAAAACTGGGGATTTAGATGTTAGGTCGCTTACCTGCAAGGCTACAATGAGCGAAGCAAATTTAGTATTCGAAAATAAATCAATGGCTGATGTGTTACATCTCCTGACCACAAAGAACCTAGATCACGTTATCGTCATTAACAAGGATTATGTTCCTCTGGGAAGGCTTCATGCAGTAGATGTTCTAAAACTGATTTCCAAGAAAACCGTCAACAGGTCAATTGCATGGATGCATGGGGTTCCTGCTGGACAAATCCTGACAAATCCACCACTTACTGTCAAAGAAACAACTCCTTTGTTGAAGGCAGCTGTATTGATGTTGACACATGACTTGAATCAATTACCAGTAGTAGACGAAGACGGAGCCCTTGTAGGCGTAGTTGGATACAAGACCATCGCAAGGCACATTCCAAAATTCATTTTGTGATTGCTCAAATACCCCAATATCTTTCGGTTTGAGTCTGTCTTTCCTTTAAGGAATTCTTCAACAAAATTGCCCCCCACAGTACAATGAACCAGATTACAGGAGCCGCAATTTCATTCAAGATAGCGGCTGGACTGAATGTGAAACTACCTTCAACAACTGTTCTTGATATGTCTAAGGAGGTGTCAAAGAACGAGTATATCAGCATACCAAAGATAGAGAGAATTACAACACGCCCTGAAAACGCACCTCTCTTGATTCTAAGCAGAGTAAAGCCGATAGTTGTGGATAAGAAAGCAATAACTATCCACATTAGAGATGCTTGGAATGTATCGATATAGACAATAGAATTATCTAAATTTAAGGCAATATCATTGGAGTAGGTTCTCCATCCTTCAGCGACTGCGAAAAATACACTGAATACAGAAACCCCCCAGAAAATCGATGAAATCATCGCCGCATCGGTGTTGTCTCTCATCTCTCCAATAACTTTCTGAACGCTGGATTCCACACCTGCTCCCTTAGCGAGTAAGAAAAGCCCTGTTAGCAAGGGTAGTGCTCCGATAACAATTCCACCGATTTCATTTGGAAGCATGATCCCAAGGCCGAGTATTGCAATAATCAGGCCGAATGGAATCATTACCTTGGATCTCCATTTTTCGTCTTCAAGAGCCTTTACAATGTAGTAATAGGTACCCTCAATTCCCTTTGATTGTTTTACGATGATTTTTTCGATGTGAGAAATTCTTACCTGCGATTGAATTATCGGCAGAACCGACTCATCCTCAGCCCCATCAGTGACTAAAATCGCTTGGTCTGGTTGGAAATTTCCAACAACTTCCTCGAGTTGGGCAGCGACAGCTCTGTCGGACCTCATTCCAACATTTTGATCTCCGGTTAAAATCGCAACTTCAACCAAGTCATCTTTTTCCTTCGACTCGTTAATTGCATCGTGCTGTGAAAGAGCACCGAGTATTGCATTTGTATCCGATTCTTCAGGGTCAGCCATTCCGAGTTTTAGGGCTGCTGCAAGAACATCTCTTCTTCCTACAACCGGCCCACGAATTGATGTTTTTACTCCGAGATCGTTGTCTCTGTCAACTGTTAGAACCAAAGTTCTGGTCATTCCTCATCCCCCCCTAGGACATCCTAAGCAATACTAAGTGGAACTACTGATATAAAAATCCCATTAATCATCTTGACTTTCACCATCACCGCTATCGCTGGTGGTTTTTTGCTCGACCTTTTGTCTCATTGAATTGCTTCTTTGTTTTGCTCGAATGTATTTCAGAGGATGATTCATCCATTCAATATCACAAATTCTATCGTCGCCAGGAAGAACTGGACAATTGTGATTCACCTTTAGTTTTCCACATCCAGAAGGAGTATATTCTCTATCGTAAATGTGAGCTACTTGGTATGCAGTCGTCTGTTCGGAAAAGTCAGGAGCCCCTCTAAAGAAATCCACACATGCCTCCTGAGGGAGGGCTAATGTAGAAGCCATTGAAGCCATGAAAACCCTTCCGAAGTGGTTGACGTTGACTCCCTGGGTGAGTTGAGCCACAATATTCTTCATGCAGGGAGGCCATTCTTCTTGGCTTGCTCCAACCAACTCAATTGCATCCTTCTGTATCTTTGACATTTGACTTCTCAGCATTCCTACTGGCTCAGCTAATCTTATGGCCAATTCCGTGGTTACATCATTAACCCTCGAAAGCGCATCCCTTTCGATTTCTTGCTTGAATCTCTCACGCATTAATCTTGCAAGTTTTTTCGAAGAGTTATACTCGCTTTCATGATGAAGTTTAATCCACCCATCCTTGATATCAGTATTAGGTAATCTCCACCTGTGCCCAGTTATCTTTGGACAGACTTCAATATAGTCTGACAATCCTATATTCCATGTTTTACCTTGTTCAACTTGGTTCAAATTCATCATTAGCGAACCGGTGCTTTTCATCGAGGAAAAACCGTGCTTTACTGAACCGGAGTTAACTGAATCCTCGCTCTTTATTTTTGTAAAATAACTCCTTGCGATCAAATCAAGATGCTGTTCATCAAAAGCTACTCCTTTATGGCTAACCAACATTCTTTCTGCCCTTTCGGCCTCGGTTTGAGCCCATCTTGCAATCAATTTTTCATCCTCTGAAGCACAAATCACAAGCCGAGCATAATAGAAAGCGAAAGCCTCGATTATTTGACCATCCTCTGTCCAAACATCGTTATTTGATTGTGAAGATTTGTCTTTTTCAAGGCTTTCTAGAAGTCGTTGCCTTGCCCTTAATCGTGCCTTTTCCATACTCGGACCCTCGAGTAATGTATCCAAATCGATTCCATGTTTATTAGCGAGCCCAGCAATCCAAGGGCTCGCCTGGGGTAGGAAGGGAAACCTTGCAAGCAAGCGCCCTTCGGCAATTGCAGGTTTCGAATCCGGTATAGGCATCAAGCCCGCTACTATGTCGAGTAATTATAGATGTTTGATATAATTCTGGCAACCAATTGAAGAACATCTCGTCGTGGGCACCATATGCTCAAACCAGCACATACATCCTTGCTGGAAGTTCAAAACCGCGTTAGGGAAGATTTTGCCTGGTCTGAAAAAGAAGATTTAGAATCCGCTACTAGTCTAGAGTCAGAATTTAGCAAACCCAGCCCGTTCGGCGTCCAGAAATGGAATGATTCAAATTTTTTTACAAACATAATGTTGTTGAAAGATAAATTAATTCAAACCGAAAAAGTGATTCTTGTTGGGGCAGCGGCTACTGCGCAAGAAGTATCAAACGCGATTAGTCAAGATTGCGTGGTCCTAGCGGCAGACGGTGCCGTAGGCGCTGTTCAAGATTTTAGCAAACTTGGTGCCATTGTATCAGATTTTGATGGTGAGGAGCACCTAGATTATGCAGCCTCATTAGGGCATCTCATAATCGGTCATGCTCATGGAGACAATCTTTCCCTCTGGAGACAGAAGTTACAAACGTGGTCTAAGTTTGAGAAACCACCCGAACTAATACTCACGCATCAAACAAATTCTGAATTTGATTTCATCGTAAACCCAGGAGGATTCACAGATGGAGATCGTGCTCTTGCATTCGTTTTATCCCTCGGAATTTCAAAACAAAAACTTGAATTTATCGGGTACAGCATGACTCCATCTTCGAACTGGTCAAGTATGAAAAATCCATCACGGAAAGCAAAAAAACTCACTTGGATGAAAGAAGTTTTCAGATTATGCGGGCTTGAAAATGAAATAGATGTATGAAATTTTATAACATTACATTAAACACGGAGGGTTGCTAAAACTGAGCGTGGAAATCTCTGCAAAGCAAATAAGACTACTTTCCCTGTGGCTTGTGTCATTGATTGTTGTTAACTTAATATGGTCTAATGTGGCAAGCATGACAGCGATTCAGGAATTGAATGATTTTGATAGAGAAGTTGATGAGTTTGCGCAGATTGAACTATCACAATTTTTTGGTTCATCGAAACCAATGCCAGTAAGTATTGTTACTGAAACCAGTGGAGGAGAAAATTCTGGAGAATCTTTTACTTGGAGTATAACCGATAAAACCGGCCAGGAATTGTATCGCTGGTCTGGAGACTACAACACATCAATACCTGAATGGAGTGCTGAATTGGAACCTGGCGTGTATTCGGTTCAGGTGCAGCATCCCGATTTTGTAAGTGTCAAACAATATGCTGAGATTTCACCACTCGCTGCACATGAGACAAATGTGAGGATTTTGCTAAACCTAGGACTTTTTCTAATTGCTGTGATAGATTTTTTGATAAGGAATAGACTTTCGAAAATTGAATCCAAGCCTAAATCCAAATCAGACTACACCCCCCCATCTTTCAAGAAGGTATCAAAATTTGATGATTCAGCGGAAGTCGTAGATGATCAAAGTCCATGGCGAGATCCAATCATAGGAAATCAGTGAGCGACATCTGTTTGGCTTTGTCGTTATTGAACAATGATTCAACACTTCCAGTCAACCATTCTACATTTTGCTCGGTGTAAGTGTCAACTCCATAAGTTGCCATTACGTGTTTTGTAACATCTATGTATTTTCTGACCGCGCCCTCGCTTACAGTTAGAGCAAGATTTCCTCCACATTGATCGCCCTCACTCCGCCTGACTCCATGTGAAGCCAAACCTCCCGGACCTGCCACTTTAACCTGAATACATTGTCCTGCAATAGGCATTCTTCTGTATGAATGCCCACATTTTAGGCATCTTACCTTTTGCCTGCCATAGGCATTCAGATTTCCTCTGAGGTCAGGAAGGAAGTGCGATCTAATCACGCTGCTGGCAACATTTCTCACGTTTACTCCTCTCAATTTCTGTCCAAGTTCGAGCTGACCATTCATCTTATCTTTCATGGTTTCGAGTGTTTTGTAAGCACTCAATCTCGGACCTGCGTCTATTGCAGCACAATCATGCGTGTATCCATAGCCTCTTACTGCCGCTATTGTCCCTAGCCTTCTTTCTACGAAATCCATGTAATGAGACAATTCCTTTGGATGAGGCTGATTCAGAGTTGCTTCGTAAAATCTGGCCTCGTAATACCAGGCAGCGTCGACATTCAGCGCCTCTTTGTCAACCTCCGTTGGATTTAACCTCGTTGTTAGAACAAGAGGTGCGTCCATCTGCCCTCCTCTATTAGCAGGTAGAATGTCTCTGCTGAAATTGAGCAACCCATCCATTAACAGCATGATTGCGTCTTCATCACCATCACAATTTCTCCTCTTAGCAGCGTGCATCAATGGATGCGCATATCCACCCGAGCAGTCAGCCCATCCGATTATCCGGGAGAGCACACCTCCCGAGGTGTGAGGAGCAAGAGCACAGATTAGATGACCAACCAAGTCATCGGGTGTGTTTACGTTGTAGTAAGGTTCCATCTGGTAATATTTTGCTAGCAAATCATCGATGAATTGAGCTACTCGCACGAAGTAATCTCCCGCATCAAGAGCAACGATGAAATCTTGTGGGAAAATTTCCAGCACTTGATCATCATTTTCCAATTCATTACCTTCAATATCGTGCGAATACCCTAGATTTTTCAGTTTCTTCCACGAAACTCTAATTTCTTTGGGCCTGAAATGGGTTACGGGAACATCACTCATATCGTACCTGGTGGTTCCATCTCTGAACACTGGAACATTATGCAGCGCTCGAAGTATTCCTTTTTCAATAGGTTCCGGAGTTTGGATTTTGCTTGTCAATTTCTTTACGCATTTGACTTGAGCTGGTAATCTTGCCATACCCATTCGAATTCTTACATCCTCAAGGACTGAATCGAGTGGAATTGATTGGATTTCTCCACGTCTTCTGCCATTATTACTCTTTGAGGGTGTCATTTCGGTCCTTCCGTGGCATGTTTCCCCAACTTTTGGCTCTCCATATTCATCTAATACTCTATGATGGCATCTGATAAATGGGGATTCTTTACCACATTTTTGACAAATTCTTCTTCCAACTTGAACCCTTATATTCCCTTTTTCAGATGCATTTGTGATTAGCCTTTGCACCCCACCAAACAATTCAATCGGCATCAATGCATGGCTCAAAGGATTCATTTTCCTTGCAGCCGCTTTTTCAGGCCTTCCCATTCTACATCCAACTCTAACAGGTGCTGAGTGCTCCCACCTCAAGTTGGATATTTTTCTCACAATCTCAAGGATTCCAATAACTCCGTAGTCGTCTTCATCCTTTAGAGCAGAATTGTAAGCATCCTGATTTTTTGGCCCCTTGTCTTCGACTTTATCTGCAGCAGTTTTCCCTATGGCATCGGTCTGGGAAATCGATTTTCCTTGCTGCCTTGCTTCTGTTTCAGCCGCGATTCTAACAGTTGCTTTTTGCCTATCAAGTTCCTTTTTCCTGATCCTTTCTTCCTCAAGTATGCTAAATGACTCTCGGAATTTAGAGATTTTCGAATTGAAGTGTTTTGATGCATCAACGATTTGAACAGGTGTTTGATTGTTGTAAGTGAAGCCCAACCCTTCCAGCAATGCTTCCCAGCCCGTTGTAATAACTAAATCATCTCCCTCATGATGATGTGCAAGACCAAGAATTAACGCAGAGCCCTTCACTAGACCATGCTGCATTAATGTCCACCACTCAGGAATTTCTTTTGCGAAAATTGGATCTTGCGGCAATATTTGATTGCCTGGGATTTCTATTTCGTTGAAGTTTGGTTGTTTTTCAGGCATGAGCTGGCTCATAGTGGAAGGTTTCCAATCCTTGACGGCACCTTCGAATCGTAACTGTCTTTTGCTCGGTTTTGGTTGAATGGAGATGTTTTCTCCCAAATCTGGTAAGTTGCCCATTTCCTCTATCTTTGCACTTGAAATCTCATTGTAAAAAGTAGGCAACCATTCGTATGGTAAATCTAGGAACCAAGGGTTGTAAGGAGGCGGTAGTGAGCATCCAAATCTCTGTGCGACACCCTTTGCACCATCCCAACTCAAATCAAAATTTGACAGATACCTATGCCACTTTCTTCTTGTGTGGAATTTGACATCCTCGCTTGTTTCAGAAGCAGGAAATCCATTTGGCAAATCATTAGAGTTTACTCCTAATAATCCAGCCAGTTCATCGGCTTCATCTTGATTTGAGATGAATTCTAACAAATCACTTGCCCACCAATCCATCGTGTAGCCTGCCGGAACCAAATTCTTGTTATTCTCCATAAATTCTCCATAGCCGAGAACCAACTCTCCATTATCCCATATTGATTTCACGCCTTTTTTTACAGCCTGTAGGGATTTTGCATCGTCAAATCTCAAAAATTGGCCACTTTCCATGATCACCCAAGGTCCCTCGGTATCGTCGCAGGGGACAATTGCACACGCCTTGCCTGGGCGCTCGATTTTCATTTGTGTGCCCACCGTGATGAAATCATCCATTGCAGTCATGCAGGCTTCGTTGGCTCCTGCTGCTGCTAATCCACTAGGTCTTGGGCGCCCATATCGAAGCCTAAATCCTCCAGGGGCGAGAGGGGCTCCAAAAACAGGTCTGCCCGCAATAATATCCTTCATGAATTTTGTAATTGGCTGGACCTTTTTCGACTTGAATTCTGTTTTCTTTTTTGCCTCGGAATCTTCTTTCCCCTTGTTTGCAAATTTAGAGATAAAATCCCAACCCGGGACCTTTAGTCGCTCTGTATGTTTCTGTATTTTCGGAGCCTTCAAACACAAACCTTCTCCGATAACAAGTAAGACACCACCTCTAATTCTTGACTCGTCAATATTCCTTACATTCCCATATCCCGCACACTCTATTGATTCGGTCGATTCGCCGTTTACCATAACAGGGCAAGCATTGACGATCATTTCTATCTCTTCGGGGCTTGGTCTGTACTGGAGATTGCCCCGATATAATCCGAATTCCTCCTTAACACGCTCGACCTCGCCTTCCGAGGGTTGATAATGACCAACATCCAATTCCCTTCTTATCATATCTGCGATTAAAACAGCTAATGCCTGGGCAGTACCTCCGGCAGCTCTAATTGGACCAGCAAAATGCACGCTTACAAATTGAGAGCCATCCAAATTATTGAGCAACCGAACCTCACTTATTCCTTCCAAAGGAGCAACTAAAACGGCTTCGGTTAGAATTGCCAAACCTACTCTTAGTCCAACATCAATTGCAGTCTCCAACCCAGAACCCTTGTCGTTGAATGCCTTTGCAACTCTTTGAGCCATTAGAATCGATGTGGTTTCTCTGTCGTGTTCTGAAAGCATCTCTCGGATGCCATCTGCAACTTCAAATCCATCAAGATACTCAAATAGCAACTTTTCGGTTCTGCTGGCTAAATCCGAAGCTCTGGGTATCTCTACTGTTTCTTTCCAGTCAAGCCCTTTTTTTCTTGCTACTTCAGCGATTAAGTATGCTTCTTCTGTCTTGTCATCCAATAACTGATGATACCTGTTCATCTCGGCTTCCAAGCGTTCTAAATCAAGCCCAACACAAGGGTCCTCTCCCTTGGTTTTGCTCGAATCCGAGGCGGTGCTTGAGCCCATCTTTGGTAGTTCATCGGCAGGGCTTTATGATTACATCGCTGGATATTTCTGAACAAAATATTAGCAATCATACTTGATGTGACATCGAGGTAACGTATTTGCGTCTTGTCCGCTTGGCTAATTTATGTCGGTTTACCCAGAACTGAGAAACCTCGAAAGTTGGTCTAGGTTGAGAGATTTGGTGCATGAACTTGCATTTCTGGATGGTGGCAGTGACACAGCATTCACTCTCGCAAGTGGAAAAACATCAAGATGGTTTTTCGATATGAAACCAGTTATGATGCACCCTGAATGTACGAAACTTCTTGGTGAGTTGATAAATCTCAGACTTGATTCAATGGATTGTCGTTTCGTCGGTGGGCTTGAATTAGGAGCAGTCCCGTTGACAGCCCTGGTTATCGCAACCTCAGAGGAGGATTGCAAAAGAAGGGGTATAATGGTAAGAAAAGAACCCAAAGGCAGAGGCGGCAGAAAAACAAACAACCCTCCAGGTATTGAAGGAACTTCCTTAGCAGGAGGCGGCAATATCGTTGTGCTTGAAGATGTCACGACCACGGGCGGATCAGCAATAAAGGCAGTTCAGATGCTTGAGTCTGAAACCTCTTGTAAAGTGGTAGCAGTGATTTCAATTTTAGATCGTGAAGAAGGCGGCGTTGAAGCCTTTGAAAAAGCCGGAATTAACTTCGAATCAATTTTTACGAGAAGCGATATTTCGGAGTGAATTAGATGTATGATTTAATCCGGCCTGCAAAAATCGAGCAAATCGATTCAGAAGAGCCCGTGGTCGATAAAACATCAACTAATAATTTGGCATTTTATCATGGTAGCACTGCAAAACCATTGTCAACGCCCTGGCAGGTATCTCTTGAAAGGGCTAAGAAACTCATTACCTATGAGTTGCCTGAAGGCTACATTGTTGATTGTGCCTGTGGCTCTGGGGTTCAATTGGCAGCCTATGCCTCGCTTGCAAGAAAACCGGCAGTTGGTATCGAGTTGGATGCATCCAGGGCATTTGCAAGTGCGAAAAATTTGGAAGTTGTAGCAAATCTTAGGAAAAATTTAGACCACAATTGGTTCAATGAATCAATTTTTCTGGTTGGAGATGGCAGAAAAGGAAGGGAAGTATTACAAACAATTCATCAACAAAATGAACAAGAATCCGAGCCAAAAGTTGGACTTTTGATATTAGACCCAGCACGTCCAAGAAACAGTCGAACACATGGTCTTGAGGAGATGTCACCACAACTCCCTGAGGTGTTCTCTGGCTGGAAGGATTTCCTTAGTCATGGAAAAAACGGTCCAGCAATAATTCTCGATTTATCCCCTAGGCTCGTCCATGAACAACGTCTAGAGGTCGAGTCAATTGTTGATGAGTACTGGCCTGGAATAGGGAAAACTTGGGAATGGGTTAGTCGCGGTGGAGGAAGAGTAGATCGTTTGACCTTGTGGTTAGGGGCGGTGGCAGATCAAAAATTCAAACGCAGATTTGTCAGACTCCCATCGAATCCGAAAAATAAGCCAACGGTAATTCAAGCAGAAAAACCGCTATCTGCTGGAGAAAATACCCCCGCAGTCGCAAGAAGACTACCCCGGAAAGGAGATTATCTCAGCATCATAGATTCAGCACTAGTGGAATCTGGATTAGCCCAAGAGTGGCTGGAGTCTTGTTTGGATGAGAATGCCCTCTCCAAAATAACCGACCCAGACCACGCAAAGCCTTACTGGTCTGATGTTAGGACTAGGAGGCCGCTATTTCATCATCCCGTTGAACTCAAACTCCCCTACGGAGGAGAAAATTTCATTCAAGCAGGCGGGAAGATAGTTGCAATCTTCCACGAAGAATTTAGTTTAGAAAATTCAGACAAAATAGTTGCCTTTGCGCGCAAACACGAAATCGGGAATTTGAAAATTCGCCTCCCAATCGACCCATCAATACAACCAAAGCTTCAGGGTGCAATTGATAGACAATTATCTTCAACTGGTGGAAAAAGGAAGGGATTTATGGTTAAATCGGGCTCAGATAGCATGTCTCTTTTGGTGGTTTAACGAACCACGATTCAGCCACTCCCAATGTCGCGATATGCTCCGATTTTTAGGATGAGCGGCGAGTTACTTAAATCGCGGTCTTGATATAGGGGAGGTTGGTCGGCAACTTGCTCGACAGTATGTTTGAGCATAGGGTGCGTAAAATGGCAAGACCAACAGAAGAAGAACTAGGCGACGATTTCTCCTACATCATTCGTATGGCTGATGCGGACGTTGACGGGCTTAAGCCACTGGCAACCGCATTGACATCTATCAAAGGAATAGGGCACAGGACCGCACATCAAATCTGCAAACTAGGCGGATTTGATGCAGAAAGAGCCGCAGGTTTCCTCGACAAAGACCAACAAGCAAAGTTGGTAGAAATGGTGGAATCCTACGCTGAAAATGTTCCGCTATGGATGCTAAACAGGCAGAGAGACATCGAAACCGGAGATGAACTTCACCTAACCGGGCAAGCTGTGAAATTCACACATCAAGACGACATTCAAAGACACAGGACAATGAAATCTTACAGAGGTGTAAGACACGCAAGTGGTCACAAGGTCCGTGGACAAAGAGGCAAGTCCAATGGAAGATTTGGACTTACAATGGGTGTTAAGAGGAAGTGAGGGATAAATCATGGGTGAGCCAAAATTTTCCAGACCAAAGTACGACACACCTTCCCATCCTTGGAAGGCTGACAGAATCGAAGAAGAGCATGCTCTGAAAGCAAACCACGGTTTGAAAAGCATGAAAGAGATTTGGAAAGCCAAATCACAGTTGAGAAGACACCGAAGACAAGCAATGCGCTTGATTGGTAGCGTTGACACAACATCGGGACACGGTGCAAGAGAACAATCTGATCTTCTTGCTTCACTATACAACAAGGGCTTGGTAGGACAAGATGCCTCTCTCGACGACATTCTGGTCATTGGCGTAGAGGAAATTTTGAACCGCAGACTTCAAGCGCAAGTGTACTACAAGGGACTTGCTGCAACAATGCGCCAAGCAAGACAACTAATCACTCACGGTCAAATATGTGTTGGTGAGCAAAAAATCACCATTCCGTCCTATCCTGTTTCAAGGGATGAGGAAGAAGAAATTCAATACCACTACTCCAGTGCTCTGAACAACGCAGAACACCCTATCAGAAAAGCGATAGAGGGTAGAATCGCAGAAGCTGGATATGACTCAGAAGAAGTAGATCCGGAAGCAAGCGAACAATTCGCACAAGAAGTAATCGAAGGTGCTCAAGACGCACCTTCTGCTGATGGAGGCGATGAATGATGACTCACAAAGCAATCGTAAACATCTTCTCCTCTTACAATAACATTGTAATGACAGCAACAGATCTTACTGGTGCTGAGACAATTTCCACCTGCTCCGGCGGGCAAGTCGTCAAGGCAAGTAAGGACACAGGGAGTCAATTTGCAGGAACTAGAGCAGCAGAGAGAATGGCTGATGAGCTGAAGGAGAGAGAATTCACTCAATTGATCATCAAGTATCGTGCTCCTGGCGGAAACAAAGCAAACAACACTGGTCCAAGTGCACAAGCAGCAATCCGTGCATTCACTCGTGCTGGTATGACAATAACAAGAATCGAAGACGTTACTCCTATTGCTCATGATGGAACAAAATCCAAAGGTGGGCGCAGAGGAAGAAGAGTCTGAATTTTGAGGTTGAGTAAAATGGATATAGAATTCGTGGAAGGCTGGCCAAAAGAAAACAAGGTAAGACTGTTGATTAAAAACACCGACAGCGCCCAAGTTAACGCACTGCGTAGAACCATCATTGCAGACGTACCAAAGTTAGCAATTTCCAGAGTAGACTATTCCCAAGGAGTCACTCAAGACAACAAGGGCGAGGTTTATGAATCAGTTAATGCCTTACCTGATGAGGTACTAGCACACAGGCTTGCAATGGTCCCAGTACCAACAAACCCAGAAGAAAAATTGTATTTCCCAGATGAATGTCCAAATTGCATGGACCTTGCGCCAAAGGACAAAGGCTGCCCATCCTGTCAGGTACTTTACACTCTGAGTGCAAGAGGTCCAAGTTCAGAATCTGAAGAACAGTTCAAGACCGTCTACACAGGCGACTTGACAACAATCTCCGACCCTATATTCGATGTTAGAGAGGAACACAGAAGAATCCCTCTTACAATCTTGGCTCAAGGACAATACTTGGAATTCTATGCTTTCGCTGTATTGGGTAGAGGGAGAGAACATGCTAAGTTCACCCCTGCTTCTGCAATCACTTTCAGACCTAACAGAAAAGCAATCCTGAATGACGCAAAGGCTGCTGAAACCTTATTCTCTCTAAATTTGACTACAAATGATGGTACAAAAATCGACAAGAGCTTGTTCACCAAGAAAGTTTGCTCAGATGTAGACAAAGTATTGGACTTAGAGAAAGCAATGCACCAAGTTGGAGCAGGTACTGGCAGAGAGGAGGCATTTGGCGATGCGATTACCTTCGAGACCATTCCGAATGAATTTGTCTTCATGTTTGAGTCCGATGGATCCCTTACTCCTGAGCAAATCATTAATTCTGCTATGGACGAATTGCAGGGAAGATTCAGCAGAATCACAGAAGAACTTGACTTCGCTCTTGCTTGATTCTTTCGTATAATATTTGCAATAGTGAAAATCTTTCACTATATTGATTTATTAAGCACAATTGGCTTGTTTAGAGGAATCTCAGTGATACAGAGTAAATGCTCAGGCCATATTACTCTCATTTTTTCTATCCATGATAGTTCCTTACTTCCAAGAGCTCAAGGGTCGCGCGGCGTAGGTATTTGTTTAGAGGATGGGGTTAGAGTTGAACTTGTACATGCAGGAAAAGTCTCTCCGGATTCAGATGCAAGGACCAGTCATGGGCAATCAGTTGACATTCCTGCCGTCTATTCAAAGAAAGGTGATTTAATCGTCAATATTTATTCGATGAATGGCGAGAAATTTAGCGGTAGCGATTCAATGTACCATGACTTAGTGTCCGAGTTAAGAGAGATGTATCTTCTTTCAGAGTACGATTCCTTTGAATTAAACATATTTCTTGAATTACCGGTCTCACAAGGTTTCGGGATGTCTGCATCCGGTTTACTTTCGGCATCTCTAGCGTTTTTTGAATTTAGCAAAAAAGGGCGGCTAGATCAGTATGTAAGACTTGCACATAGGCTGGAACGGAAATACCACGGAGGACTTGGAGACGTATTGGGAATATATCTCGGCGGAGTGGAGATGCGTACTATCGCAGGCAGCCCAGGTGCTGGAGGATTTGGTGTAAGTTTTGGTTCCAAAACTGATGTACTATTGGTTTGGGAAGACGAAGGAAAAAGGCATACATCGACGTATATAGACGACCCAAAATGGAAACTTTCCATTTCCGAAGCAGGAGATAAGTGCGTCGATGAGTTAAGTTCAGGAGCGTGGAATGAGGATAAATGGGAAAGCATTCTTGAAAATTCTATGAAATTTTCAAATGATTCAGGGATGCTTGAAGAAGATGTTAGAGCAAGTTTCCTTGCAAAGGTAAACTCTTCGATCGAAGCAATGGGTTTGTCAAACAAAGTTCAAGCATGTTTGTGCATGCTTGGTATATCAGCGGTGATTTTGCCAAAATCCTTAGATCAAGAGATTGCAACTGATCAATTACAAAATCTAGGAAAGGAGGTCCAAAGATTGGGTCTCGAGTACAAAGTGTCTAGGATTGAGGGTTAGCCTCTAATCTAGTTAAGTCAAGTTGTTCCGCATCCAATAAGATGCAACCGGGAATGTACATGTTTTCTGAGAAACCATGTCTGTAGACTACGGCTCCAGAACCCCATTCATCTATGTAACGTGTCATTTGTTTAACCATTTTTTTCCTTTGGAATTCCACATCTGCGCCATAATAATGTTTTGCGTCTATCCAAGCGATTGGTTCTCCATTAATTTCAACATGGTCTAAAAACAGTAGATCTGGAGTCCTAATTGGTCTTCCATGTTCTTGATTTTGTTCAGCAACCATTTCCGGTTGTCTGCGTAACCTAACTCCCTTCTGTTCGAACCAATCTGCTAACACTTCTTCGAACAAATCAGCCTTTTCGTGAGTTTCAGATTGATCCACATTACTCACTCTGTCAGCAGCCTCGGCTTTCTCAAATTCCTCACGCTCTCTTTTCTTGAATTTTGAGGGTTCTTTGAAGTGGGTTTTTATTCTTGCTTTAGACCATCCCTTCTCTGATAAAATTGTTCTAAAAATATTCATTGGGGGAAAATCAAATTTCCTCGATAAATCTACTACGCTGACGCCCTCTTCGTATAATCTTCGAAGCTGCTTCCCTTTTGACCTCATTCTATGATGGGAGTAAACTGTTTTTTGTTGAAGAAGAGCGCTTCGTAATGAAAGTGATTGGTCAAGGTTAATTTTCAAGTCTTGAATTTGGTCTCCGATTTCGTCAACTCTTTGCTCACTTAACCAACCAAATTCTCCTCTCTGAATTACTATTTTCGATGCAGCCTCCTCATCACGAAGTGGAACAGGATTGGTTACCCACTCAAAAGAAAATGACTTCGCTTCTTCCAAATCTTCCGGAAACCCCATTTTTCTCGGTTCCACCTCGAATCTTTCCTCAGCCCGAGTTTTTGCCTCCTCTATGAAAGCCTCATTTCGGGTGTATATTGCCTCTGGGCTCGGTCCGCCGTATTTCTTAGGGCGTCGATTTTTATTGTTAGAGCGATTTCTCTGTTGCCGGGAATTATTTCTCCCAGTCGCACGATGCTTTTCACCCATAAATCAGTCGATATGAAGGAGGAGTATGAACCCTGCCCATTGTTTGCATTTTAATTCAATATTGCAATGACGTCTTTCATCCATGTCTTGGCCATGCTCTCAACACTCGTTCTAACCCATCTAGAAGCCAATGAGTAAATCTTATTCAAACTGTAATCAATATAAATTTCAATACCAGATTGGTCTTTTTCAGAAAGGATGGTAATTGTCATCTGCAGCGACTTAATTGCGCCTCCGACATTTTTACCAAGTCTGGTTTGCCCATCCAACGAGATTTCCAATTCGTAAAATAATGGCTTTGAATCTGAACCCCTTGTGCTTTTGACAGTCCACTTTTCTTGGACTAAGGCCCCCTTTACTATTCTCTGAAGTTCAAATTCATCTCCCTGAACCAACGTATTCTGGGTTGAAGAAATGATATGAGTAGTGGATTTCATCCAAGATGTCCAAGTCGTAATATCTGGCAGAATACCTACAATCCTGGCTGCTTCATCTTGCAAGAGTGTCTCGCGTACAAGAACGCGCTTACCCTGCATGTACTTTCCTCGAAGGTGCTTCTCATCATCTTGTCGAATCATCTTAGCCATTAATTCATAATTAAGAAGAGATTCCTCGGGATATGCATAGAAGGCAAATCGCTATTTTGAGCGTTTCAGCCTTGTTGCTATTTTCGTTATCTAATTTGCTAGCAGTCCATCAAATTACGGACCAAGACCATCTCGATTTTCCTCAAAAAATAGTATCAAACTCCGAGACCAACGCGGAATTACTTGGCTGGGCAAATTCTGCAGCTGGTTTTGGCCAGGATAACGTATACGATGCCCACGTGGACATAGAGGGTTTCACCTACCTAGTTGGATCTTATACAGATTGGATGGGCTTCAATGAACAAGTCGATGGCATTACTTCTGAAGGTGCGCTAGGGGATGTGGACATGTTCCTTGGGAAAATTGACAAGAATGGAGTTTGGCTAAATGCCACCACTGAAGGGAGTTCATCAGGTAAAGATACTATTCAAGCAATCGACAGCTTCGAAAATGGAGACTTATTGTTGGCTGGAACATTTTGTGAAGGAACTGCCGGAATCTCTTGTAACCTAACATTAGGGGATATGCCGTCTCTTGAAAAAATATCCAACAACGATGAAGGTAACATATTCGTTGGCAGATACACAACCACAGGGGCTTGGCAGTGGGTTCAAAATATTGGAAACCAATATCCAGTTGAGATTATCGGAGCGGCTGTGAATTCAGTCCAAAATTCCGTTATTGCATTTACTCACTCGGAAGATATACCAATTAATGAGGCAGTCATCAATGGAACACCCAATTATTCCCTTAGCATCTTAGAACTAGATTTCGCGGGTAATTATTCACAACACAGCACATTGGATGCATCACAGGGTTTTGAATCTCAAGGGGATCTATGTCCGGGGAACGATGGTGAAACCTTTACTTTGTTTGGTTTTTCAGGAGTCCTCACCTCTCAAGAACTTTCAATTTCTAGTAATGGATGGAGCGATATCGGTCTTACAAAATTCAGTTCAGGCTCAATTGAATGGATAAGCACAGGTGGCAGTGAAGAATCAGATATGCCGGCTTCCTGCTCTTATTCACCACTAGGAAAAATTGCGATGAGTGCGACAATAAGCGGTGATTCATTATTTGGATCTTTGGAGATTACCAATATCACAAGTCGAGCAATGTCTGTAGTTGTAGCCGATATGAGTGGTGAGTGGAAAGAATCGGCTTCACTGGATTCAGTTAACTATGAATCAATATCGGATATTGAATTTGATGTTCAGGGTGGATTAACAGTCCTCGGCTCAATTTCGTCAACTCTGACCATCGGTGATGATGTTCTAGATGATTTGGATTCGAGTAATGACATATACAGTAATGACGTTTTCTTGGGCTATCTCTCGAATAGCATGGAGTGGGAATGGGCACTCAATGCTGGTGGAGAAGGAAATGATGTAGGACGCTCCTTATCCAAAGGCCCAGATGGCTCTTGGGTCATCACCTACATCTTCACCGATGAGAATACTATGGCAGGTCATGATGTAATTCACCAAGGATCAGAAGATGTTGGAATTTGGAGGTATGATACAGACATCGATGGTGATGGAATTCTAGATGGGGCTGATGTTTGCCCCAGAATACCGAATCCAGACCAAGCCAACCTGGACATGGACGAGTATGGGGATTTATGTGACCTGGACGATGATGGAGATAGGATTCCAGATGAATTAGACGATTGTCCACTTGGTGAAACAGGCTGGGTGAGCCTTCAAAGCACTGACCATGATTCAGATGGTTGTAGAGATGCAGGTGAAGATCTTGATGATGATGAAGACAGAATTTTTGACCATAATGATGCTTGTCCATTGGGCCCTGTTGGCTGGATATCTACTCCCGAGGTAGATAGGGAAGGAGATGGTTGTGCAGATTTTGATACCGATGAGGATGGTTTTGTAGACCAAGCAGACAATTGCCCAAACCTACCCAATCCAACACAAACAGACCTAGATAATGATGGTAAAGGAGATCCATGTGATGAAGACGCAGATGGAGACACAATCAATTTGCCCCAAGACAACTGTCCTATGGATTTTGAACCCTGGATTAGTACAGAATTAATCGACCATGACAGAGATGGCTGCAGGGATTCAACAAATGATTTGGACGATGATGGCGATAATATCCTTGATGGCTTTGATGCCTGTCCAGTTGGTCAGACAGGATGGCTCTCAAACGATTCAACCGATTTAGATTCAGATGGATGCAATAATGAAGAAGATCTAGATGATGATAATGATGGTTTCAATGATGATGTGGATAACTGTCCTTTGGGGATTACCGGGGTTGCTCCACTCGGACAAGATCGTGACAATGATGGTTGCATAGATTCTGTAGAGGATTTAGATGATGATGGGGATGGTGTAGAGAATGATGCCGATCAATGTCCAAGAACGCCACTGATAGGTTCTGAGATCACGGCATATGGGTGTGCTTGGATTCAACTGGATGATGATGGGGATGGCGTGTCTAACCTCGATGACCTTTGCCCTTCGTCCTCACAAGGAGCCCTGGTGACTCTAAATGGCTGTGAGATAATCCAAGAAACTAATACAGAGGTCAGTCCATCTTCATCTAATTCAGCCCTATATGTTGTTATCGCACTATTGTCGGTGGTAACAGGGGCAATCATTTTGAAGATAAAATCAGACAATTCAACAGGTGTGGAAAAAACAGTTCAATCCATTCCTAAAGAAGAGGAATGATTAGGAATACACAATTGCTGGAGATAGCGGCATTGCTGCGCCTGCTTTACCAGTATCGTCTTCTGGGCTTTCAGCCATAATTACCTCAACACGCACCAATCCCAATTCATTGGAAATAAACTCGGTTCTGTCCATGAATACTTTGAATTCACTTAATTTACTGAGAATAATCTCTCTAGTATCATCGTCCCATTTGAAAACTTGTGGTAACATTCTCTTAGACCAGAAGCCCATTACTTGACCTTTATTTTCATCATTCACTAATTCACTATTTGCGAGAAGTCCGATAAATTGTTTCGGATTTCCTCCAGAAATTATGTGCGATAGAGCCATTTTTGCCAGGTCGCGCTTCCAATCAGGAGAGACAACAATTTTGGCTTGTTGAGCACTACCTCCGAGATGCCTTTCAGCGATTGATTTGACCTTTCTAGCATTTTCCAAGAATGACTTCAGCAATTCTTCAGAATCTAGTATAGCCTTTTCTTGCTCATTTAAATCCGAAACCTCATCCATCACTTGGCTTGCAAGCAGTCCAGATTCTCCGATTTGTTTCCACCAATCTTCTGCCAGGTGAGGTGTAGCCAATGCGATCATAAATGACCAGGATTTCAAAACCTTGGAACCTACTGAGGAATTGTTTCCTCCTCTTCTAACATACCAATTGATGTCTTTAGGGAGCTCATAATGGGATAATTCTACGGCTCTTCTCAAATCATATTCATCCATTGCGTCTTTCCAATCAATCACTCGTTGTTTTAGCCTTGCTAGTAACCAGGAGTCCATCTCGGTTTCTTCATTACCCCATCCGAGAATGTTATCTGGAATTTTCTCCATTTGTTGCATGACCTTGTAATTTGCTTGCAGCGCTTTATCAGACCAATCCATTCCAGCAGTGGGATTAGCTGCAAATAGGATGAACAGCCTTACCGTATCTGCTCCAAAATTATCCACCATGTCTTCAGGTGAAACCGTATTCCCAAGACTCTTCGACATCTTTGCACTTCGAAGGCTTAGCGGGGAGTCACAGTGCGGGCAGTTCTTGTCAATATGTTCTACTGGTAGAGTAACTCCACAAGGTTCACACCAAGGAGCGGCCTTGTTTACCATTCCTTGGCAGAGTAAAGATTGGAATGGCTCATCAATGTCGTGTAAGCCCAAGTCTCTTAGTGCCTTGGTCCAAAATCTAGCATATATCAGATGCATTTGTGCATGCTCTATTCCTCCACAGTAGAAATCCACATTCATCCAATGATTTGCAACATCTTTGTCAAAACAAATATCATGATTCATTGCGTCCGTATATCTCAAGAAGTACCAGGATGAATCGACAAATGTATCCATGGTGTCAGTTTCTCTGCGGGCGGGCTTTCCACATTTAGGACAATCAACATTGAGGAAACTTTCCGAAGTTTCCAGTGGATTTCCTTTTCCAGTAAACTCAACATCTCTTGGGAGCTCTACGGGCAATTGTTCTTCCGGAACTGCCACAGGTCCACAATCCTTACAGTGGATGATTGGAATCGGTGTGCCCCAATATCTCTGCCTTGATATTAGCCAAGGTCTTATTTTCCATTGAACAATTTTTTTTCCCATTCCAATTTCATGCAATTTATCACTAATCGCTGACTTGGCATCCTCGCCATATAGTCCATCAAATCCGGCTACTGGGGAATTAACCATCCAACCAAGTTCTGTTTCTGCCTTTTTCAACTCAGAACTTGGTTCTTGATCCTCTTTCGTAACCAAAACACGTTTTACTGGAATGTCATACCTCTTTGCAAATTCAAAGTCTCTTTCATCATGACCCGGAACAGCCATCACTGCACCAGTTCCGTAAGATGCGATTACAAAATTACCAATCCAAATCGGTATCTTCTCTTTTGTTAGAGGATGAATTACAAATTTACCAGTTGGTACGCCCTTTTTTGCACCTAGATTTTTTATCCTGTCGAATTCAGACATTATGCTCGTTTCTTCGAATAAATCCCGCCAAGCAGATTCAAATTCAGTGTCTTTAACTAGCATTTCAGCCAGTGGATGCTCTGGTGCTAGAGTGACAAAAGTCACACCAAAAAGAGTATCAGGGCGGGTTGTGAAGACTTCAATATCCTGTTCAAGGTTTTCAATTTCAAACTTAATTTCACACCCTTCACTTCTACCTAACCAATCTTGTTGAAGCAATTTCACATTGTTCGGAAAATCAATTTGCTCTAAACCATCAAGCAACTCTTGAGTATAATCTGTTATATTGAGGAACCATTGACTCATGTCCTTCTGTTTTACAGGCCCATTGCATCTCCAACATCTCCCTGCTTTTACTTGCTCATTTGCTAATACAGTTGAACAAGATTCACACCAATTAACAGGAGCGAATTTCTGAACGGCTAAGCCATTTTCAAAAAATTTCGTGAAAAAATATTGATTCCACTTGTAGTATTTTGGGTCATGGCTCTTGATCATCCTTCTCCAATCATATGAGAATCCCATTCTTTTGATTTGTTGGGTAATTGAGTTCATGTTCTTCTCAGTGATATCATGTGGATGGCCACCTTCTTTGATAGCAGCATTTTCTGCAGGCATTCCGAATGAATCATATCCCATTGGGTACAAAACTTCGAAGCCCGACATTCTTTTGTAACGAGCAACAGCATCACCAATTGAGTAATTCCTTACGTGTCCCATGTGCATTTTGCCGCTTGGGTAGGGGTACATTTCCAAGCAATAGAATGGAGGTTTATCTCCTGATATTTCCGTTTCGAAAACTCCTGATTTATTCCACTGTTCCTGCCAGTAGACTTCATCACTTATCGGGCCTTCAGTCGACATATCTATCGCTCAAAGCGGGCTAAAACGCAACTTATTTCAAATGAACCATTGAAATACCAGTTTTAGCGACCAAATTTTTCATCGGTCTCAAGTAAGAAAATTGCTTCCCTTGTGAGTTTGTAACAGTTCTTCATCCCCATTTTCCTCCTTTCTACTAAGCCATATTTCTGAAGTGTTCTCAAATGGTGTGATATCAATTGCTGGCTTTTATCTAATCTCTTAGCCAGTGCGGCTTGGGTTGGGAATTCCCCCATTAATCCATCATCATCGAGGATTGTGAGGATTTTTCCTTGCAGAGATTTTGGATCAGGGCTAAGTGGTGGGACTGGTAACTCCTGCTCCTCAGTATAAGGATTCATGTCGCTTGTAAGAGGATAGTATCTCACCAATCTTCCATCTTTCTTTCTCCAAATCTTATCTTCTTTTTCAAGAATTCTGATGTGATGAGTACACTGTCCATTAGACATCTGCATGGCAGCCATTAGTGCTCTAAAGTGACACCCAGGGTTTGCTGTGAGATAACCCATAATCCTTCCACGCTGGTATTTTCCATCCGTGGTTTCACTGGTTTTTCCAACTAAGCCAACTAACCAGAGTCCCATTGCAGTACTTGGAATTCTCAAGCTCTCATTGCTTATTATCGCAGTGACGAGTAAGGATAGCAAAGTAGTGCTTGCAATTACAGAAATTACTGGAATTACATTGTTAGCGGGGACTATTTGTTCTTGAATTTCTACTGTTTGTTCAACGGTTTCTTCTTCAATTAGTTGGATTTCTTCTACGTCGTCATAGATATAGACAATCTCTGTAACATCAAAATTTTGTATTTGGTAGTTCGAACAAGCAAGGGATGTATCAGAAGTCAATGAGCCTGTGAAAATACCAGATTGACCTTGTTGCGGAGCCCAATCGGTAATTCCCAATGCGCTATTCAAACCAAACTGAGTTTCGTCTTCTTGAGTTAATACCCAGCAAGTACCTTGCTCAGTCAAAAATCCAGTCCAAGTACCTATTAGTTCAATCTCATTGATTATCGATTGTTCAGGAGCATCAGCCTCTTCTTCTGTTTGATCCTCAAGTGGCCAATTAAATTCAATAACGTGCTCGTTTATTGAACGGGTTGCGAGTTTAATCTCGATTATGTATGTTCCATCCTCTAGGGAGCCACCTTCCGAGTTTAACATGATTATTTCATCTGTTTTGAGTATAAATTCTGCTCCATCTGAAAGAGAGAAAGATCTACCATCGTATGTATCACAAACTGTCTGTCTAATCTGTAACCTTTGATTTTCGAGATTCTTCAGGGTAAGTTCAATCGCACAAGGTCCTTGCCAAGTCAAGTATGAGTTGCTTTGACTACTAAGTATAATGTCCATGTTAAAGCCATTTTCTGTTTCAGATAAATCAGCCTCGAGAGATAGTAAACTTTCTTCTCCGCATGGTTCTGCAAAGTTACGCTCAAACTCGAATGTTTGAGATTTGGATATTCCCAACTCTGGAATGCTCGCAACTATGATGTATTCGCCAGTGCCTACAGAGCATCCATTTACATCAGTGAAGAACCAATTTGGCATCTGGAGATTTAGTACGCCCTGTGTAGGCACAACCCTTTCTTGTAACATTTCATTGCAGCCGCTTAATTGCTGGCTATCAAAAACAAGATTCCCTATTGCATCATAAATCCAGTAAACTGCACGACAGGAATTAGTAAATTCCAGTTCAATATCACTGTCAAGAATATTTTCTAAGAGAATACTTGGTGCAAATGTAGAGTCTGAAGTGAGGATCTGTCCCGATGTTATACCATTTAGGTTAGAGGTCATTCCGTCAATCACCGGTTTAGGTAATAATGAAAATGTTTCACTCCATTCACCATTTGGTGTGGAGATTATCATCTCGGATCTTGTCTCGATGTCGAAACTTAAGTCGATAACGTGATGCAATCTAGTCTCCCATCCCTCTAGTCCAATTTCATCAAAACAACTTGGACCAATTCTTTCCTCTCCGCTAACTGAAATTATCAATTTGCAGAATTGGTCATCTGGCATAGATACGGAATTTTCATCGTAATTCGTCCACGTAAGTCTAGCAATTTCAGCATTATGTTCTGAAAAACCAGCAGAGGAGGACACTACCTCAACCTCCAAATTCAGGCTTTCAGGCCATTCCATTGGAGCAAAGAACTGAACATCAAATGACTTTGACAAATCAGTTCCGGTGTGTAACGATTCTATTGTGTATATTCCGCTTTCAACCAGTTGTTCGTTGATTTCAAAGTTCCAAAATGTCGAGTATGATTCACTGGTTTCGCCAGAATCAAGTGTTTGTCCACGAATTTGACCTCTGCAATTTTCTTCACCATTTTGAATGAGATTGCTTTCAGAGTCGTAAATGTTGACCACTATTCCACATGTGGGGTCGTCATCAAAGGAAATAGAGTCTCCTGAATTCATCAGCCAAGAATTGAAGTTGATGCTGTCTCCTGAGACATACCACTCTTCAGCCTCGAAATCAGTCTCAATTGACAGATTTACTTCCTGTTGAGCAGATATCCCCATCGGATATATTGCAAGAAGTAAAACCACGCACAAAGAGAGAATTTGCATGGTTCTCACTCTGCCCATGTGTTAACGCAGGTAACTCATCCCTTGAAAGGGAATTGGTGCATACAGTGTGTAATGGCGAGTACATCACCAGTGGTTTCTGAGTTGATTTCAAATGATGAAATCGTAGTGCTGCAAGCCCAGTTAGGAGAGTGGGATAACCTAAATCACCTCTTGGTTTGCGCGAAGAGTAAAAGCGCTGTAATAATCGACCCATTTGACGCTAAATTTTGGTTTGATATTTGTCTGGAGAATGGTTGGGAATTAGAACAAGCATGGCTCACACACAGCCATTGGGATCATTCCAAAGGCATTGAGGAATGTTTGGAATTAGGTGGTCCAAATTTCCAAGTAATATTACACGAAAAAGAGCTTGAGAGGGGCTGGAATGGGCCTCATACTCATTTATTGACAAACTCAGAACTTTCAAGTCACCCTCTTGGAATAGGGAAACTGACATTCCAGGCTCATTGCACTCCTGGGCACACTCCTGGGCATCTTACCTTCACAGGAAATGGAGTAGTCATCTCTGGTGACTGTTTGTTCTTAGGACGCTGTGGAAGGGCTGACCTCTATGGTGGAGATGAAAGCAAACTCAGACTAAGTCTTCGGTATTTGAGGGATGAAATCTCCCATATTCAAGACTGGATGGTTCTTCCTGGGCATCAGTATAAGCTCGAAGACGGCTCAAATCCCACCTCACTAACAGTCGCTGAATTGTTGATTAACAATCTTGCAATCAAAGCAGTTGATAATGATGAAGATTGGAATAGTCTTGATTTCCTCTCATTTGAGGATTCCTTGGCAGAAAAGGCAAGAAGACAGCGTGCAATGCAATCCTAATCATAGATTATCTAAGTCTATCATACCAGGCATGGACGCTCTTTCTTCCTCGACTCTCTGCTGTTCATATTGTTGCCAAACCGGAACTTGTTCAGGTCCAGTCCAGCCCAATTCTCTAGCTTTTTCCAGGTCTCCCTGACCGACGTAATAGTCAATCCATTCCTGTCTTCGCAACTCTTCATCTTCCATGGCCATATTGACCATTCTTTCCTCTGCTCTTCTTTTAGCACTCTTTCTGCCGGCAATTTGTTTTGAAATCATAGCCACGAATATGAGGGTAAGCATCAGTGCAGCAACTCCACCAAGAACTAACATTCCAGTATCGCTCCCGCCTGAGGTAGAATCTACTTCTCCATCTCCTGTATTCTGATTCAGAGTCGGGTCTTCAGTGATCAAGCAGGTTACTTGACCTCTGATTCCCGCACTAATTGAGGGGTCCCATTGGCAAGGGTCATTGATATTGGAAACACCATCTCCATCATCATCTCTGCAACCGTACCTATCAATAGTTGAGTTGCCCCACTCATTCCTACAATCATCGTTCTGGTATCCAGTGAAGTTATCTCCGAAACCATCTCCATCCGCGTCTCTGCTTTGAGATGTCCTCAACGGGAAAGCGTCAGGAATTGCACCTTCGGGATTATCTCCAACTCCGTCTCCATCCATGTCGGACCATTGCGATACGGTATCGGGGAATGCGTCTCCGTTTTGCTCTCTGATTGTAATTAGATTACCAGGATTTTCTTCATCCTCAATGGTTTTGTTAACCCAAGTATAATTGTCACCATATCCATCGCCATCAGAATCTTCCCACTGTGTTCCATCGTTAGGGAATGTATCATCATCATCGGCATAACCGTCTCCATCTGCATCTGGACAGCCTTGATAGTTATTCATGGTAGCTTCTCCGTATACGTCTGGACAATCATCACCACCAGGAATGTTTTCATCACCATATCCATCTCCGTCAGAATCAGCCCACTGGAACGGGTCGTTGGGGAATGCATCTAGCGGATCAGTGACTCCATCAGCATCTGTATCAGGGCAACCTCTTGTTAGAGGATTGTTGGATGTTCCATAGGATTCAGGGCAAACATCCGGCTCATTTCCGTCCTGATTGTCTCCATATCCGTCACCGTCCGTGTCATCCCACTGAGTAGGGTCTGCAGGGAATCTGTCTCCATTATTTCCACCAGGGTTGTCACCTCTGCCATCACCATCAGAGTCTTCCCATTGACTTGCATCATCAGGGAACTGATCAGGATTGTTTCCATCTGGGTTGTCCCCTCTGTTGTCTCCATCTCTATCTTCCCACTGGGTTGAGTCATCAGGGAAAGGGTCTCCAGCATTTGAGTAGCCGTCACCGTCTCTGTCAGGGCATCCTAATCTATCTTCAGTTGATGTTCCTGAATCACCAGGACAATCGTCAGCATTATTTCCGGATTGATTGCTTCCAAAACCATCTCCGTCATCATCGCACCACTGTGTTGGGTCATTAGGGAATGCGTCTGCTCCGTCATTACAAGGGCTGAGAGTAGGCCAACCAGGGGTTGGGTCTGACCAGCCATCGCCGTCAGAATCAGGGCAACCAAGTCTATCAAATTGTGAATCTCCCCATGCATTTGGACAACCATCGGGTCTGCTACTGGCTTGCTCATCACCAACCCAATCTCCGTCAGAATCAGCCCACTGGGTTCTGTCTAGAGGGAATACGTCAACACTAGTTGCGCCAGTAACTAATTCTCCTGGCCACTCCATTGGTCTAATGTTAAGCCAAGAGTTGTTAGCAAAGTTGTCTCCATAGCCGTCTCCATCAGTATCGTTCCATTGAGTTGGGTCATTAGGGAATGCATCTCCTCTCTGATTTATGTGATATTGCTGATTATCCACGTCATACAGATAGTTGTCTCCATAGCCGTCCATGTCCATATCTGCCCATTGTTCGGGGTCAGATGGCCAAAGGTCCCCCTCGTCTGACCACCCGTCTCCATCTGCATCAGGGCAGCCGAACCTGTCTTCAGTTGAATTACCCCAAGTTAGGATGCAAGCATCTGGTTGGAAAGCGGGCTCAGGATTGTCACCAAAACCATCGTTATCAGTGTCATTCCACTGGGTTGGCTCATCAGGGAATTGATCTACCTTGCCATCTCCTTGGTCTGTAGTATTCCAACCATCTTGGTCCGGGTCAATGTTAGCAAACCAAATGTAGAAACCTTCATCATTTCTTCCAAAGGCTTGTGCGATATTCATTCCAGTTGGGGACCATGAAACACCATTGTTTTGTCCGCAGTTGTTACCATTACCAGTGCTCGTGCAACCTCCCGGTCTTGGTTGGCTGAAAGAGTCGATAGATTGCCCGGACGCAACATCAAAAATCAAAGCCGTTGCGCCATCGCTGTTATACCATCCCATACCGAATATTACTTGAGTGCTGTCTGGGGAAAAATCGGTTCCGTAGCAAGATGTAGATCCAATCTTAGTCCACGAATTTGTCCAAGTCGAAGTTTCATACATTCTTAGTTTGGAATTTCCAGAATTCTGGTCATATCCCTCACACACAGAAATGTATTCACCATCATGCGACCATGCTATAGAATTGACAGTACCAGTAGGAGATGATATTGATTGAATTGTTGACCAATCTGTTGTATCAACAACGTAAGCGTCACCAACTGTACCAATTGCTAGCTCTCCATTTGGTCCGAAGTCAACAGAATGGAATCTGTCTTCGCTTCCTGGATTTAGATTTTGCAATACATTAGCGTTTGAAGTATCAATTACTCTAACTACTCCGTTAGTACCGCCCCAACCGCTTCTGCCAATTGCAATTGCAGCCATGCTTCCGTCTTCTGATAGGTCGATGTCATAAGTGAAATCACCTCCGCCGACATCTGCTGAAATTGACCCATGGATATCGGTTAGGTTGCTTGCATGGTATAATTTTACGGTGTCATCATCGCCAGTCACTCCGATGTATCTTCCATCACCTGACCAAGAAACAGACCCAACATCCCCTCCACTGTAAGCAACAACAGACCTGTCATTTACTCCAGTGCTTGCATTCCAGACTCTTAGATATCCATTTTCATCTGCAGTCGCAACCCATTCGCCATCTGGCGAATAATCTGCATCATTGAAATCATAATTTTGCGGTATCGAAAATTCCTTTTGGAAATTTGGATTTGTGCTTGTCCATGAATCAGCCCAGTCGCTAGTCCCATCCCCGTCTCTGTCTGGACAACCTACTTTGTCTATGGTCGAAGTCCCAGCAGCATAAGGGCAATCATCACTTGCATCATCAGTTCCATCCCCATCAGTGTCAACAGCAGAAACAGTTGGAAGGATAACAGAAGCAACAAGGATTGCAACTAAAAAAGCAGGCAAAAAATGACCTTTTCTGTCTTCATGCGAAATAGCCATAAAACTCCGAGCATGCATCATTAAAAGGAATATCGGTTAAATTGCTCAACAATAAAGAAACACTGGAGCGGAAAAATGCCCAATTTTCCGAAATGCTTGAACATATAATCTCTGTGAGGTAAGCGTGTCTGAGGGCAGTAAGGTCAACATCGCGGTCGCAGACCGCGTTTTGCTTCACCTATTTGCTCACTATGAACAACTCGATCAATACATGGTCACATCCGATCTAACCAGGAACGGAATCGCTCAGGCATGTGCACAGCACCCTCCAAATGTTAGTCGAGCAATGAAAGATCTTCTTCTAGATGGCTTGGTCGAAGAGCATTCGAGAAGCATAATCAACGAGGATAGGAGGAAAAAAGCCTGGCAACTAACTCCAGCAGGGCATTCCACTGCAAAAAGACGCTACAATGACCTTGCAAAAGTGAAGGTCCTCCTTAGAGGTAAAGATGGTAAATTACTGGAAATAGAAGCGGGCGAAGCTGCTGACCGTTTATCTACTGATATCGGCTTACTTCAGATTCTACTTCATTCGCAGTATGAGGGTGCACTTACCTATGGCGACATCAGATTTGGATTAATTAAGAAAAAGAATGAGGGTAAAGATACGCCACAGCCAGGAAGATTGGTACCTTTCCTCGGAGCTCATGCTACCTACCACACAGAGGCTCCTCAGACGAGAGAAGTTCATGGCAGAGAATCTGAAAGGGAACTAATAGACTCTTGGATGGAGGAAAAAAGTCCTTGTCTGGTGGTTCATGGAATCGCAGGAATTGGAAAATCAACACTCGTTTCCCACTGGCTTTCAAAACATAAAATGGAGAATAAAAATCTCTCTGTGTGTTGGTATCCATGCCATCCATGGGACAAGGAATTGGGGCTTGCAACAAGCCTTCTTCACAGATTTGGCGTGGATGAAAACCATGATCCATACAATTTAATCGAGACTTTACCCCTCAAACCCGGAGCAAAGATGGATGTTGAATTATGGTATAGGCGCTTGCTTGCATATCTAACCGATGCTAACGCAATCAGGGAGCGTTTCAGTCGACGAAAAGGCGGGCCTCCACCATATTGGCTGATTATTTTAGACGACGTACATCTGATCGAGAATGAGTGTAAAGAGTTGTTAACTGCTCTTTTGACTTTGAGCACAAAAACCCCGCTAAGGCTTGTAATGATCTCCAGAGCAACTCTTTCCTTCTATGATAGGCGTGACGTTTTTACAAGAAAAATCGTGCAAGAAATGCCTCTAAAAGGCCTGACATTGGATGAAGTCAAAATTTGGATTGAAGACTTTGATCCGGAATCAAACCTTGACATCGATGAATTATTTGCACAAATTGGAGGTCATCCATTGGCACTTGAGTTTTTGGAACTATACGGTACAAAAATTCACGGGGATTGGTTGAAGTTCTTAGATCAAGAGATTCTAGAAAGGCTACCGGAAATGGAGAGGAACTTACTCTCTACGCTTGCTGTTAGCGAGAAACCTGTGGTTTGGGAGAAACTTGCAAAAGCGGTTGGCTGGAATGGAAACCCCCCTGAAAATCTTCTATCTCATGGGCTGATTATAGAGCTAGAAGATGGCATGTGGTTGCATGAGGCACTCAGAGAACGCCTCCTACGGGAAGTCGGAGCAAAGAAGGAAGAAAGACGAGAATCTCTGATTTAATCAGAAGTCATCAGCAGTAACATGCTGGTCAATCCAATTTGAAAGCTGTGCCTTTGGTTGGGCACCGGATAGGTTGCCAACGACTTTTCCATTTTTGAACATGTAAAGGGCAGGGATGCCTCTTACGCCTAGTTTTGCGGCATTCATTGAGTCAGTGTCAGTGTTCACTTTTACGATTTGAACATCATCTCTTTCACCAGAAATTTGGTCAAGGACCGGTGCAATCATCTTGCATGGGCCACACCATGGTGCCCAGAAGTCAACCAAGACAAATTCGTGATTTGCTAAAGTTGAGTCAAACTCTGCATCTGTTATGTTGAGTATTTCTGCCATATGATTCCCTAGCCTTCCGTGAGAGAAGGAGTGTTATATGGCTTTGCACACATAACCTAACCAATTTTAGGTAATACTCATGACAGGGGACCGATTCAAGGGACATGAGGGGAACTATGATTATCGCACCTAGCGTACTAACTGCAGACCTTTCAAACCTTGCAGAATCTTGCAAAAAAGCAGTAGACGCAGGGCTTAATTGGATGCATTTAGATGTCATGGACGGTAACTTTGTTCCAAATTTGACATTTGGTCCACCGGTAATCAGGTCGCTCAGAAAGGCTCTAGGAGATGAAGTTACATTTGATGCTCATCTAATGATTAGTAATGCAGAAGAATGTTTCCAAGATTATATCGATGCAGGTTGTAACCATATATCTGTACATGTTGAGGCTACGACGCATCTTCATAGATTGATTACAGCGATTAGGTCCGCTGGTGCCAGCGCAGGAGTGGTGTTGAATCCATCAACTCCACTAACTGAAATCTTAGAGGTATTGCCTGAATTGGATTTAGTCTTAGTTATGAGTGTCAATCCTGGCTTTGGAGGGCAATCATTTATCCCGACAGTTGAGAACAAGATTCGCAAACTCAAACAGGCAATAGATGAGCAAGTCAAAAATGGCGGCAGAGAGGTAACAATCCAAATCGATGGAGGAGTCAAGGCATTTAACATCAAAGAAATTCAGTCTTGGGGAGTTACAAATGCCGTCGTGGGATCAGGATTATTCAACAACAAAGCAAGCGTTGCTCAAAATTATGCAGAGATTCTTAAAGCGCTGGAATGAGGAAAAACCATGAGGATTCTTGTGGTTTCAACCCTATATCCTCTACCTGGAAACGTCGCTAGAGGTACGTTTGTTGCTGACCATGTGCAAATCCTAGAATCGCTAGGAAACGAAGTTAAAATCATCAATCCACTTCCTAGAATGTCCAGTTATTTGGAAAGCGCGAAACCAACTCTGAAAGGAGTTTCCAAAGCCCCAAAAGAATTTCAATTTGGAGGAAATTCCGTTTATTCTCCTAAATACTGGGCCTTAAGCGGTGGGTCAATGGCTTGGATGACTAAATATTCAATATCAAGAAAAGTAAGTTCAGTTGTGAAATGGCTTGGTGATTTCAGACCTGATATCGTGATATCTCACACCCTTTGGCCTTCTGGAATAATTGCCCATAAATTAGCTAGCAAATATGGAGTTCCATGTTTGGGTGTAGTTCACGGATGGGATGTAGATGTAGGTCTAATTGGTGGAGATTTAGGTAAGACGCTAAAGCGAATGATAGAATCGTTTGATTGTATTGTTTCAACCAGTAATCCACTGAATTCAAGACTTTTGAAACACGCGTCTCCAAAGATGAACGCGGTCATTCCCTGTCATATCGAGGTTGGAAAAGATTGGCGAAAATCAATCACCAATTTTAGAGGAAGATGGAGAAGAGAGCCAATTGATATTTTATTTCCAAGCGATCCAAGAAGACCAGAGAAGGACTACTATTTGGCGCTAGAATGTGGAAGAGAATTGGAAACCAGAGGCTGGGTTGTGGGAATAACAACCCTCAAACAACAGCCAAGGGACCTAGTTTGGGATAGAATGATGGTGGCTGATCTTACTGTTATTACATCAAAAAGAGAGAGTGGGCCGATGGTTGCAAAAGAGTCGATACTCTGTGGAACCCCGGTTGTTTCTGTTGATGTTGGAGATGTTTCGGAGTGGCTGCCTAATGAATTCATATCTTACTCAAGGAAGGCCCAAGAATTAGCAGATAAGTGCGAGCATGCTTTACAATTTGACTGGAAAAATTTAGATTTTCAACTCCCTGAAACATTCTCAAGTGAAACAATAAGTTCACAGTGGGAAGATTTACTACTCAGATTCTCCCAGTGAATTATTGTTGACCAATTTATGGATTATCCAAATTTTCAATCCTATCATCAAGCCCAATGTGATTGCAAGAGATTTGTTAATATCCCAAGCAATCGGATAAAAAACACATAGTGAAATCATCAATATCCAATCATATTTTCTAGAACCAGACAAGGCTCGTTTCGAGTCTCCAGATAGTAAAATTCCCATGCTTAACATTAGAAAACAGGTTATGTTTGCTGAAAGAACAGCCCCAGAAAGACCGTAACTGGGAATAAAAGCCCAAGCAACTAAGGTAGCAAGTATGACTACAAGGGTAATGAAAAGAGTATACATCCATGGATTTTCTCCAGCTTTTAGGGCACTATTCCATGGTGCTGCGAGTAAGGAAAAGCCCCATCCTGACAACAGATAAATGAAAACCTCCAGTGAAGTCAAACCATTTGTAGAATTTGTATATTCTTCTGGAAATGCCACAGGTAAGATGAGGGTAACGAAGATAGAGCCAAGGATAAATCCTGCAACAAGGAGTATTTTGATTGGAATAATTGCCTTGTCAAGTTCTTTTCTAAATCTCTCAGGATTACTACGATTTTCACCTAAAATCGGCAATAGTGCACTGCTAATGGAGATCGGAACGATCATTCCAGCCATCCATGCTAATTGCCCTACATGGAAAATAGCCACAGATTCTAAACTAATACCGGCAAGGAAAAACTTCTCTATTCTCGTGATGTATGGTAATACACCTAAAGTGACAGCAAAAGGGAGGGCGGAAACCAGCAGTGATTTCGTACTCACCCAACTTTTCCCTAACTCGTCGATTCTCTCATTACTTTGTGGTATGCTTTTGTATAATAGAAATATGGAAGTTAGTAAACCTGCAAGCGAACCTAGAGTGAACACGAGTGCATAGTTTAGAATTGAGGAGCTCTCGGAGATGAACAAAATCCCGTAACCAATTGTAATCAATAACCTCTCTACAACTTTTGAGATGGCTTCAAATCTTGCTTGTCCAGCAGCACGGAGAGCGGTTCTTGGTGCATATGAAGCAATGTGCACCAAGCATATGAAAGCAGCTAAAATTATCAGTTCTGTAGGCGCATTATTTAGCAAGATGACGCAAGGTAAGCCGATTATGACAAACGGTATTGCCACTATAATCTGCAGTTTCCAAACCTTTTTTACAGCCTTTCTGAGGACATTTGGACGATTAGCACCGTCTCTAGAAATGATGGTTGGCAGACCCGCATCAACTATCAAAAATATTGCAGTGAATATGTCCATCAAAAGTATCCACAGACCATAATCACTTTGGATTACTGCCCTTGTCAAAATCACTTGACCAATCAATGCAAGTAGAACAGAAATGATTTCAGAAGAGGTCAACCAAGTTGTATCCCTAATCAGAATTGGTTTGCGCGCAGCAAAGCCATGTTGACTGACACCTCTGCGCATAACAAGCCTATTGGGCATTAAATTAAGGATTAATCGTCATACCGCACCTTCAATAATCACCGAGTATTGGGTATTAACGGTGAGACTATGGTAAGTACTCAATGGGTATCAGACGAAATTGCTACAGTCCTGCCAGATGCGAATGTCGAAGTAATCGACCTAAATGGAACAGGCGACCATTTCCACGTCCGAGTAATCTGTGAATCCTTCCAAGGAATGATTCCACTGAAGAGGCAGAAAATAATTTTGAACCATTTTAAGCCTCACATCGCATCAAATATTGTACATGCTTTAGATCTAAAATGTATGACTCCAGCACAAGCGGAGAATGTTGGAGATACCGTATTCCACCCTCATGCCGGGGGAACAGGAATTCATATCAAGAGAATTCAAAAACAGCAAAATAAGGAGTGATTAAAATGGATTGGACAGACGCAGAATTACAGAAAATCGTAGATGACCACAGCATAGTGCTTTTCATGAAAGGTACGCCTGGAGAGCCTCAATGTGGCTTTTCCAACAGAGCGGCACAAGTCTTACAACAACTTGGAGAAGAATTTGCAGCCGTGAATGTACTATCGGACAGAAGAGCAATACCTTCTATTTGTACTTGGTCGGATTTCCCAACAATGCCACAGGTATACATTCATGGTGAATTGATAGGCGGTTCAGACATCGCTCTTGAGATGCTTCAAGATGGTTCCCTAAGAGAGATGTTTGACGCTGGAAGACAATGATGAACACCCCTTTTGGCGATGCCTTCATACATTGCTTTTGGTTGGACTGTCCATGATGAGTGATTCCAAGAGAAGACTGGTCGTCGAAGGCGGAGAGAAAATCGTCGATTTTGATAACAAAGCGTTCAAACCTATACCTGAAGAAGGTATTGAGATGGCAGCGAATGCCATGCGCAGAGGGGTAATGTATCGTTACCAGCCAAAAACAAAAGAGGAATCAATTACAGCAAATTTCGAAAAGAAATTCGCTGAATTTATGGGTGTTAAGCACGCTGTTGGCGGAAATTCCTGTGGTTCAACTATGTTCATCGCTATGAATATTGCAGGGGTGAAAGCAGGTGACAAGATTCTATCAAACGCATTTACTTTCCACGCAGTTCCTTCTGTAATCGAGCACATGAGAGCAGAACCTGTATTGGTCGAGTCAAATAGAGAATGGGGAATGTGTCCTGATGATCTAGACAAGAAAGCAGCAGAGACTGGAGCAAAGGTACTGCTGATGTCTTACATGAGAGGGCACGTTCCTGATATGGACAGAATTATGGAAGTTGTAAAGAAACATGATTTATTCTTCATCGAGGATTGTGCTCACGCTTACTGTACATCATGGGATGGTAAATTGCTTGGAACATTTGGACACATTGCTTGTTTCTCTACTCAATCAAGCAAGGGTATGTCGGCTGGAGAAGGTGGAATATTCATCACCGATAACGATGAATACGCAGCAAAAGCTGTTCTATATGCTGGATCCTATGAATTACTTTGGAAGAAACACTACAACTTAGACCCAGAATTGATGGATAAGTTGCAAAACCAAATCCCAGGGTACTCAATGAGAATGCATGAGGTTACCGCTGCAATGCTTACTCCTCAAATTGATAGATTGTCCGTCATTCACAAGATTCACACAGAGAACTACATGCGTTTGGAGTCCATTATCGGAGACCATCCAAACATCGAAGTTCCTGCAAAAATGGAAAAAGCAGACAGATTCTATGACACAATGCAATTCCACGTCACAGGTCTATCCAGAGAAAAGGCAGACAGATTCATTGATTTGATGAAGATGGAAGGTATTCCAATGCAAATTTTCGGAGCAAAAAGAAATGCTCGAGATTACAGACAGTGGACATATGTTGCTGCTCACAAAGAAGTAATGCCTGAAACAATTGCAAACATAGAATTTGCTTGTGACCTGAGCATGCAGCCACATTTGACCTTGGATAATATCGAGGTTATGGGCAGAGTTATCAGAGAAGTCATGGACTTTGTAGTTGCAGAATGAGACGTACATCTCTCCAAATTCAACATATACTGAGAGAATCTAGTGCATCTGTGCCAGAGCGCTTTGTATGGTTTGAGAGGCTAGCGCCTCGAGGAGGAATCATTCGCTACGGATTAGTGGGCTGCTTCAACACTCTAATTTTCGCACTGTTAATTGCAATTTTGACATTCTTATTCGGAGTTGAAAGACAGGATTCAAGCCTTTGGACTTTGATATGGGGAATTTCTTGGTTTATTTCGGGGGTTCTAGCACATTGGATTCATCGTAAATTTACATTCACGCCATCAACTAATCTTACCTATTCAGTTTCAACTGGGACTCCTGTTTACGTAATTGCATTACTTGGTTCATCAGTTACATTTGGTTTGTTAGTTGAGTTTACAAAACTCTGGGTGCCATTACTGGGAATAGTGAATGTTGGTCTGTGGGGCTTTTTTCAGTGGGTATTGAATCGTACTCTAATATTCAGACATGATAGAGCAATCAGGTGGGAGAGGGAGCAGGAATGAATACCTCATCGGACTTGAAGTGGGTTGATGAGCTTATTAGAAGTGAGTTAGATGTTCGACCGGTTTATTCAAAAAGAAGGAGTTTGAAATCCTTCGAAAAAGCTGCAGTGATAAGGACTGATGAAGGAAATCCAGTCGCTTATGCAGAAGTAGTAAATCACTTGAAGGGAGTTGAAATTACGACGGTTCTAGTTGATCAGAGCCACAGGGGTAAAGGGTATGGTAAAGAATTGATGAAGGAGGTGATTTCACAAATCGACAATGATTTAATTTTCCTTCACACAAAGTCACCTGCATTGGTTTCAATAATACAAAAAATCGGATTCAAGAAGAAATCAATACCGAGTTTTATTTCTGGCATCTCAATACTCTTACGCCTACCCAGAAGGTCGCTTACTATGATATTCAGAGGAGATTTCAAGCGTTTATGGTTGCAAACAATCACGCTGGGTAAATACGACTGTTACGTTCTAGAAAGGAAGCGCGATTAGCTCGAACAAGATAGCATCGAGCATCCAACTCTATTCCTTGCCCATTCAGGGCGCTTCTTGAACCATTTTTCTTCAAATTCTGGCTGTTCATCGTATGGATTTTTCAATAGTTCGAATAATTCCTCACACACAGAATAATCTTCCTTTTCTGCTGCATCAATAGCAAGTTGTGCCATCCAATTTCTTAGTACATACTTGGGATTGGCACGCTTCATACTTTCTCGGTCCGGACTGCGATCAACTCTTTCCCACCAAGAATTTAGCCATACATTCCACTCTTCTTTAGGCGCATTCTCGTAATCATAGAATGCATCTTCCAATGATGATATATTTGGCTCATCTATTTCTGAAAGTAGCCTAAAGAAAATAGTCATATCAGTTTCAACTTTACCCAAAATCGAGATTAGTTCCTTCACCAATGCCTCATCAGCCTTTCTAAATTCATCAAGACCCAGTTTTTGCGACCACATTTTGTTATTGTGGAATTCAAATTTCTCATAGTAATTTTCTAATGCTTGGTACAATTTTTCAGGGTCTTCAAACAATGGTCCAATCGCTTCTAACAATCTAGCATAATTCCATGCCCCTATTTGTGGTTGATTTCCGTATCTGTATCTTTTTCTTCCGGCATCGGTTGTATTCGGAGTCCAGTCTGGATCAAAATCCTCTAGCCATCCATATGGTCCATAATCAATAGTCAATCCATGAATAGACATGTTATCTGTATTCATTACTCCATGAACAAATCCAACTCTCATCCAATGAGCGATCATCAAAGCAGTCTCTTCGCCAATTTGATTCAACCAGTTGATGATTGCATCATCATTATCCAAATTATGTTCAGGGAAATGATGTTTTACGGTATATTCAGCCAGTGTTTGCAAAGTCTCATGATCTCCAGTCATAGTATGAATTTGAAAACTTCCAAAACGAATGAAGCTTGGAGCAGTCCTGCAAACGATTGCACCAGGCTCTGGAGCAGGTCTTCCGTCATACATGATATCTCGGACTACATCTTCTCCGGTGGTAACCAAGGAAAGTGCTCTTGTTGTTGGAACACCCAAATGGAACATTGCTTCGCTACATAGGAACTCACGAATCGATGATCTCAAAACCGCTTTTCCATCAGAAAATCGAGAATAAGGTGTACTTCCCGATCCTTTCAGTTGTAATTCTATGACTTCGTTTCCCGTATCCACTTCACCAAGTGTAATTGCTCTGCCATCACCTAATTGACGAGCCCAATTACCAAATTGATGACCCCCGTAGCGCTGAGCATATGGGTCCATGCCATCGACAAGTTCAGATCCTCCTAGGATGCTATCTCCTTGTTTTTTGATACCAATTTTTTCACCAATCTCTTCTGACCATAGCCTTAGAGTAGGATTTGGTGTTGGAGTTGGCTTTACTCTAGACCAACATACTCCAGGGACTTGTCTTGAGGGTCCGCCTTCTTGCTCATCTCCTGGAGTCTGGTCTAGGAAGCGGGCAAGCCATGTCAAATCGGCAAAAGATTTGTTGCCCATACATGCCAGAAGGACTAGCGCTTCTTCAACTTGATTGTATATCCAAGCAGATTCTGAAAATCTACTCTATGATCGCTCAAAGGCTATCTGTTTTTGAATCAAGTTTGATATGGCACCAACCGTGATCGAACCCTTTCTTAACGATCCATACGCCACCTGCTGCTTCACATTCTTCCTTAGTGAAAATTCCACCCAAGTTGTCTACATCATCTACTCCAGATTCTTCAAAAATCCCTTCTCTGCTAGTTTCCTCAGCAGATACTGCGCCAATCATCGTGCTTGCTAACAAGACAACCACAATTGTAGCTATCTTGCTTTTTTTTACTGTATGCTTAAGCATGAGTTAATATTGAACCGGGTCCTTATTATTTCTTTCGTGTTGCTTCCCTACCCGAGGTGAGATAGTAGTCTCAGCGCTTAGTACTTGGCCAATAAAGGGTAATCTAAGGCTAGAGTCTTTATGGGCAGAAATTTCTTCAGTCCTTTTTTAGTTCTACATTTTTCCAATAAGATTCAACGAATAAAGGTGAAACATCGAAGCGTTTAGCAGTCCTTCTGAAATAATCAATCCATTGGTCGTAGTCTGATTTTGAAACAATATTACTGTAAGTTTCTCGTTTCATCACCGGTCGAGGAGTATTTTTTTCAAATTTACTCAACGTCTTTCTGACGCCAGCAAAGATGTAACTGTCGATAGCGGGATGGAGACAATTTATCAAATCCAAATCTTGAATTTCATTGTACGGAGTGTTCTGACAAATTACATGGTGCCATAGGAGTAAATTGAGCGGTTTTGCATAACGATTGTAGCAACGGAATGGGTCATCATCGTATTCAGTTGGTGTATGTTGATTTCCATATCTAGCAAATACTCCTCTTTCTGATAAAAATTGTGCAAATTCTACCACCATCTTCTGGTGCCATTCATCGAAAATATCTGATTTTATAGGGCGGTCCTGACTTGCAAACCAATCATCTAATGCCTCCGAGAAAAATTTTGCAGCGCCTCCTGGCAGTGATTTGTCTCGAGAATCTCCCTCCGGGAATGACTTGTATGGAGTAAAATGCTTCAAGACGCCCTTTGATTTGTCTTTATTTGAAAAACCTCTGATTGTGTTTCCATCGACAAACCACCTTACATCTACCTCTTTTGCTCGTGTCTGGAAGAAATAATCATTCATTTCTTGGACGAATTGCGCCTCATTCCGTTTGTCTAAGGAATCAAAAATTTTTACCACCTTTTTTCATATTAGTTTGATGGCCTTCCAACTGCGTGTGTAGTCCAGCCTTGTAGCTTTAGTGCCTCCAAATCAAGAACTCTTCTGCCGTCATAAATTACTGAATTTCTCATTCTCTCACAAAGCCCATTCCAATCTAGGTCAACACATGCTTTGTGAGCAGTTACTAAAATCGCAATATCATGACCCGATGCTTGATCAATATCTGTGATGACTTCAACTCCCTCTGAAAATCCACCATCTAAGTGAGGATCCCAAGCACTGACTTTGATTCCTTTCTCCATGAGAGCTTCTGCCAACGGCTCAGCCGGCGTCTCTCTTGGGTCCCCAACTTCAGCCTTATAGGACCATCCAAGCAGCAGAACTCTAGCATCATCACTAGACACGCCCGCTTTCCAAAGCAAGTCTGAAATAACGCCAGAAACGTGATTTGGCATAGACCTGTTTACCGCTCTTGCAGCAGTGATTAATTCGGCTGGAACGCCAACATCTGCAGCCCTTTGAATCATGTAATACGGATCTACTGGTATGCAATGTCCTCCAACACCAACTCCAGGCGTGTATCTGTGGAAATTCCACTTGGTGGCTGCAGCGCTTAATACATCTTCAACATCCACATCGAGTGCAGGGAAAATTCTAGCCAATTCATTTACCAAAGCAATATTGATGTCTCTCTGAACATTTTCGATTACCTTAGCTGCTTCTGCAACTTCTAGTTTCCCAACATATCTTACGTCTTCAGTGGTTAACTTACTATACAAATCTACCAGTTTTGCACCAACTTCTTGATTAGAACATCCAATTACTCTTGCAACCTGTCTTACTCCATGGGCAGGATCACCTGGATTGAATCTTTCAGGGCAATATGCTATCTCTAAATCTTTACCGATTTCAAGCCCCAATTCATCAATTATTGGCAGCCATGTTTGAGCGGTAACACCGGGATATACAGTTGATTCTAGAACAACAATGGTATTACTTCCTTTTGGAATGGATTCGAAAACTGCCCTTCCTGCGGATGCAACATAGGTCAAATCTGGCTTCAAATCATCTGTAACTGGAGTTGGAACTGTAACTAGGACAACATCACAATGAGGAACAGCCTCTGCTGTTGATGTAGTTATGTGCCAATTTTCTGCTCCTGGAGCAGGAATTATATCATCAACATCAGGATCACCTGTTGGATTTTCTCCTCTCTTAACCATATCAACAGTCCTTTGAGATATGTCAACTCCCCAGACAGTAAATCCTGCATCGTGGAAACCAATTGCGGTCGGTAAGCCAACATAGCCCAATCCTATGATGCCGACGGTTTGCATGGTATCGGGCAATAACAGCACTTTTTCAAGTTGGTGCATTAGATGTCTTTTCTATATCATATTAGCAATATTTCAGAAAGCCTGTGACTTATTTCATCTGCACCATTAGGAACAATCTCCTCAATTTCCCGATTGGATAATTCAAACATCTTGTTGATGTCTTTCTTAATTCCCGATTTCGCCCTATCTTGATTTACGACGCCCCAGCCTTCTTTTTCTGCTTCCAGGCATCGTGATAACTGGTCATCCATGCCTGTGTTCATGTTAGGTAAGAATAATGTTGGCAGCATCATTAATCTCATTTCGTGAAACGAATTGTAGCCGCCTGCTTGCACTGAATAATCGAATGCGTTTAGATACATTGAATTCGGATAATCTCGCATTATGTGTACTCTATCCATTTCAATTTCAAGCCTACTGCCCAACATGGATTCACCAAGAACCACGTGGACTTCGTCATTTTCAAGCAAGGAATCAATCACCATTCTGGCCTCAGATTCAATATCATTGATTCGACCTGCTCCTAATTGAACATAGACACCAATACAATCACTAGGAATTCCAATTCTTCTCCTTGATTTTTCTCTAGCCCACAATTCATTCTGGTCAAATAAGGTAATCGCTGAAGTTTTCATTATCTCTGCGCTGTGATTTAATTCAGTTATTTTGTCTTCAACTGCATCCCCTGGATGTATGATTAAGTCAAAGTGTTCAATTGAATCTACAGGTACTTTGGACCCCTTCTTGAACATGCCTCTCCTTACCCATATTTTCCTTGTAGAGTTATTTTCTCTAATCGCATTGAGCATCCCTCGATATGGAAAAGCCCCATCAAAAACAAAAGCTCGGGGTTTGTGAGTTTCAAATACTAGGGTCAACATTTCTTCTACAAGCATATTCCATTTGCTAGCACTCATTTCCTTCTGCTTGCCTCTTCCGGCTAAATGGTAGGTTACAAATCCTTCAGAGTAAGGAATGTGCAGAGTAGGCATGGTTGTAAAGAAGATAATTTCAGTTTCAGGATTAGATTTTCTTAGCCTTCTAGCAATTGCGTATAGCCTAGTGAAATGGCCAAAACCTACTCCATTTGTTGGAAAGAACACAATAGCATCCCTTGAGATGTTTTGTTTTTCTAAATTCAAAGAATCATAATCGGTATCAATTTTCTTTTGGGGCCTTCTACCCAGTCTTTCCAAGCCCAGCAAGAACACATAAACTGGGAATGTGATAGGTAGAAATGGTATTCTCCAAGGCTTTTCTACAGCTATAGTGATGTGTCTGCCAATTCGATAGGATAGGCTTTCCTTTAATCGAGTGATTTGCCTTTGTTGTCTTTGAATCCTTCTTTTTGCTCTCTCGCTTGATGATAATATAATTTCTGCTGAGCCAGATTGCTCTTCAATTGTGGCGATTTCATTATCGCTTCTCACAGCCGACGAAGCAGCATCAAGAGTGTCTTCGTCCATGCTTAACCCTCAATGGCTTCACTATTGACTATTTTGTAAATGCTAAATAATTTCTGAAAATTTTGATTTGAATTTTGATTCCTGATCTTCTAGTTCATCTAAATTAAATCCTAGGCTCTGTTTTAATTCTAATAGGTCTGAAATGCCCAAGTCGTCTGAGAAAGCTATCCCAAGTTGATATTTCTCAGCATAATCTTGCATTAGGCACTCTGAATTAACCAGGCTTGGCACTCCATACTTGGCACCATCAAACATTTTCACCGGTAAAGCTCCCATCGAAATATTATCACGAGAGTGGTCATAATAGCACCACATGAAATCAATTCCTTGCATTAGGTTCGAGAGGTCATTTTGGCTAAATGAACCAAGATATTCAGCCTCTAGGTTGGTGAATAATTCTAGCACATCATCAACCAAAACCCCGTCTCCTGCAAGTTTTATTCTTGGAATTTGTTTTTGCTTGGATGCCCACCTGTGCAATGTTTTGAAACCTTCTAAATCCCTTAGCCTGCCAAAATACCCTATTGTCACATTCGAATTATCTGTGCTAATAGCTTCAACATTTTCTCTTTCGTAATTTAGGATAGAAGTGCACTCAATACCATGCTCATTCAAATATTCTTTGAACCCATCATAGCGCCCGTCGTCAATCCTCTGGCTTGATGTAATTACGAATTCAGCCTTTTTTGCCCTCTTTAGCATGTTTTTTTCCATTCTCTTGGCTATAGTTCCGCTTAAAGGATAATTGAGTTTTGAAACCCAAGAGTGGGAAATATCATGCATGTCATATACTAACTTCAATCCGTTTTTTTGTTTGGAAATACCAACGGCAAGAGTATCAGAATCATTACACCAGATTATGTCATAATCCTCATTAGAAATTTCTGTTTTGAGATTTTTCGAAAACTTCCTCAATCCAAAAATAGTCTTTAGTTTGGCTCCATATGAATAAATGCCGATCTGGTGACGAATTATTCTGTACATGCCTACGTCTTCAGTATGGGTGTATTTATGTTCACGATCAAAAGCATGTATTGTCACATCATGCCCAATTTCTGCCAGCCATTTTGCGTGTCTTTGAACTCTCGGGTCCGGCGAGCATGCGTTGCTAACAAGCATTGCTATGCGCGCCATGCCATCACCAAAAAGTTCCCACGAATGATGGTTTTCATATCAATTTCAAAATTTTACTGCTTTGGGAAAAGATTCGTTTCCTCCAAAATTGTGACATCATCCATCCATTGTAAGTATTCACTGGTTTTACTTTCAACAAAATCTCTATGGTTTTGAGGAATTAATTCAAGACCCTTAGGATATGCTTTCTCCCACCACGATAGATCTTCTTGTAAGAGTTCAGATAAATCTGGGACTAAGTTTTCAGCCCCCAATATTTTTATTGCCCAAAGGGCATGTTGAGCAGTTCTCATCGGTCTTTCAGTCAGGAATTTACTAATCTCTTTTGAATTCAAATCAACTTCTCTTCCAAGCGGACCATTTTTGTGGAAACATTTCCAACATTTTCCACAACCGGTTACTCCATTTCCTCTCATGCAGGAATTTATATCATCGATTAAAGAAGATTTTTCGCAAACTCTCAGAGCACCGGCTTCAGATATGTGGTTAATCGGTAGAACCAATTCAAGCCCCGCTTCTCTAAATCTATTTGACCATAACTTCCAGTGCCCGCTTTGTGAAAAATCTCTGTACCACTTGCCTTTTTGCAACCATGTATTATCGATTAGGGCTCCAAATGCAATGCTTCCCAAATCAAACATGTCGGCAAGAAGGATTAGGTGCACTCCGCTTGCATAATCAGTTGAAAAACCAACTTGTTTGCCATGGAATGTTCTGATTATTTCGTGATTAGAGGGCACTTTTAACACATCTCTGCCTAGTTTTTTTTTCCAAGCATCAAATATTCTGAAAGCATTTCTATGGTCTAGCATGGATGTGAAACTTCTCTCATTGTATCCAAGTATTGTATCATTTGGTAGGAGTAGGGCTGCGGCTGTAGAGTCTATGCCACCAGAGTATGATAAAGCCAGTTTTTTACCAAATCCTCGCCCTTTCGTAATTGGCTTTTTCACTTCCTTATTCCAAGGTCTAAGTAACACATCGGTTGCTAATTCCAATAATGCAGGATGAGTTTTGTTCAGATTGAAATCTATAGGCATATCCCAGTAAACCCATCCGTTCGGGTGTCTAAACCATAACTTAGAATTTTCTTGAAACCAGTTTTTTGTTAGGTGTTCTGAGTCATAGACATGTTTCAGAATTTTTTTGTTTGCTGGAGTCGGGTCAATTCTAACCTGTAAAAAATTAGATGAGTCATCTGACTTTTTTTCATAAGTTCTAATTCGCTTTAGTTTTTCGATTGCTTTTTGTTTTAAGTTTTCAACCTCAGCTTCAGGCCATTTTTCAAGTAAGTGAATAACTTCTTCGAATTCTTCTTTTTTCCAATGTAGCCTCACAATTATGCTTTTTGAAACAACGCCATTAATCTCACAATCAATGTTTCTAGAAGCGATCTCAAGAGCTTTTTCAAAATCCCCAGAATTGTACGCTTTTTGCATTTGCTTGCGTACAAAAACCCTCCTCATAACTTATGATGTGTTGATTTAGTTATCATAATTTTTCACAAAAAGATTCATCGAAGGATATGTGTAATATGTCTTCCAGCGCCTGTCGAACAAGGCCATTAAGCGTGGAAGGGTTTTGCTGGTGTTTGAAATGAACGTTCTTTGGTTATCTGTTAGAAGGTTCGGAAAAGATCTATGTGGAACTACGCAGATTGCTTTGTTGGACAAGATATCACAATATTCTGAACAGGTGGAAATCTGGGCTAGGGGAGAATATGAACCTAGTCAAAATTGGGGTTTAGTTAGTTTTCCAGATGATTCTAAAATTGGTTTTCAAACCAAAAATTTAGCCAAGCATTTTTTGCTTTCAGAACAAGATTTTTCTAAATTTCAGCATGTTTTGATAGATTGGCCACTGGTTAGATACCTTGGAAAAAAGGTTAATGAATTTGAATCCTGGAGTTTAATCGATAGGTCCCCTCCAGCCGATAAAGGTATACTCTCTAAGTTACAATGGCGAGATTGGAAATTTGCATGGAAAAAATATCGAGATAGTGAAAATTCGAAATTAGCTATGGTTGTCTCTAGGGAACATGAAGAATTTGTTAAGAATAAAATTGGCAAATCTGTTGATAATATCACCATCGTAAATGCTGGTGTTGACATTAACAAGTTCAATTCGTCAAACCATAGGAGTATGAATCCACTGAAACTAGTTTATCATGGAAGAATCGATGTACATCGAGGTGTGCTTTCATTGCCATTTATCAGTCATATTCTTGACCAGAAAGGAATCAAACACGAGCTGCACCTCATCGGAAATGGTAATGCCAGCACGAAAGTAGGTGAGATGATCAAAGATAATGAGAGCATTTATCTTCACGATTCAATGACTCATGATGAAATTTCTAGATTCTTACAAGGTTGTCATATTGGCTGTCTTCCGATGCCCTCAGATTACGAAATGTGGAAATTATCTAGCCCGTTAAAATTATCCGAATATTTGTCTTCTGGTTTATTAGTTGTTGGAATAGACCATACTGGAAATAGATTTGATGAGGATTTGAAATCAATTTACTTAGAGCCAAAAGAGAATTTTGTCAAAGGTTCTGCCGAGTGGATTAAATCGGTACTCGATGATGGAAATTTTGCTGAACTATCTCAACTATCAAGAAAATTCGCAGAGCAAAATCTTGACTGGAATTTAACGACTACTGAATTTATTTCTAGGTTGTTGAATCAATAATTCGGTGATAAAATTCTTGCCATTTTTGACATATTACTTCCTTCTCATAATCTTTCACAGAATCAATTAATTCAAAACTGTCTCGAGTTTTTTTTGCTAGATCAATGATTTTCTTCTCCCAATCTTCAAAGTCAAAATCTTTTGCAGTCTCTACGATTAAGGGCAGACCAATAAGCGACTCGTTTGCCAAAACTGGTGTATTGCAAGCCAATGATTCGAGCGCTGCTAGTGGAAGCCCTTCGTACTTTGAAGGCAGTAATGTCAAAATCGAGCTGGACAGTAAATCCACTTTCTCTTTCTCACTAATCCATCCCAAGGCTGTGGTATTTTCAGAAACAGAATTTGTAATTCCGGTGCAGTAAAGGTGGAACTCATGCCCTTTTTTGTTCAAACGATTAATCAATTCAATAGCAAAATCATGTCCTTTTACAGAATCCTTTCTTCCTATCAAGCATATTTTTCCTTCCTCCTTGCTTTGACTTGGTTTATGCCTTGGATGGATCGGATTTTCAATGACATGCACTTCCCCTAAAAGCGGCTGGATTTGTTCTTTCCAAGCATCACTTAGGCAGATTACTTTCACTTTGTCGTTTGAAAATATATCTTCGTATCTTTTGAACCTATTTTTCTCTTTCAACCACTGCACTATATTTCCGCTATGCAAGTGTAGTATCACGCGTTGCCCTTTTCTTAACAGAAGTCGTGCATAATTCGCTTTTCGTATGAACGAAAAATCACTTGCACAATGAATATGATAAATATCGAAAGCATTCGACTTTAGATGTGCTTTTACATCTTTTCTTGCTCTAGAAAATGCTAGAATCTTGCCAATAAAATTACCAGAACTATAGGTATTCAGGACACTATGAGATGCTTCTCCCCCATCAACGTCTGTGAGAATCGAGATGACCGCACTAATTCCCCCCCTAGCCTCGGAAGGACCCAGGTGGAGGACACGCATGCTTGGGCGTAGGTCTAATTGTTGAATAAATGTCCGAAAAAGTCCCAAGATATCAAAAATCACAATCAATTAGGAGGGCTATGGTAAACCCACTTCCTCTTATTGAACTGGGTCTTGCTAACATTACAATGATTCCCTTTGCATATTATTTTGCAAAGATCAAATTTTCAAAACCACAATCGCTTCAGACGCCTGAAGAAATCCCACAATCGAAAATTTTGATTTTGCTCCCTATTTGGAATGAGCAAACTGTAATTAAATCGAAACTGGATAATTTGAAACAAGAGGTGCAGAGTGTAAATGCCGAATCCGGCAATGAAATATCAATTTTAATCATAGATTCCGCTTCTACGGATAAATCAGTCGAATTTTGCAAAAACTGGCTTAGAGAAAATTCGGAAATATTCCAAGAACATCAAATTATTCAAATGGATGAGAGGAAAGGGAAATCAGCAGCAGTTAAACTTGCTCTCGAATCAGTTAACGCTGCTAGCGAAGATTATGAATTGGTCTTCATGACCGATGCTGATGCAATACTAGAGGATGGGTGCTTATTGGATCTATTGAGATGGTTCAGCATTGATTCTATTGGGGCAGTTGGTGCAACACCAAATCGAAAACGAGGACTTAGTTCGGAGACAGTCCATCGGGATATGTTTTCGATGCTGCGTGACTATGAATCAAGAGTAGGGTCAACATCAATGCTGGAGGGATCTGCAATGATTTGGAGGTCAAATCTACTGAAGACTGATGACATTATGATTGATTCGAATGCAGATGATGCTCAAATTGCTACTAGCATTTTTCTTACAGGTTCAAGAGTTATACAGGCGCCAGATGCAAAATTCATTGATTATGCTCCTAGCAAGCGCTCACAGCAATTTAGGCAGAAAAAGAGAAGAGGGCAGGGCTTAATTCGAAATTTTTTAAATTCAAACAAAAAGGTGAACTCTTCGTCAAGCTTAGATCTAAAATCGAAAAGAAATTACAAATTAAATCATTTCTTTCACGTCAAAGCACCTTGGTTTAGTTTAGGATTCCTCCTTGCATCTGCACTCCGACATGGTGTTGCATTGGTTCAATCTGATTATTCTTCTATATGGATCGATTTACCTTCAAAAATTACAACAATTGTTGAGGCAACATTACTTTCTTCGATTATCTTATTGAACTTCGGACTTAGAGTTCCATTATTCTCTGCTCTAGGTTCATTCTCTGCTGGAATGCACGCGTTAATTTCTGCATGGGTCTCAATTTTACTGGGTAAGACATCCAATCTATGGGACCAGCACACCGAAACTCGAGTTAATCGCTGAATTGTGAAATAAAAAAAAGCCCCTCCCCAAGCCGTGGCTTGAGGAGGGGCAATCTCGTCTTTTGACGTTCTTTATCTAATTGTTTTACTCAAGTTAGTGAACTAACTTCATTGAGCGATTGCAGTAGATGTGTCAATTGTTGTTTCAGCTTGTGTGTCAACAATTGTTATCTCAATGGAACAAGTTCCAGAGTTGCATA
>MDTD01097338.1_pt1 | contig 50458 bp, 38 predicted proteins | sample 811221 | NCBI WGS metagenome assembly MDTD01 (sample SAMN05326646, study PRJNA326480) | marine metagenome | isolation source: seawater | place: Pacific Ocean: South West | collected 2011 | reverse complement strand
TCATTCATTCATTCATTCGGTCGTTGATGACTGCCCGCTGCCTCCCGGAGAGCGCGGCGAGGGATGTCGTCGCACGTCATGCTCCTCGCGAGCTGTGGAAGGGACGGCGCGCTTGGAGGAGGGTCGTCGACGTCCTCGTCGACGGTGCGAGTGTACGCGCCGGAGAGCGCGTCGGCGTCGCTGCGGGCGTCTCGCGCGATTGGGGCCGAGGCGGGAGAGGCGCTGTGCGTGCGATGGTCGCCGACGAACGGGGCGCTGTGCGTGGGGACGAAGACCGGGGGATGCGCGCTGATGAAACCTGATTTAGAGACCCTCGGTAGGGTGCCGGAGGAGGCGGTGGGGTCGGGAGAGGTGCGAGCGGTGGATTTCAGCGCGGGGTCGAGGTACCTCGCCGCGGGAGGAACGAGCGGAACGGGCGCGGCGGGGGAAGAAGAGGCGTGCGTTTGGGATTTAAAGCGTAAGAGAAAGCATCGAGTGTTCATGGGACACGAAGGGGGGGTGATGACGGTCAAGTACGGTGGATTCGGTCGAATCGTCGCGTGCGGGGGGGAGTCCAGTCAAGTGTTTCTGCACGACGTCGAGAGCGGCGCGACGCGTCTCAAGTTGACGCCCCCGACTCCGAGCGGGGTGACATCGATCGATTTCTCCAAGTACTCGCCACAACACTTAGTATCCGCATGTACGGACGGTACCGTGAGACTCTGGGACACGGAGGCGGAGGAGTTGCACTCGACGCTCACGGTGAGGGGCTCAGAGTGTTACCAAGTTGAATTTTCCCCCGTTGTACCCGGTTTGGTCGGATATGTCAAGAGTGATGGACGGGTGGTTCTTCAAGACGTGGCTTCACCCACGCCCTCAGGAGCGCTGACGTTCAAGTCCACGCAAGTCACGTGCATGTCCTGGCATCACAGCGGGTTCGCTCTCGCGGTTGGGACGTCGGACGGTCGAGTGTCGTGGTTGGACACTCGTAAGATCAGCGGTGGCGCTGACGTCGCTAAATGTCGGCTCTACGATGTCCAGGCGCACGATGGGGGTGTGCATTCCGTCAGCTGGCAACAACCCGTCCCACATTCGTTTCAGGTTGAGAATACGCCCACGCGCGGAGACAACATTCCTGCGTCTCCCATGACACCCATCGCGGAGAAGTCGACTCGATTACTTCAAGATGATGAGCCGGCACCTCGCCCGGCTGCTTTCGCGCGCGAAGAGTTGACATTATCGAAACCAAAAGACTCATCCAACGGTGTATCGAATATTGACGCTTCAGAGCTGGCGAGCTTACTCGACGACGCCGTGGAACAGCTCGGGAGCAACATCGGGGCGCGCATTCGCGACGTCCACCTAGAACTCTTGCGTCAGCATCAATTACAGCAAGAAGAGACGGCGCGAATGTTCGCCAATATACAACAAACCCAACTTGAAATGGCGGCGGAGATAGCCGAGCTCAAGACAGCCCTTGAAAATAGACTTTGATCCATCAGTAGTGTAACATGCTCAATCGCTTCCAACTACCCATCCTCACTGCCGGGTGCTCGCCATAGCCGCGCCGCCCGACATGTCGCGCGAGTCTCTCCGTCTCCACATTCCATCATCGTACGATGAGGAGATGGATCAACTTCGCGCCGCGCTGGAGGCTTCAGTGCGCACGGTGACGCGTGAGGAGACGAATCGCTCCGCGGCAACTCCGTCCGCTTCCAGAAGGATGACTGGCGATGACGCACGAAGATCTCAAGAACGTAGACGAGAGGGGCGCTCGACGAAAGATAGGAACAACATTGTTAGTTTTACCGACGATGGCGACGATCGCGTCACCCTGGTGAATAGACTCGTGCAGCGGCACGGTGTCTCCAAGGCTCAAGCTAGTCGCGCGGTTGACGTGATGGATGGAGACAGTGTGAGGGCAGAGGATGTCTGTTTGATCGTCGCCACCGTCGGCACGACGGTTGATCGAGCGGTCGCTTACCTCAGAAATGTCGGATGGGACGTGGATTTAGTTATTTCTAGGATGTTGGATCAAACGAAGAGCCAGAGCGTCGAATCGGAGAGAGAAGAGCTCAAGCGGCGAGCTGCTTCATTGAGGGGATCAACTGCGGGCGTTGAAACCGCTTCACGAACCATCAAGCAGGACTTAAATTCGAGAGACTTTGACGGTCGGTCCGTTCCGATGTTCTCTAGATCCTTCCCGTCGCCGCCAGGAGCCAAGGAGCGCGACAAAGAAGCGGAGCGATATCACCGGGAGCAGTGGGAGCGAGAGAGAGCCAACCGTAGAGCCCAGGCAAGCAGGGCTAACTCGAACTGGGAATCGATGCAACCGAAAGTGAAGCGTCATTCACAACCGATACCGGAGCCGATACCGGAGAAAAGGCGCGTCTCAGAAGAAACACCTTCACTTCCACGTCGCTCCACCGTTCGTTCAGACCCGCCGCCGCTGACGTCTGAACAGTCCATCGGAGCGCTTCAGGATAAAGACTTGGTTCAAATACTCACACTGCTAGGAGTTCCTCCGTCTTCATCCTCCGCGAGCGCCGTGCGATCGGCTTACAGAAAAGCGGCTCTACGTTATCACCCAGACAGACACGTGTCGGCAAGTTCAGGCGAGCGGTCGTACAAATCCGACGTCTGGAAGCTCCTCACGTCCAAAATGGAATCTTTCCATTAGTCATCGCGGCTCTAGGTCGTCGTCATCACGTAGCGCATAGGTAGTTTAACGCTTCGAATTCACGGTCCCGCGCCAGCTCGTCAAATTCGGCAAGTGTTTTGGTCTCTCTCGTCGCGCTCACGGTTAGCGATTCAACAGGGCAACATACCTCGTTTTCTCCGCCAACCTCCACCGCAGAGTTCGCCCGTTGCGTCGGTGGCGGGAGCACCCGGCGCGCGTTTTCGATCGAGGGACGCATCGAAGTGTCTTCGTCGTCTTCGTCGTCGTCGCATCTTCGCATCGCACGCGCTCGCGCGCGCGGAATCGCTCGCACGTCGAACGCGGAGCGGTTCCGATCAAACGGGCGATCTGAGGGAAGATGTTGACGAAGTTCGAGGTACGCCGAGGGTGACGCCGCGCTCGAGCGCGAAATGAGTTAGAAAGGTGTTTTAGTCGTTCGACGACGTACTGACGATTTTTTTCAACGCGCAGACGAAGTCGAACCGGGTGAAAGGGTTGACATTTCACCCGAAGAGACCGTGGATTTTGGCTTCGCTCCACAGCGGCGTGATTCAGTTATGGGATTATCGCATGGGAACCTTAATCGATCGCTTTGATGAACACGATGGGCCAGTGCGAGGCGTTCACTTTCACAACTCACAGCCGCTGTTCGTGTCAGGAGGTGAGTGTCAGCGTTTTCGCTCGGACGCGATCGTCGGGGGTACCCCAGTTCTTCTCGTTTCTAGTATTCGCCACGTGTTCAACGAGACCCATGTACTGACGTTGTGATTACGCGCGAACAGGGGATGACTACAAGATCAAGGTGTGGAGCTATAAGCTGAGACGATGCATGTTTACGCTCTTGGGTCACTTGGATTACATCAGAACAGTTGAGTTCCACCCAGAGTATCCATGGATTGTCTCTGCTTCCGATGACCAGACCATTCGAATTTGGAACTGGCAAAGCAGAAGCTCGATTGGAGTGCTCACAGGACACAATCACTACGTGATGTGCGCTCGATTCCACCATAAGGATGATTTGGTGGTTTCAGCTTCTTTAGATCAGACAGTGCGAGTTTGGGACATCAGCGGTTTGCGCCGCAAGGCTGTCAGTCAATCTGACGACCTTCGTATGCCTCAAATGAACAACGATTTGTTTGGTGGGGGAGATACGGTCGTTAAGTACATTTTAGAAGGTCACGATCGTGGTGTTAACTGGGCGGCGTTCCACCCAACTTTGCCACTGATTGTTTCCGGTGCTGACGACCGTCAGGTCAAGCTTTGGAGAATGAACGACACTAAGGCTTGGGAAGTCGATTCACTTCGTGGTCACGTGAACAATGTGAGCTGTGTCGCTTTTCACGCCAGACAGGACGTGATTGTCTCCAACTCTGAGGACAAATCGATCCGTGTTTGGGACATGTCAAAGCGAGCCGACGCGCAGACGTTCAGACGTGAACATGATCGATTCTGGATCCTAGCTGCGCACCCGGAGGTCAACCTTCTCGCTGCCGGTCATGATAGCGGTATGATCGTGTTCAAGCTCGAGCGTGAACGTCCCGCGTACACTAGTCACCAAGGAAACTTGTTCTACGTGAAGGATCGTTATTTGCGCTGCTACGATTTTGAGTCTCAACGAGACAATCCTTTGGTATCCATCAGACGTACTGTCGGTGGACCCAACTCGGCCCCGCGCTCCATGTCGTACAACCCGGCGGAAAACGCGATCTTGATCTCATACGATAACACTGGTGAGAATTACGAGTTGTTCATCTTGCCGAAGGATGGTGGCCGTGGCGAAGTCACTGGTGACTCTCGACGTGGTAGTGGGATTGGTGCTGTATTCGTCGCCAGAAACCGGTTTGCGACGTTAGACAAGCAATCAAACAACATCATCATAAAAAACTTGGACAACGAAATGACCAAGAAGTGCCCGTGCCCTACTCCGGGCACTGACATGATCTTCTATGCAGGTACTGGTTCCCTCTTGTGCCGCTCTGAAGATAAGATGGTGTTGTTCGATCTTCAACAGCGGGCTGCCATCGCTGAACTTGCCACGCCACCCATCAAGTACGTTGTGTGGGCGTCAGACATGAGCCGTGTCGCGCTGCTCAGCAAGCACGCGATTGTGCTGTCCGATCGCAAGTTGGGGCACTCTGTCACCGTCCATGAAACCATTCGTGTTAAGTCCGGAGCTTGGGATGATCACGGTGTTTTCATCTACACCACGCTCAATCACATCAAGTACGCTTTACCGAACGGCGATTCGGGCATTGTCCGCACGTTGGACAACCCCGTGTACCTCACCAAGGTGTTCGGTAACGTCATCTACTGCTTGGATCGGGATGGACGCAACCGGCAAATCCAATTTGACTCTTCGGAGTACATGTTCAAGCTTGCTCTCAACGCAAAGCGTTTTGACCACGTGCTTTCGATGATCAAAAGTGGACAGCTTTGCGGCCAATCTATCATCGCGTATTTACAGAAGAAAGGGTACCCAGAAATCGCTCTTCATTTTGTCCAGGTGAGTCTTTTTCCCCAACTTTTTTTCGCGTCCGCTCGTGAGAGATACAATGATTATTACAACCTTACGGATCCTTCCTTGGTGAATGCCGAGAGTCCATGAAGAACTCTTGTTCGCTATTTTTTGTATGAGTGTCTCAACACGGAGTCGCGTTTGCTTTTTTTCTACTGGGAAATACGAGACTGACAACTATTTTTTCTTAAACGCAACTAGGATGAACGGACGCGCTTCGAACTGGCGCTCGAATGCGGAAATATTGAAGTTGCTCTCGGTAGTGCTCAAGAGATCGATGATAAGGATACTTGGCACAAACTCGGTGTCGCAGCGCTGAACCAAGGCAATCACCAAATCGTTGAGTTCGCCTACCAGAAGACGAAAAACTTCGAACGTCTTTCTTTCCTCTATCTCATCACAGGTAACGTGGAGAAGCTCGGCAAGATGTTGAAGATTTCGGAGATGCGCTCTGATGTGATGGGGCAGTTTCACAACGCATTGTACCTCGGGGATGTATCGGAACGAGTGAAAGTACTCGAGCAAGTCGGTCATTATCCGCTTGCGTACCTCACCGCGAAGACTCATGGCTTGGAGGAGGATGCTTCTCGCATTGCGGAGATCGTGATGGGAAGTGGGGCCGCCATTCCGGACGTTAGTGGTTTAGGAAAGTTACTGCAACCGCCTGCACCGCTCTTAAGAGGAGACAACTGGCCGTTGCTTCCGGTATCGAAAGGCTTCTTCGAGGGAGTTCTCTCTGGTGAGATAGCAGGTGATGCTTACGCGGAAGACGATGAAGTCATGGGAGATGCTGGTCTCGGCTGGGGTGATGCCGACATTGATATTGGTGAAGATGAACGTGTCGATCCGCTCGCTATGGCTGGCATCGCCCCTGATGTCGAATTAGATGCCGTCGATGACGAAAATGATGGTTGGGGTATGGATGACATAGAACTTCCGGATGATGTAGGCGGAGCTGCTGACGCTGACACTGGTGCGCTTGATGGTGGTATTTTCATCGCCCCCACGGCTGGTGTTCCTCCTTCGCGACGATGGACTGAAAAGAGTGGCGTCGCCGGTGAGCACGTTGCGGCAGGGGAGTTTGATAGTGCCATGAAGTTGCTCAGTCGCCAGTTGGGGATTGTCAATTTTGCCCCACTAAAGCAACATTTCATCGATCTCGCGTATGCTTCACACGCGAGCCTTGAAGGCATGCCAGCGGGTCCGAATATGTCCATGCCACTTGGTCGTGGATGGAACTCGCGAGTCACTGGTGTGTTGCCGCCGATGATGATTTGCCATTCGGAAATTCTGCAAGATCGTCTGAAGAATGCTTTCAAGTTGACGACGGAAGGGAAATTCGCAGAAGCGCTCAAGGTGTTTGTCGGTATCATTCACTCCATCACGCTGCTTAGCGTGGAAGATCCGAGAGATGTTGAACAAGTGGAACAATTATTGAAGGTTGCGCGCGAGTATGCATGTGCTCTGAGAATTGAAATCGCTAGAAAGGAAGTTAAAGAGGATCAAGCTCGCCAAGCTGAACTTGCGGCATACTTCACGCACGCAGAGCTTCAGCCGGTCCATCTTTCCCTTTCTCTTCGCTCTGCGATGTCCATCTTCTTTAAAATGAAGAACTACGCCACTGCTTCGACTTTCTGCCGTCGATTACTCGAGTTGAATCCGCCCGTCAAGGTGGCAACTCAAGCCAAGCAAGTATTGCAAGCGTGCGAACGCGCGCCGAAGGACGAACTCGAAGTCAACTACGACTCTCACAATCCATTCGTTGTTTGCTCCGCCACTTTTGTGCCGATTTACAGAGGGACAAAAGATAGTCGGTGTCCCACATGTGGCGCCCACTATGTCGTTGAGCAAGCGGGTAATGTGTGTGAAGTGTGTAACTTAGGCAAAATTGGAGCGGATGCGACGGGTCTTGTGTGCTGTGCGACTCGTTAGATAGCTGATATAATGAATGAACATCTGTGCTTTGATATGTTAAACTATGCATCTAAATCCGCGTTGAACTAATCATTCTATATGGGCTAAACCTTCTTACACCGTCGTAGAAGTATCGAGGTCCACCAAGCCTTCCGCCGAGGACGTGGGAGTCAGTCGCTGAATTTGCTCGGAGCTCGGAAAGACAATTATCATACACAGCTGCACGAGGGATAACATCGACCCGAAAAGATTAGGAGCTGCGATCCACCAATCGTCCAACGCGATACCATAAGACGTCCAGCACACTCCGTTCAGGCAGTTACAAAGAACGAGCGGGAAATGCATCGACTTTGAATCTCTCGTCCGAAACACTTCAAACATGGTCGATAACGGCGAAGTGTAATACACGACCAAAATCGAGTTCGCCAATACCCCAGCGACGACGAGGCGATCACTCTCGCTGGAATTGCGCATGCTACAGCTCATGATCATACCACAGAAGGCGATGAGAAGAATTAAAATCCCCATGATCCGTTCGAGCATCTGCCGACTCCTCTCCGACAGCGCGTAAGACACCGCCGTGTAGTACAATCCAATGAAGACACCCGTGATGTTCGGCACGTATACCCAATAGTTGGCGCTGATCGCGCCGTACATCATCCATGCCGCGCAGTTCCCGGCTATGAACGGAAACGGAAACGGATTCAACGCCCCGAGCGTGCGCTTCTCCTTACATCGCTGGATCGCCGGCACGGCTGACAAGAACATACACTGCGCCAACGTGCTCCCGACGGCGGGAGCGACTTGGAACATGAAGACATCGCGCATGCCCATCGTGAGAACGGAAGCACGCGCGCGTGCGTCGTCTCGAGTCTGTCGCGCGAACGAGGGTGACGACGGACGCGACGCTCTGCCGCTCGGCGTCTCACGCGTTTTCGGATTTCGAGTCCCTCCGCCTTGGGTCGTGACCGGCGGATCGATCGAACTCAACATGCGGGCGAGCCCAAGAGGCGGGCGCCAGAGGCGTACATGCATCCGCCGCTGACGCTGGACAACCACCCGATTTGTCGCGAACGGGTGCTCGCGCTGAAGCGGTGTCACGGTGAATACGTCTTGGGGAAGTTCATAGGCGCGTGTAACGAGGAAAAGTGGGCGCTGGACGCGTGTTTGAAGGAGCAAAAGTTGTGGAAGAGTCGTAAGAATCAAGAGCTCGCGCGCGCGTCAAAGGAGCGCCTAAGGAAGAGACTAGAGCGGGAAAAGGAAAATAAGTGATGAGTGGTGGTAGTCAAGCTCCTTTGCGCGTTGTACTCGGCGTGTCCGGCTCCGTGGCGGCGATAAAGTTCACGGAGCTCATGGGAGAACTCGGTGCGCTCGACGCGAGCGTGGAGGTGAAGGTGGTGCTCACGGAGTCGGCGCGACGATTCGTGTCCGACGCAGAGATCGCCGAGGTGAAAACGTGTGCGTGGTGCAGCGGTGTGTACACCGACGACGATGAGTGGTCCGCCTGGCGAAAGAAGGGTGATCCCGTGACGCACGTGGAGTTGGGCAAGTGGGCCGACGTGCTCCTCGTCGCTCCACTCAGCGCGAACACGTTGGCGAAATTCGCCAACGGCTCGTGTGATAACCTTCTGACATGTCTCTTTCGAGCGTGGGACGTGAGTAATCGCGATAAAATTGTGTGCATGGCGCCCGCCATGAACACGCAAATGTGGGCGAGTCCCTTTACGTCTCGTCACATGGGCGCCGTCGCTGAAGTCTGTGCGTCTCTTCGCTGGCTCCAACCAATCTCGAAGGAACTCGCGTGCGGTGACACAGGCGTAGGCGCGATGATGGAGCCGAGGGACATCGCAATAGCCGTCCATTCATTCGTGCGTTCACCGTGAATCGCGCATCTGTTAAATAGTTGTAGTATCCAGTATAGAGAAAAGGAGAAAAGTTGCCCTGATGACGTCCTGGACGTCATCTCTTCATTCGCCGCCGTCACGCGCGAGGGACCGGTGGGCGAGCGTTGATAGCTCACGAACGATCATGCACCGAGCGCTGTCATCTCGTTCGACGGCTTCCGTCGTCGCGCGCGTCGTCGCCGCCGCCGCCGAACGGGCGCGCGGTGGTGCACCCGCGCCTCAGCCGGCGCGTTTGGCCCAGAAGCGTCCGACGCCTCGCCTCAGAGGTTCGCTGAGCGCCGTGCGCGCGGCGAGCGCCACTGTGGGCGCGCCGTCCAACACGAACGAGGCGACCAAGCCGCTGGCGTGGAAGGCGGCGATCGATTTCAAGTTCGTGCGAGACAACGCGGCGGCGGTGCAGAGCAACGCCAAGGTGAGAAATGTCGACGTCAACGTGCAAGAAATCATCGAAAAGTACGAAGCGTTGAACGCTTTGAACTTCAAGTGCGATGAGATTCGGGAAAAGAGAAACGCGAACGCCAAGAGTATGAAGGGAAAGATGGAGAAGGAGGTTCGTGATAAGCTCATCGCCGAAGGAAAGGCGCTCAAGGATGAGCTCGCTGTGATTGAAGTCGATGTCGTGGCTCTCGAAAGTGAATTGCAGACTATGGCCCAGAGGTTGCCGAATCTGACGCATCCAGATGTGCCGATCGGGAGCGAAGAAAACACGGTGACCATCGCTGCGGTGGGTGAAAAACGCGCTTTCACATTCCCAGTGCAGAACCACGTCGACGTCGGCGAGAAGCTCGGTATGTTTGATTTTGAGACTGGTAGCAAGGTTAGTGGCAGCCGTTTCGTGTATATCACCGGAGTTGGAGCTATGCTTGAGCTCGCTTTAATTAACTGGGCGTTTGCAAAGGTGGTGAGCAAAGGTTTTAAGCCGATGATGGTGCCTGATATGGTTCGTAGCAGTGTCGTGGAAAAGTGTGGATTCCAACCGCGCGCAGAGAACACGCAGGTCTATAGCATCGAAAACTCTGAACTATGCATGGCGGGTACAGCCGAACTTTTGTTGGGGGGTGTTTACATGGATGAAGTCGTAGAAGAATCGCAATTACCCATCAAAATGGCAGCTTTTAGTCATTGCTTCCGCACGGAAGCGGGCGCCGCTGGCGCGCAGACTCGCGGCATGTATCGATTGCATCAGTTTAGCAAAGTGGAAATGTTTGTCGTGGCGACGCCAGAACAATCTGACGCGCTTCATGACGAACTGATCAATATTGAAAAGGAAATGTTCGAGGAGCTTGGCTTCCACTTCAAGGTTTTAGATATGCCGACGGAGGATTTGGGCGCTCCGGCGTACCGCAAATTTGATATCGAAGCTTGGATGCCTGCCCTTGAACGATACGGCGAAATCTCCAGCGCTTCGAACTGTACAGATTATCAAGCGCGCCGGCTCAACATCAAGTACAGACCGAATGCGGTGGATGGTAAGAAACAGCCGTTGGTGCACTGCCACACGTTGAACGCAACCGCGTGCGCCATTCCTCGAATGATCGTGACGATTCTCGAGAACTTCCAACAGGAGGACGGTAGCGTGACCGTTCCGGAACCGTTGCGTCCTTATCTCGGTGGTTTAGATGTTCTTCGTCCCGAATAAACAAGTAGAAGATGATTGTGTGAGGTTTAATTGAGATTGCTCTCGCTTGCGTTACAACTTAATCTTGAATTTACGGTTGGCTGTTCTTCCATTCGTCAATCCATTCTTGTGCCTCAGCGGCCTTGTCATCCGCCTTTCCGCTCGGCTTCGCGTTATCGTTCGATTCTTGCGCCTCGGTTGCCGCGGCCGTCTTCGCCGCCGGCTTGGCCGCCGTCTTCGCCGCCGGCTTGGCCGCCGTCTTCGCCGCCGGCTTGGCCGCCGTCGCACCACCAGACTTCTTGTTCGTGGCGGAGTAGGCCGCAAGACCAACGACAGCGGCCGCACCGATGACGATCGACGGATCAAAGCGGCTGACCTTGTCAGAAGAAGCCGCCGCCGCCGGCTTGGGAGCCGCCGGCTTGGGAGCAGCCTTCGGAGCAGCCTTCCTCGGGGTCGCAGCCGGCTTGGGCGCCGCAGCCGGCTTGGGCGCCGCAGCTGGCTTGGCCCCGAAAGCCTTCGGGGCCGGAGCGGCTTGTTCCTTGCTCTTCTGGACCTCCGTTCCCTTGAACGGGCTGGATTCCGGACGCGTGGGCTTGACGGCTCCGTATCTCGACGCGAGCGCGCTGGAGAGCGAATCGTCGGACTGGTACAAGTCCGCCTGCGCTTGTCTGCTCACTTGAACTCGGCTGAAAGCCGATTCCTTCTTCACAGAGTCCGGAGTGATCGCCGCGGCGGAGTCAACGCCCGCTCTTTGCGCCGCCGGGGACGTGGCGCGCGCGAACGCCGGTTCGCTCGGCGTTCCCACGGTGAGCGTGAGCGCCAACGCCGCCGAGAGCGCCGCCTGTCCGAGCGTTTTGTCTTCACGGGCGCTCGCGCGCACGGCGACGGACGCGCGGCGTCCCTGCGCACCATAAACCATTCTCGTCAGTCTCTCTTCCATCTCTCTCGCGTCGCTCATCGTCCGTCGTCCCCTCGTCCCTCGTCATCGCTGTTCGTATCTTCAACACCCGGTCGAGCATCGCATTCCCGATCGCGGTCCCGATCGATCACCGCGCGCGCGTTCGCACCTCGACTCGCTTGGTCGGCATCGCGCGCGCGCGCGCCGCGTTGGTCACGGAAGTCGTCATCATCATCGTATCGTCGTCTCGGTCGTCGTCGCGTCCTGACGTCTCGCCGCGCGTCGTTCCCCCTCGCCACCAATCGAATCCGAATCGCTCGGTATCTCTCCGAGTCAGCGGTCGGTCGATTCGAGATCGGATTCGACATTCGATCTCAGGGTGGTGCACCGCGGGGGCGAATGCGCGCGCATGCGGGTTCGTACGCGCGCGCGTTCTCGAGTGATGCGATGACGCGATCGGGGCGAAGAGGAGAGGAAGAAATAAGAATAGAATATCGTGAAGAGTTCTCGATGATTACATCGTCGCCGCACGCCGAGGCGAGGCACCGGGACGGTTGAGAGGGAATCGCCGAGAACGACGGCGGGAGCGATTGACCTCGACGACGAGGGGAACTGGTCCTATGAAACTCGATTCCCCCGCCGCGTGTACAGAAAGCCAAGGCTCAGGCCGAGTGTGGAATCCACTTAGTAGCGTCTTTTGGACTTGGCCGGGGAAGTCGTCTTGGACTTCTTGGCGGCGACCGGGGTGGACTTCTTCGCCTTGTAGGTGGACTTCTTCTTGTAGGTGGTCTTCTTAGCCGTGGAGTAAGTCTTCTTCTTGGAGGCAGCCGGGGTGGTGGTGCGCTTCTTGGCGGCCGGAGTGGTGGTGCGCTTCTTCGCCGCAACAGCCGGGGCGGTCTTGGACGCCTTCGCCACGCGCTTCGGAGCCTTGGCGGTCTTCGGGGACACAGCCGCCGCGGAGCTCTTGCCGGAGCGCTTCGCCGCTGGGGAGGTGGTGCGCGCGAAAGACGGCTCAACGGACGTGGCCGAGAGCGTCAACGCGAGCGCGGCGGAGAGCGCCACGCGGCTGAACACCGGCGCCGTTTCGCCTTCGGCGCGCTCGGCGCGAACCACGAAGGACTTCTTCGCCGCCGTGCGGCGACCCTACGTACACGAAACGCGCGCGCGCGCGCACTCGTCAGTCATCTCGTCTCCTTTCCCTCTCCACTCCCCGTTTTCACCACCACTCGTCCCACACTCCGCACATCCACCCCTCCCCACGATCACCATCGTGGATAACGCGCGCGCGATCCCACGGCGCGCAAGATACTGGTCGCGCGTCAAGATACCCTCCGCGTCGCGCGCGCCTCGTTCGCGCGCGCGCCCGTCCCACGATTCGCGCGGTCGGTCGAGCACACGCACCGCCACAGCCTTAGCCGCGACTCGCGCCTTGAGCGTCGTCATGGAGGTGGACATCGTGAACATCTTTTCAAGCGCGTGCTGCGTGCGGATAGTGACGGGGGCGCCACTCGCGCGAGGGCGCCGCCACGCCCACGGGCGTCCGGGCGCGGGACGGGGGCGAGGGGGGGGGGCGAAAAGGCGGGAAACGGCGGGACGTGATGGGCGAAATGGGCAAAAAAAGAAAATGTCGGACATTCGGTACGATGGGGTTTTTTTCGAGGGTCAGGACCGGTGGGTGTGTCCCTCGATCGTGTGCGAGCATCGGAGCCGTCGTCTCGTACGCGAGGCTTCGTGAAACCCATCTGTGTGTCTCTCTTCCGAGTCCCGCGCGGCGATCGGATCGTGACTGATTGATTGCTTGATTGCTTGATTGATTGATGACGGATGGATGTGTCGAGAACGCGGCGCGCGGTGGGCGCGGCGGGAGCGATGCCGCCGCCGCCGCCGACGACGAGGACGAACGCGGGCGGGAAGGGAAGAGGGAAAGCGTCCTCGTCCTCGTCCTCGGGGAGGTCCGGGTCGGGTCGGGGCGGTGGAGACGGGAAGACGGGTCGGCGCGGGAGCGGGGCGACGTCCGCGTCGACGGGTGGGCTCGAGCGAGGGAGTGGGCGAGGCGGTGGTGGACGAGGGGGTGGACGCGGGCGAGGGAAACGCGGGGGGAAAGGTGGTGGAGGCGATGGCGCGCCGCGCGCCGAGGCACTGGTGCTGACGGAGGAGGAGAAAGCGGCCGAGTTGGAGCGGTCGAGACTGCGCGAGGAAGCCGCGGCGAAAAAGTTGGCGGAGGAGGAGACGGCGAGGGCGAAGGAGGATGAAGCGCGAGCGCTCGCGGAAGCGGAGGCGAGAAGACGTGAATTCGAGCTCGTGAGAGAGATGCGCGCGGCTGTGAGGCGCGGAAATGCGTCTTCATCGCGTCCCGATGAGCAACAGCTGAAGACGCGGGATTCGAGCATCAAGAAGAATACGACGATGATTAAAAAGCTTCGAACGATTACTGCGGAGAATAAAGCATCGATGTTGCAAGATTTGGGTAAAGTGAACGTGAGTAAATACGTGACGGAGGCGGCGACGGCGTGCATTGAAGGGAAAATGAAGAGTTCAGACATAAGCGCGGCAGTGGAAATTATTTCGTGCATGCATCAGACGTACGGTGACTTTGCCGCGCCACTCATCGAAACGCTCAGCGCTTTCGTATTGCCGCCAAAACCGGAGAAATTGCTTAAAATGGCAGAGGGTGAGGTGGAAGCGCTCCCATCCCCTTTGCAGCGACGAACGAAACTGCGCCTATTCATGGAACTGTATCTCGTCGGAGTCTGCCCCAAGGTTGATCCGATTCTGAACGCCGTGAAAGAAATCGCACGTCTCGAGTATAAGACGGCGCCTGATCTCTACCAGCACTCTCTGAGCACTCTCTCTAGTTTCGCGAAAACATTTGCAGTCGAAATCCTCGGCGCGACGCCTGACGTCGAACCATCAGCGGATGAGTTTGTCGTCCCCCAAGACGTGCAAAACGCTTTCAGAGACACGTTGAATCAGTACTGTGATAGACTCTTCATGGTTCTGAGCGAGGCTTTCTGTGCGGTTACAGCGCAAGAATGTGAAATGGCGCGCCTGTTAGAGCGTACGGGAGCGATCAGTGAGGCTGCATCCGTAGAATTTGCGGTTCTCACAAAGGTTTTTGATGGCCTGCTGAAGGGGGCGACGACATTGGCAGAGGCGCTCGGCCGCGAGCTCCCGGAGATGAAGAAGGAAGAGGAAGAAAAAGTCTCTCGCACGGGCACGATGGAATTACACCGCGGAGGGGTAAAACCATCGAACGAACGCAGTGACTTGTGGGAGGATGAGGAGCAGCAACATTTTTACGAGACTCTCCCAGATTTACAGGCATCGATTCCGGCTGTTCTTCTCGCAAACGAAAAAATCGAGAACGAAACAGAAGCCGAACGACTGAAACGCTTACAGGAGGAAGACAAAGAAGGCCGAAGCGCAAAACTAGCGGGTTTACTCGTTCGTCTCAACGATTGCATGTCGAAAGACAAAGCTGACGCGATTTGTACAGACTTTTGTTACATTGGTGCGCGAGGCGGTCGAAGACACTTGGCACGCGAGTTCTTAAATGTGCGGCGGTCGGAAATTGATCGCATTCCTTTCTACGGTCGAATCATATCAACATTGGCGACTGTGTTCGATGATATTGCACCCGCGGTGGCGCAGCCTTTGGAGGATGACTTCTACACTCTCGTGAAGAAGGGCAAGCGCGTGAGTCTTGATGAACGAATGAAGAACATCAAATTCATAGGTGAACTCATCAAGTTCAAAGTCATCCCTGACAACACCGTCTTCGAAATAATCAAAGTCCTTTTAGATGATTTCCATGGGGACAACGTTGATGTGCTCTGCTGTCTATTTGACGTGTCGGGCTATTACCTCACAAAGACGGCTTCGACGGCGAAGCGCATGGGGAGTATTCTTGACATCTTTTTGAGACTCAAGGCTGTGAGTAAACTCGACACCCGCCAGTGCGCGTTAGTCGATAGCGCTTACTTCAAATGTAGGCCAGTGCAAAGGGTCATCGTGAAAAAGATCCGGCCGCCTATGCATGAATACGTGCGTCATTTGATATATTCACAGCTGCGCAAATCATCTTTCGAAAAAGTCATCACGCAACTTCTCAAGCTTCCCTGGGAAGAAATGGAAGCATATTTGTTGAAAAAATTGCTCAAGGTGTGCAAACAAAAGTATAGCTCTGTGCCGCTAGTCGCGACACTGATAGCGAGGCTGTCTCAGTATTATCCGACTCTTGCTGTCAGAGCGCTCGACGCTGTGCTTGAAGATGTCAGATTTGGTCTAGAAGTCAACAAGACCTGGATGCACCAACGTCGTGTTGCAAACATGCGTTTACTTGGATTCCTTTACAAGGAACGCATCGCGCACTTTGAGGAGTTACTCGAATCGCTTTACCTCATCATCTCGATTGGTTACGATGAGCGCCAGGCAACAGATCCTCCGACTGATACGATTCGCTTGCGCATGGTCTGCACTCTTTTGGAAACCGCATTTAAGAACAGACGAGCAACGAGCTTTACGCGTAGAAAAGATATCGACAAATTCCTCACCTTTTTCCAGCGTTATGCGTTGACAAAGGACGTTCCTGTTGACATCTCCAACGATGTTGTGGAAGTGATGCTTTCGCTCAACCCGAGAATGAGAATCTGTGAGACGTACGAGGAGGCGAACGCGGAGTGCAAGCGATATTCTGAGAACCCGAATGCACCAGAACGCATGGATCCAGTCATGGAAGAGGAAGAGGAGGGAGATGGTCAAGAAGAAAGCGCTGAAGACATCGAAATGGAAGATGAAGATAGTGATGATGAAGAGATGTTGGAAGGTGACTCAGAGGCTGACTCGGAGGCCGACTCGGGTAAATCGCAGAGTAAGACAGATTTGATAGATGAAAACGACGAGGAGGACTCATCTGACACGGAGTCTGAATCTTCCGAGAAAGAGGAAGAGGTGAAAGTCAGGATGAAGCTCAAGAGAGCAACTCCTCAAGAAGAGAGAGATTTTGATCGCGAGATGAATAAATTTCTCGGTACTTCCTCGGCCTCGGTCCTTGGTAATGTTGGACCCAGATCACACTTCAATGCAGCCGTTCGTCGCCCTAAAAGTAGTTCCGGTGGCACCATAGCTTTTAAGATGCTCGTCAAGAGTCAAGGAAAGCAAGCGGCAAGGCAACTCAACGTTCCCGAGGACGCAGAATTTGTGGCTAATGTGAAGGAGGCTCTGGAAGCTGAGCAAGCTGAGCTCGCAGAAGTGAGGAGAAAAGTATTGAATATGTATGATGCGGATGAAGATCCGATTCATACGGTCGCACCGCGAAGAGATTGGAGAAGATCAGATCACCGACGCTCTGATCTTAACATATCGAGACGCCTTTAGCAAATTGTATTATGTGTAATTGAATATATTTCCTACGGTATCCTATGACAAAAGCATCGACGCCACTTTCCCGACGAGGTCACCATCTTTCGCCTCTTCTCCCTCCTCGACAACGAAACTGGTGGCTGGCGCACCGGGCGTGGCTTCTTCCGCCTTCGCACCAGCCTCCTTATCAGTACTGAAACAGAGCTTTATGTTGGGAAGATCAAGTGTTCTCTTGATGAAGTCGATGTTCTCTTTCAACACACCCATCTCGTCGAAGATGATCTTCGTGTTAAGTGCAGAAGCACCGGCAACAGCGGCTTCGTCCATCTTGAATTTGACGAACGGCATCATCATCTTCATCACATTCTTGAAGTTGGCATCCTTGGCAAGTTCGCTACTCTTTACCTTTGTCAAAATGACCGGCATAGGCGGGAGTTCCTTCTTTTCAGCGTCATAGCATTCAGACAATATTCCGAGACAAGTCGCGCGCCAACCCACGAATTCAGACGCGACCACAATGGTACTCTCCACAGCCTTCTTCGGCGGACCCTTTGGTCCTTTCTTCGGAGGGGCCGTGCACTTGGCGATACCCTTACGCATGTTCGTGATAAGATCATTCAAATACTTGTTCGCGGCGGTGAGTGAAGCATCTTCCGCATCTCCAACCGGGAAGCCAGCTTTAGTGACGGTACCCTCCTTCTTGAGAAGGCTTCCGTGGATGTACTCGCAAGTGTGCGGGCAGATCGGAGCGAGCAAGAGCGTCTGCACTTCGATGAATCTCTTCACCAAATCTGCGTGCATTCCACCTTCGTCGCCGCTCATGAGACGGTAAGAGTCTCTGGCAGACTGGAGATCATAGAAACCACTCTTAAGAGCCTCACGGAACATCATGTTTTCGTAGTGCTTTTGCATTTCCGCAATGGCCATGTTCATCGCGTTGTTGAAAACTCGATCGATGAATTTATTCGGCGCAGTGGTGCGCAACTTGCCCGCTTCGATCTCCAAGAGCTGCTCTTCGTACCATGCAATCTCTTTCGTCAAGCGCAAGATGGCCGCATTCGCGGTGTCGTCGACGTAGTTCGCATCTTCGACCGCGTCACCGGCGTCAGCCAAAGTGAAACGCATCGCATCGGCGCTGAACTCTTCGATCGCTTGCTTCAACGTCTTGAAATTACCCGTTGATTTACTCATTTTCTCGTTATTGAGAAGTAAGTGACCGTTCGTGCGGAACGCGCGCGGCCACATCTTTTCATCCTCCCAAATTGCAGTGTGGTTGTAGAGCGAGAAACTCAAGTGGTTTTGAATCAAGTCTTTACCGGAGACGCGAAGATCAAACGGATACCAGAAGTTGAATTCAGTAATCATACGATCCAACAGATCGCGCGGGAAGACGTCTTCGGCGGGCTTTTCAGTACCCAAGAAAATAGCATCCCAAACCTCATCAGTCATCTTGCTTGGCTCCATGGAAGGGCGAGCGTTACCGAACATATCACCGCCTTGCAACAAGTGAGCGATCGTGTAGTAAGCCATGTAGATGGTGGAATCGGACAAAGATTCGATCAAGTATTGATCATCCCATGGCATGCGGGTGCCCAATCCGAAAGAACGACTGCATGCCCACTGGCGCAACCAACCAAGAGTGTGCTGGAACGCATTTCGCGATTCCTCATGGTAGCAGTTCATGTTTTCGAGGCACTTTTCGGCTCGCGCCTTCCATGATTCTTCACCGTACTCGAGATACCACTGATCGGTGAGCGCGACCACGCATTCACCGCCAGAGCGAGACATCACGGTTCGTTCGGGTTCACTGTACACAACGCCAGTGCTGTCGTCAATCATCTCTTGTCTGATCAAAGGCTTGGCCTCCTTCACGGGCTTGCCCTTGTGGTTACCGAGAAGCATGACGCCGTCCGTGAAACCCTTCAAGTACGTGCGGTGCTTGGCCTCATCGAGCTTGGCACGATCGTTTTGAGACTTAATCTTGAGCTCTTCGCAAACCTTCGGCGCGCAAGCATCACCGAACTCTTCAATGTGAATGCAAGGGACAACCTCAAACGGCATGACCCACTCATCCTTGACACCGAATTTCTCGCGTAACGCAGGCTTCGCCTTCAAATCGCTGAGAGCCATGAAATCGTCGGGCGAATCGGACGGCACAGACGTGACGACACCGGTACCCTTGTTCATGAGAATCGTCAACATGGGCAAGCAATAAATCTTATCGAGGGCGGCTCTCGGAGACTTGAGCGCGACGCCGATCAAAGATTGACCCTTGAAGGTGAGCAAGCACTTTGGCTTTCCTTCTTCCTTGAACTTTTCTTGGTAAGACAAGTTCAAGGCGGCTCGTTCGCACATGACGAGAACTTCGCCATTGGCGAGCTCGTACGCGCCATAGTCGCCATCTGGCAAAATCCAGCAGTTCGTTTGGCCGTACATGGTTTCGGGACGAAGTGTCGCGGCCGCCAAGAACACCTTCTTACCCTTCAACTTCTTGAGATCACCGGTGAGGCACTCCTCGTACACAGCCATCTTGATAAGCAAATACTCTTGAGGGCCGACGCCTTCACCCGAGGCCCGGTCGTGATCCGCGCACGGCTGACCATCGATTGGAGAGTACACGGCGTAACGCTTCGCCTTGACAACCTTGCCGATTTTCTTCAACGTGTTAAACTGCCATCGAACGAACGCATCGTAGAACGGATTCGCATCGGTGGTGATGAAAGAACGACGCCAATCGACTTGGCAACCCATCGCCGTGACGTCTCTCTTTGCCAACGGTGGGAAATAATTCAACCAGTGCATAGAATCCGCAAAGTTCGGGATCTCTTCGTCCGGAATACCGCTCGCTTGCATGATCCCCCACTGCGTCGCCTGCGTTCCCTTCTTCGCCGACGCCTTGGACTTCTTTGCCACAAACTTGGTCGGGTCGACGGGTCCGGTGTTCGCCGCCTTCGCCTCCGCCTTAGCCTTGGCCTCCACCTCCAACTCGGCCGCGTCCGGGAACTTTGGCGGATTCCCATACTTTTTAATCTCGTTGGAAATCTTATCCGCGCACGCCTTGATCGGCATCCCCGTGCAGTGAAACGCAAACGGAAACAACGTCTTATCGCCCTTCAACCTGTGATACGCGCTCGCAAACTCCAACTTGGACAACGAAAACGCGTGTCCGAGATGCAACAGACCGTTCATATACGGATACGGAAAGTTTCCGAAAAACTTTTCCACCTCGACGCCGTCTCTCATCTCCGGCGCATCCACCTCGAACGTCTTCTCTTCCGCCCATTTCTTTTGCGCCCGATGCTGCAAGTCGACCAAGAGATCCCTTCGCGCCGTGTTTCTCGTCGGCGTCGCCTCTTCCGCCATGGCCTCCGTCCGTCTCCTTCTCGTCTCCTTCACACGCTCGCGACTCTTCCGCTTCGTTCGCACGCGCTCGCGTCGGTCGAGCGTCGACCTCTCCCGACGCCTCGACGATCGTCAGTCATCCATCGTCATCCATCGGCCCGGCCGCACGCCGCCGGAAAATTGGTGCGTGCGTGAATCTTCCATTCGTTCGCGCGTCAGTCGTCGAGGCGGCGAGCGAAGACCGGGGAGGGTGATGCCGAGCGACGTGGATAATCACGGGCGACCGATCTGGACCCCGTTCGCGGGCGCGGTGGCGACGTCCGGGAAGACGCACGGCGTGGAGACGGTGCTTCGACAAAACATTGCGCACAGTGAGTATTATCGAAAATTGTGTCAATTGGACGCGAACGGGACGGCGTCGTACGATTTTATGGCGCTCGTGGATGAGATTTACGATTTGGTCGATCACGCGGAGCCTTGGATGTGCGGGAACGCGCGCGGGGCGTCGACTGGGTTTTGCATTTTGTTTCGTCTGTGCGAGATGGAGCTGAGCGACGAGCGGATTTGGCACTTGTTGAGACACGTGGATTCACCCTTCATACGCGTCGTGGGATTCTTATACGTGCGATACGTGAAGAATGGACGGGAGTTGTTGAAGTGGTGCGAAGAGTTTTTCGACGACGGTGAAAAGTTTGCGCCGTCGCCCGACGGGAAGGAGGTGACCATGGGAGAGTTTGTCAGGGATTTACTCTTGGAGCAAAATTACTTTGAAACGATATTTCCAAGGATTCCAGAGGTGGCGCGCCGGGAAATCGTGGCGAGAATTAAAGAGCTCGGGTTTTCCGATCGTGGACGCGGGTGCGGTGGACAGGGTGGAAGTCGAAGACAGGACACCAACGGACGACCGCAATCCGTGAAGCACTCTCTCGCGTCGCACGTGGGGCGACGAGCGCCCGGTGGTGGTGGTGGCGGCGGCGATCGGCGAGACTATCGGGGGCGAGATCATCGCGATCACCGCGATCGTGATCGCTACTACGAACGAGATCGTCGCGATGACCGAGGCGGCGGTTACAGAGGACGAGACGACGATAGACGACGCAACAGCCGCGACCGCTCTCGCTCGCCCGGTTATAAGCCGTACAGACGCGAGGACAAGTACGACAAGTACGATAGATACGACAAGTACGACAAGTACGACCGTCGATACTGATTTAGTTGTGTAACTCATATTCATCACATTGTCAATTGTTTTGAGAGCCATCGATGTTCGAGAGCCTCCGCAGCGCTGGGTCGTGCATCCGGATCCACAGAAAGTAACATCTCGATGAAATCGATGAACTCTGCGTCGTCGCATTCGATTCTCGCGCGCAAGCACGTTCGCTTCGATCGCAAAATAGTGATGCTACCACTCATCTCCTCAGATTCGTACACAAAACCTTCTTTCGTAAAGTATTCGCGGCTCTGCGTTCCTCGAGCGAGGAACTTCTTGTCAAAAGGCCCTCGGATACTCACCATACGCGCGAGCAGCGCAGGCACCGAATTGCTCCGAAACAATATTTGTCGACTCACCAATTCCGCGAGTATACAGCCGAGCGACCAAACATCGACTTTCTGTGAGTACTTGGCACCGATGATGACCTCGGGCGCACGGTAGGCTCGACTCTGACAGTAGCTACTCAAGACGTCCGAAGTGAAACACGAACTTCCGAAATCAATCATCTTGACCTTGCAATCAGCATAAGATTGTATCAACACATTCTCTGGTTTCAGGTCGCAATGAATCAAATTTTTACCGTGTATGAAAGCCAAAGAATTGAGGACTTGCTTTGCGATGCACTGTACTCGTGCAAGCGAAAAATACGGTGTCTGCGCCGTCTCCATCTCATACTTTTGAAACTCAAATAAATTCGCTCGCAATAGCTCCAGAACGATGAACAAGTGCTCTTTGTAGTAGAAAAAGTCAATCATTCGCACGATACCTTGAGTATTATCGGGATCCTGGTCGTTCAACAAGCGCAAGAGTTTGATCTCGTCCAAACCTTGGTCGACACAATCTTTATTATTGTTCAATATCTTCAGACACACGGGCGTGTTCGTCTGGAGATCCTGTGCTCGAACAGTCTTACTGAACGCGGCACGGCCAATGCCTTCAACTACTCTATATCTATTCACGATGACGTCACCTTGTCCAATCATAAAGTCCTTCGACTGCTCGAAACCAGTCTTGTCCGCTTTGTGATAAACCTTTAAATGAAATGCCTGGGTGGCATTCCTGGCGGCATCGCGACTCGAATCAACCCAACCAGGAGGCATTGGTGTTTCAAGTCCATTTTCTCGGTCACCAGCGGGAAAATCACCGAATGAGAAGCTCTCGCCTCGATCGAGCACTCTCGTTGCTTTTTCGGCAACCACCGTTCGCGCCTCGTTCGCCTTAATGTCCGGTGAAAACTGTACGTTTCCATCGTTACAGACTCCGTCCGGTTCATCAGTCAATGCGAAAGAGTCCACAAGATAATTATCTACTTCATGACGCGGCACAGAGAACCTATCGAATCCCTCGTCATGCGCGCCGTCGTATTCGCACGCCTCCTCAGCCTTTTCCCTCCAATCCGCCAAGACTTCTTCGTGCGATTCCGCGTCTTCGGGAATCTCGTATGGCAATATCGTGGACACCGATCGAACGCTCGCCCCCCCGACGCTATCGTTATCATCCGAAAGCGCCACCGACATCGCTTTCCCGGTGATGGAGACGCTCTGCAGTCGCCTCAAAAGCGACGGTTTCCAACTCTCACTGTCCTCCTCCTCCTCCTCCTCCTCGTCGCCTTCCTCGTCTTCGCCGTACGACGCGACTGAACACGATTCCACGCCCCCGTTTCGCTCGTTGGACGACGTCTTCGCTCCCCCGGCGACGCTCTCGAGGTCGACATCACCGACTCTTGTGCTCAACTCCTTCACCAAAATCCGTTCGCTCTCCAGCAGCTCGTGTCGACGGAGAAACTCCAGTGTGCTTCGGAGCGCGACGCTGTCCTCCCCGAGCTCGACGTCGCTCATGTAAACGGTTTCGAGCGCGGCGAGCGTGCACTCGCGGGACACTGAGGACGCTTCGGGACCCGAGAGCTCGCCTCGATGTCCACACTCGGGGACTCTCCTTCCTAGGAACGACCGCAGAGTCGAGGCGCGCGGCGATCCGTGAGATATGACGACGGTGCGCCCGTTCAAGTGTTCGGACCTCTTCGCGTACAACGACGTCAACGTGGACGCGCTGACGGAGACGTACGGACTCGCGTTCTACCTGCAGTACCTCGGAACCTGGCCCGAATATTTCAGCGCCGCGACGACGGCGGACGGTCAAATCATGGGATACGTCATGGGCAAGTGTGAGGGCGAGGGTGAGCTGTGGCACGGTCACGTGAGCGCGGTGACAGTGGCCCCGGGGTACCGCAGGCAGGGCTTGGCGAAGAGATTGATGGGTGAGCTGGAGGAAGTGACAGAGCGAGCGCACGACGGATACTTTGTGGATCTCTTCGTCAGGGAATCGAACGCTCTGGCGATAGGAATGTATGAAAAGTTCGGGTACACGGTGTACAGACGCGTTTTAAATTATTACAGCGGCGAGGAAGATGCGTTTGATATGCGAAAGGCGATGCGGCGGGACGCCGCGAAGAAGAGCATCGTTCCGAGCAAGAAAGATTGGAAGCCTTGGGAACTCGAGTGGCAGTGATGGCGTTAACCTTAGAAGTAGACGTGATTGGATGTTGTATAGAACCTAGTTATCGCAACGCTCTAATTATTTAATCGCTTGATGGCCACCATTTAACTTCGGCGCGCCCACTCGTCGAGTTCAGGATGCGCTGTTTCAGTGTCTCCACCGTTTGCTCTTCAATCTCCATTTGAATGTGCACGGAACCGTCGTCAGAGTACTCTTCATCAAGTTTTACAGCCTGGAATTCATCCATGGCGGAAAAAATCTTCCCTAAATCAGCCGCCTCACAGTTGACGATGGCGTCTACTTTCACGAACACTTCCACGGCGCTCTCCGCAGCCTTATCGAGAGCCAACTGCGCCGCGCCCCCGTAAGCGCGAATCAATCCCCCGGTCCCCAACTGGGTTCCACCGTAATATCTCGTCACTAAAACGACCACGTGGTCGAGCCCGGAGTTGTCCACCGCGCTCATGATGGGCTGCCCTGCGGTCCCACCGGGCTCTCCGTCGTCCGAGAAGCGATACACGCTCTCGCCTATCCTGAAAGCCCAACAGTTGTGACTCGCGGTGGAATCCCCGCGCTCTTTTATGAAAGCTAGTGCATCGTCTGCGGAGGAGCAGGCGGCGGCAATTGCCACGAAACGAGACTTTTTCACCTCGGTCTGCACACCCGTCTCTTCACTCGGCGTGCGATAGGAGGACGCAGAGGAGCGAACGAGCTGATGACGACGCGACGTCACCGAACGGCGAAAACATGACGGCGCCAGTGTCAGGTTTTCACCGAGCGCGCGCAAAGTGGTCGACAACATGCTCGAGCGAGGCGTGAAGTGGCGGTGTGAACACTCTCAAATAAGCCAATAAGAACTACGTAGTGCTAACTATTAAATCTGAACCGATCCCACAGCGTGGGATACAATCTAAATCCATTCTTCGGTTTGAATGTTACCCTGTGAAGGCAAATTGCCACCCATGGTGGTGGTTGTAGTGAAGAGTGTATTGAGTTTGTCGGTGCCGTCAGGTCGAGAACACCTCCTCGGAGAGCTATGCTTGAAGTCTGCGTAGCCAACTTGTGTCTCATGCTTATCCATCTGAGATATTTGAAGGCTAGATCCTCCCACAGCGCGACTTCTCGGTACTCTTGGAGACTGCCTTGTTGGTGTCTTTGACGGAACCGGTATCGGTAACTCGTCGGGCCTATTCTCAACTCCATCCATTTTCTCCATGACTTCGCTCAACAAAGCTTCGTTTTGGTCCTGTGTGCCTTTGCGCGCACTAGAGGTTTTTTGACGTTTGTAACCGGGTGTATAGCCTGAAGAGGCACGCGAAAGAGGCGTCTTTTTTCGCGTCCGCGCAGAGTTGGGCATCTTGCTGTCGGTGCTCGGTGTAGTCGCTGCGACGCTTTTTGGGGTAGAGGGCTTTGAAGCATTCGGTATCGGAGACGCAGACGTTTGAAGTAGACCGGATAAATCCCTTCCAACCACCTGGGAAGCGAATGATTTCCTTTGGACGGGTGGAACTTCGACTGAAGTTCGGGCTTGGGCCTGCGCGCCAGCAGGAGCTGCTGTTCTCATTTCTTGTTCCAGTGCAAAATTAGATTCATCCTGACGCTTACCTGTCTTGAGACACGCCTCCAACCACGCCTTGGTGACAACGGGCAAACTCCACTTCTTCGCCGCGTTGTACTTCTCACTAGCAGCCACTGGTGTAAGGAGGTGTGTGCACTTCGAACGCGCAAGACGGTCAGAGTATTTTGCATCCACCAGGACACACATCATGCGAATCGCACGCTTCTCAGACTCAGAGTACGTTGAAGTGCTGATTCGACAGTCACTCATCAGTGGAGGATCCTCTGCAAGCGGTTGATACGCGACTGATTCCTCAGGTGGCACTATGTCACCGCTCATCAAGCACTGTTCCAGCCAAAAACACGTGACAAACTTAGCTTTTGTCATTCCCATCTGGCCCAAAATGCGTCGCTCATCTCGACTTGGCTGCGATGGACAAACCATGTAATCGGCGTTTTGAAACTCTCGACCTGTTCTTGAAACGACAACTTGTCCTCCCCCTTGGCTGATGTACGTCTGTGCCGCTGAGGCTTCTTCGTCTGGCAAAAGAGCAGAAAGAGCTATACGTCTCTCCACAAAAGGCATACTCGATGGCGTGGGGCCGTTTGACTCGGCTTGTTTATCTGCATCGACTCGCTCTGTCGGAGGAAGTTCCGAAGCAAGGTGTCGTGTTTCAGGTACGTGAGTCCGATGCAAATTCTCACGTGTGAGCGGGTTTGTGTCCCTCGTCACGATTTCTGTCGGCCTCGTCATCTCAATCGCAGAAGTTTCTGGATTCAAGCGGCTCGAACGAGCAGTGCGCATCGTCTCCTCGGCTTCTTCTCGAGGACAGCTGGAGTTTGATCTAGTAGACAGCGCTCCAGAATCGTTTCTTCGTAACCTGGATATGTTCTTCATCATATTCTCCCATTTTGATTCCTTCACGAGATAGTCATCTATCGGCACGCACTCCTTCTCTTCCGTGCAAGCCGCAAGCCAACTTCCATCGACGCAGCGATCCCTCATCATTCGCATCCGATGGTAGTCTTCTGGTCTCGTGGATTCACTAAAAACTATATGAGTGGCTCTGTCGACGTTTTTCGTCGTGATTCCGGCACCCAGACGGATTTGTCGCACAACGTCGAAAGCCTCTCTTTGCATGGCATTCTTTCTAGCTTGATCCGTTTCTCGCTCAGCCATGTCGTAACCAACCATGAATATGCGACAACCGAATAAATAATGAGAATCCCACGGAGTGTCGTCCTCCACCAACGGCGGGGGCACCCATTTTTCCACTTGCGGAGGTGCAACCACTCTCTCAACCACTTCGTACCGACTTTCCGTCACCTTCTCTTGAAGTCGCACGCAATCCTCCAACCACTTCTGATTAACGATTTCAATGTGACGCCAAGTTCGCGCCGCCTCATATTTATCTCCCTCGGGTTTCGCCGCGATCAGGTGCGTGCACTTGTCCTGTACCAAGTCTGGCGAGTATTTCCCCCCGTTCTCTTCCACCAAGCTCTGTAACTGCGTTCTCACGGCGCAGTCCATGTAGCCCGTGATCGACACGATGCAGCCGAGAAAAGGCGGAGTCTTATACCTGTCCATCGCCACCAGTCTTCGCGCCCCCGAGCTCGCGACCAACCACTCGAACGTCACGATTGGTTTTCGCATCTGTCTCGCCTGGTCGTACTTGACGGACCTCGTCGTCGCCGCCAGCAACACGTCGAAGTGCGCACCTCCGACGTATTGTTCCTCAAAGGTCAAGTCAAGCGTTCGCACCAACGACTTGATCTCCGCCTGTGTCACGCGTCCGTCGCAACGTCAGTCCGATTGTCGGTGCCCTCTCGAGATTCAAAACGTACGTTCTGCTGCGGGGTGAAACCCGTCGAGATGACGACGGTCGACATCGCGCGGTGCGCGCACACGCTCGTCGTCGCTCTATCTAAGTCTTCACAGTGACGTGCCCACCGTGCGCTCTCACTCGCGCGCGTCACTGTGGCGATTTTTTCGCATCGGTTCAACTCCTCGAGTCAAAGGGTTCAGTTCCCCGGGTGCCGACTTTGCGTCGAACGCGTCGAGAAGACGACTGTCGAGCGGTTTTACACGTACAAATCAGAAATAATATTAACAAAAACTATTGGACGTCGATTGACGGCAACACGACCTCCCACACCGTGCCGACACGATTTGCGCAAACTATTTGCAAAGACCGTCGACGAGCCTGCGCAACGCCGTCAAGTCGGAGGCCTGCCTCTTCACGATCGATTCAAGCTCTCTGACCCGACCCTCGAGCTTGTGTTGATGCGCTTTACTCGCGCTGTGATCCTTGTCGAGATCGAGATGTTTCGTCTCGAGAGTAAGAAGAGCGGTGTCGATAGCTGAGAGGCCTCGTCGTCTTGTCTCGTCGTCGTCGTGAATGGCGCGAGCCCATCGTTCAATCTCATCGACTCGATATTCAAGTTTTGCTTCGTCGGCGTACAGCATGCGCAAGTGATTGTCGACATTTTCGAACAGGTGTTCAGTCACCATGCCTTGGCGCATCACGTCTTCACAGCCCAAGCCATGATACGGACATTTCACCTCGCGCATTGAACACCGCGTAGACGTGTGTAAGGGTATGTCTTTACGCGCAATCTTATCACCACATCCAAGAGGACACTCCACAACCTTGAACGGGCATTTCATCTCGTGTTTTCCACGAGCATGGAGACTATAAGACGCCGGGCAACCTGTGTGTGGACAAGACACCGGGAGATATCGACAGCGTTGTTTGTGCTCAAAGAGTTCTTCATCGTCGTTGAACGTCTCAGTACAGTGAGCCTTATTATCCGTGTCGTACCACTTCTTCACGAGGTTGATCGCCAGCTTGTGTCGCTCGCTCTCCGCCCACGCCTCGTCGTGGTCCAGAAGCAACTGTTCTACATCCTTCACGGCATCTTCTGAAGAACCGAAGACATCGCTCATCAATCCTTTTTTCGATTCTATCCAAGCGTTAATGGCGACCAAAAGATCGGTGAGCTTCTTGTCTCCCTGCGCGGCGCCGGCGACGAGCGCATCTTCGAGCTCTTTCGAGAACTTTGCCGATTGCTGAAGCTTACTCGAGTCGGTCGATAGGAGGCTTGATTGGTGCACGACCGCGCGAGCGACGGCGTTGAGGAGCGTGCTGGCAAGGTTAGACGTCGTGGAACAACACACGTGACCACACGCTCGACCTTCCATCGAACTTCGATCGTCGCGTGACGCTCTCTCGCGTGTAATCGGTGATTTTGTCGGTTGCTACTCATGACATCGTGACATCGCGAGACGCTCGTGAGACTGAGTTGGGTCGTTCACGGACGATGATATTTGAGAACAGATTCAATTTGACGTATTTGTTCTTCTTCCTAAAGCATCGTGTTGCATGACGTAAGAGAGCGTCTATTATACAGGTCGTTGTGCGCAAAAAAGTGTCGCGGGAGTCCCGCCACGCTACACTCGAAGGATTTGCAAACTATTGCGGAATGCGATTGAAATCCAATCCGGTTGAGTCGCGCTCCATTGAAGCTGATTGATCTCTCCCCCCGCTGAGTACGCTAAGATCGGATCGAGTCCACCCTCCGGTGGTTGGTTCATTGAGGACAAGTCCCAAATCAAAGCTTGACTATCGTCTCCCGCTGTGCACATGTGACTCGAGCTGTGCGGGGCCCAAGCTAACGTATTCATGCTCGCTCGGTGACCTTGAAGTTCAGCGACGGGCAAGGTCGGAAATCGGATGTCCAGAACGATTACTGGACTGTCCATGCAGATGGTGGCCATGTAACGCGGATCCTGTTTATTCCATCCCAGTCGAAGCAGCGGAGTGTCTGGAGTCTGACTCTCATAAATGATGGTACTGTGATCTTTATCCCTCAAATCAAACACCCGCACACTACCATCCGCGCTAACACTGGCAAAAACTTCCGGTCCTCCCCACGCAATGTCGTACACCTCCTTGTCGTGCGCGATGAGCTGGGTATCCACACACTCGCGCTCGACGTCCCAAATAGTACAAGTTGTGTCAATCGAGGACGTCCCGACGCGCTGCAGTTTCGTTTCATTCCAATCAAAACTCGTCAAAGGTGCACAGAACTCGCTGCTCTTATTATTATTCAGCAACGACTTGAGCTGAATTTCATTGTCGTCTGACACTTGCCAGATCCGCAGGTAATCTCCGGTGGTGGCGAGCAAGTCTTCCTTCGTGCACTCCTTGTCCGGTATGAACATGACTTTCGTGCACGGATACGGATGCGTAAACGAACACCGCGCATCTTTAGGAAACTCCCCCGTCTCTTCGTCGAGCGTGATGATCTCCACCTTGTTGGAATACTCCTCCACGAAAGATCCCAAGGCGAGGCGAAACCGCTTGTCTTGTCGAACCTACGTCGAATAATCGCAAAGATGCGAGTTTGTACGTCAGTCTCTCGCGTCCACGCCTCATCTCTCACCACCACCACCCTCTCCACTCACCCATCACCCCTCGCGCGCGTCTCCACCGCCTTCGATCCCTCTCCCGCCCTCTCCCGCCGCCCCGCCCCTTCTCCGCCTTTCTCCGCCGATCGATTGACGCCCCACTCGCGAGTCGCTTCGTCGCGCACGTACGCTCCAATTACACGCATAAATCATCCACGGCGCTTCATACGTATAAATCTCCGCCCTTCCCGCGCCCAACCCGTCTCGTCGCACCCCCCCGGACTCGTCCGCCATCGCGCCCAATCACACACGAGCAATCAATCAATCGAAAACCTCTACGCGCGAGCGACCCGACGGCGGGTGCGGCGAGACGCGCGACCGGCGATCGAGCGCGCGAGACGCCGCGATTCAAATCACCGCGCGTTTTCCCGCGTCCACGCCCGCCTCACTCGACCACGGACGACGACGACGCGACGCGACGACGTCGTCGTCTGCCGGCAGCCTCCGCGCGCCAATCATTCTTTCAATCAATCGCGTCCGTCGTCGCGCGAATCCGCGACCGGGCGCACAGCCTGACTGTTTGCGCGTACGACTCGACTCGACTCGACTCGACTCGATGCGATGCGATTCGATCGACTCGACTCGACTCGATGCGATTCGATCGGCTCGATCGATTCGATCGATTCGATGCGATACTCGCGATCGATCGAATCGAATATACTGCGTTCCTCGGCTCGACTCGATCGACTCGATCGACTCGATCGACTCGACGGGACGACCGACCGGGACGCGCGCGACGATTCGAGCGAGGGGGCGCGTGGGCGCGCGCGTGGATGGGAGACCGAGGCGCGGTGATGCGAGACGCGGGGGCGGTCTCTCGCGATCGCACGATGTGCGAGGCGATGGCGCGGTTGGACGCGTTCGATGGCGCGGTGGCGCGCGCGGGGAGGGAGGCGGGGACGGACGGAGGCGACGCGATGGGTGGCGCGAGGAGAGGCGGCGTCGCGGTGAACGTGCTCGTGCTCGGGGCGGATAGACGGGAGGGAACGGCGCCGAGAGGGACGGCGACGGTGTTCGAGGACGTGCGAGAGGCGGCGAAGAGGGAGGGCGTGGACATCGTGCGCGTGCTGTGCGTGGGACCGAACGTCAAGGTGGATGACGGCGTGAAAGTGGGCGCAGCGTACGCGCACGAGGCGGCGACGGAGACAAAGGCGGCGTTGGAGGTTGAGTATCGCGTTGGTTTGTACCACGATGTCGTGGAGAGAGGGGAGCGATGCGCAGACGTCGCGTTCGCGTTTAATGCGGGCGTGTGGGGGTACGATCCGAGCGATTGGATGCCGACGGTGGAACGGGTGGTGGTGGAGGAGAAGACGCCGCTCGTGGTGACGTCGTACAGTTTGCGCGAGGCTGAGAGCGATGAGGACGCCTTGAGAGAGAGTTTGAGCTCGTGTACACGCGTGGTGTGGGAGTGGGAGGCTGAGAAGAACGCGTCGCGCTCGGTGGAGGTGCGAGAGCTCGGATTCGACGGACGAGTGTATACTGAGGACGAAAACTTTGAACCTCTGAGGGAAAACTCGGCGTGGCTTTGTGTCACGAGTCGTTGATTTGTTGTATATTTGACTAGACTTGATTTGACTTTGCAAAGAATGTAATTGAACACTCACTGCTTTCTACAGACGTCGGGGGTGCCCGAAATCGCGTTCATGCGCTTCGCGTGTCGGATGACGAGCCCGAAGGTGGATTCGTCCACATGGATTCCGTAACTGCTCTGCAAACCGACACCGAGATCGTATAGGTGCCAGAATAACGTCCCGCTCACCCGTCTGTTACGAGCTTCCTTCTCTGCCAACGCGAACGCAGATGCAAAGTATTTGTCGCGCTCGGAGAATCCTTCTCCACTGTTGCGATTGATTTGCTTGCCAAATTCCTCTAACACAAAAGGCTTGCCGAGAGAATTACCGAGGGAATTGACGTAATCGATTCGCGACTGAATGAACTTGCGCTGAAACTCGACCGTTTTTGGACGCCAGTTATCTGGCCACACGTGAATGGAGACGTAATCGACGACTTTCAATCGAACGTGTCGGGCGAAGGATTGTCCTTCTCTTGACGCCCAATCCGAGCCGCCCTCGCCGGGATTGGTGTTCAGCAACTCACTCGGGTCGGACGAATGATAGAACCCTTCGTATCCCAGAGAAAGGAGAGCGTTCGGCGCTAAAGACTTGAGATAACGCCCCATCTCATTGATCCAACTTCCAAGCGTCGATGCTGGACAACCCTGACATCGGGCTTCGTTGATGAGGTTGTAGCTCATGATGGTTGCGTCCTCGCTGTACAGCAAATTATTGATTGTATTTCTCCGCGTGACGATCGTCTTGATCGTGTCCTTGAACATTTTCTTGCATTCATTATCGGTGTAAAAATCTTGCTTTGATTTCGCCGTACTGCTCCAGTCGACGTACTGTTGCACTCCGAGCTCGTACCAATAATCCGCAAGGACCAAAGTCACACGAATTTGGCGCTTTCGCGCTTCGCTGAGATACCAATCTAATCCACGCAATAACTCTTCATTCCACACGCCTGGAGATGTCTGAACTTGATACCCCTTCGTTATCGTATGCATCCAAATTCTGACCACCTTGAGGCCACTTTCGACCGCCGCGTTCATGACACGGACCATGTGTTCGCGTCCGTCGAGCGGTAGATGGCGCGCGGGAGGTCCCACGTTGTTCGATGCCTCCATGACTTCCCACTGATTCCAACCGGCAAAGATGAACTCCTTACCGTTGATTTCGAAACGATTTCCGTTTACTCGGACGAACGAGTCAGGTGCGAGGCAGGTGGTCGCCGTGACCTGGTCGGAGACGGGCCGTGAATAGTCAAGACCACCACGTCGCCCATCCTCTGTGGTACGAAACCAATCCGCCTCGTGGTCACCCGACACGAGGGAGAAACATATGAAAAGAAATTGCGTCGCCAAAGCGATACGGCTCCGCGCGAACATACGGCTCCGCGCGTCGTGTACTGGCGATTGAAGCGTCACATGGTGGTCACATGGTCACACTGGGTGAGCGTCAACTATTCTCTTTTGTTTTTTTTTGTCAATCACCATGGGCTGGAGCATCTTAAAATGCGCTAGTAAAATATCTTGCTCGAGTTGCCCCATCTCGACAATAATTTCTGCAGCCAATTCTGGATCAAGTTGACGGATAACTTCTTTCTGTGCTGTGACTCCGAGTTCCGCCAGTACAATCGCAGCCTCGTATGGAGGCTGACGTGAGAGTTGGCGCACTCGCATCTTCGACGTCTCCAAACCAGACATTCCTCTTCCACTCGCTCGCGGACCGCGCATACGTTGTCGACGTCGTCTAGGCTCCATTCTTCGGAAACTTCCATCGCCAAAGAACGCAAACGAACTCAGAAATTCTTGTTCGTCCTCCGTCTGCGATTTTACCATCTTCTCACCGCGAAGCATTCTTCCTATCTGAGCAATTTCTACCAAAGTTTCATCCTCTAAACGCTCTACACCTCTACTCTGTATCTCTTTTCCATCGCTGCGCTGCAGTTTATCCGCCCAATCCCATGAACTTTTCGCCTTCTCTCGTTGGACTTTACTTCTAACGGCGGCTTCGATCATTTTCTTCTTCAAGTTTTCTATATTGTTGAAGCCCCCATGAAGTTTACGGATGAGCACCGTGCATTGTCTAAGTATTTTCTTCAATCTCTTGTGAAGTCTTGTCGCGATTTCAAACAAGCGGGGAAATTCTTTGTAGATTTTCGCCACGTCCTCGATCGTCAACGTCTCCGGGCACTGTGACAAGTACAGAATGGCAGTTCTGACCAAAAGTCTCACGGGTCGTAGGAATTCACGACGCTGCGCTCGCTGCTCTGCGACATATTTTTCTGTCGCGGCGGTCTGCAACGATGAATCGATGCTCGAATGCTTCACTTTTGTCATAGTATGCAGCCTCCCAAACGCCTTCGCCGCACGCTGCTCATAGTCCCATAGAATGTGAGAAAAATCGGCTCGATCAATCTTTCCGTCTCCGTCGTGATCCAGTATGGCGAAAATGAAGAATACCTCCAAAGGCACGACCGGCGCCCCGATCAGTCGCGGTTTTCGCGCGTGAGTTTCCATCTCAGCCCCCAGCACTCCCAGAGTGGCTACAAACTCCTCGAATGCGATCTTGCCGTCGGCGTCAGAGTCGAAAAAGTCCAAAAGCGCCCGCGCCCAAAAGCTACGATGATCGACGCCCAAGATGTCGCAGAGCTCGGGAACGTCGAGACCTCCCGAGTCGTCCGCGTCGTAGCGTGCGAACTCCTTTCGAAGCTTTCTTAACAAACTCGATGTTTTCACTTGGGCGTCGAACGGGCTGATTAGTTTCTTCTTCGGTTTGCAGCGTTGAATACACGAGAGCGTGTGATTCAGAACTTTGGTCAGAAGAGTTTTCGTCTCCTCTGATTCTGCCCCCGGTTTCTCGGCGGCATCGCCGTCGACTCCGGCCATCTCGAGGCACGGAGTGAGGGCTTGACTGCCCATCGCGCGCGAGCATCCGTCGAAGCGAACGGAGAAATAAAACATTATTATGCAGTTTCACGGGGAAAGGCAGCGCGCGTTCGAACGGGGTCAGATGGTGAGTGAGCACAACACTCTATTACACTCTCTAAGTTTCGCAGAAGTTCCCGTCAAGACTAATTTAACAAGCGACTCACTACTACTTAATCCTCGGTCTCAATCGTGCCCTTCTCGCTAACGTAGATACCATCAAGGAACTTTCTGATGTCCTTCTTCTTCACCAAGCACGCCATGTGGATGAGGGCCGCAGACTTCGACACGTTGTCAATGTCGTTGCCTTCGAGGACGATGCAGTCCTTCACGGTTTCATCACGGTAAGACTTGACACCCTCAAGCATCTTGCAGACACGAGTACGCTTTTCTCCGAGGAAGTTACGAATTTCGACGACAGACCCGTTCTTGTCGATGTTGATGTTCACAGGGAAGTGCGCGTAGACGGCGCGCATCTTGTAGCGGAAACCCTTTGTGACACCATCGAACAAGTTCGAGATGTGGCTAACCGTGGTACGCAAAGAACCAGTAAGCTTTTGGCTCGGGAACCACATAGTCGCGACGACTTCGTTGTCCTCATTGAGGTGAAGGTCAAGTTTCGGGACGTGGTGGAAGTCACGGTGGAGGGTGCCGCGCGGACCCGTCACGCTGATCTTGCGCGCCTTGCACGCAGTCACGTTAACGCCCGCCGGCACGGCGATCTTAATTTCTTTCTTGATGAGTCTCATCGTGAGTCTGAATTCGAACGTACACACGCGCACAAGGGTCAGTCATTCCGCACAAATCACTCGAACGAGAGCGTCTCCTCTCCTCTCGCCTCTTGCTTGGGGTTTCCATCCCGCCACCGCCATCGCCCCCACCCGTCGCGATCCTCCCCCCCTACGCCCGCGCTCGCGTTCAAAACCGAACGCATCACATTCCAAGCGCGCGTTTCGACCTCCTCCTCCTCCTTCCACCCCTCGCATCGCGCGCGCGTTCCTCGAACGCGCCACCGCGCCGATCGATCTTAGGGCTTCGCGTCTCGAGGTCCTTCCGCGTCCCATCGCCCTCGCCTCCACCTCGCGCGACGCGCACCACCCGCTCGCGCGCGCGCGTTCGCATCCACGACTCGCGTTCGCATCACTCATCCCTCGCGTCGCGCACGCACCTCCCGGAAAGCCAGCGAGCGCGTCGCACAGAGGCGGAGAACGCGCCCGCGCGCGTCGACTCCACGCGCTCGTTTCGCCGCGGGGTCCTCCACTCACGAGGTACTTTTCACCGTTTATGACTCGTCAGAACCACGCGCGCGCCTCCACTCACGCACGCCAATCACGCACACGGACAAAAACGACCGCCGCGGCGACCGACCGATCGACCGCCGCGGCGACCGACCGATCGACCGCCGCGGCGACCGACCGATCGACCGATGGGTGACCGCGCGCCGTCGGAGGACGCCGCCGCGAGTCGCGCGCGCGCGCGGTTCACGCGTCTCGACGTGGACCGCCGAGGACGCTCGCGCGACGCCGGACCGTCGATGAACGTTCGCGACGCGCGCGCGGACGGTGGTGGTGACGATGGAGACGGAGACGACGCGGCGACGCCGTCGAGTCGGCTGTGCGTGAAGAATGTGCCGAAACACCTGAAGGATGGGCGACTTCGAGAACACTTCGCGGTGATGGGGGAGGTGACGGACGTGAAGATCGTGCGAACGGCGGATGGAACGTCGAGACAGATGGCGTTCGTCGGGTTTAAGACGGAGGGGATGGCGACCGAGGCGTTGAAGTATTTCAATGGGACATTCATCGATACGAGTCGCGTCGAGGTGCAGTACGCGAGGAGCGTGCACAGTGCGCAGATTCCGAGACCTTGGTCGAAATACAGCGCGGGAAGTTCGGCGAACAAGGAGAAGGAGAGGAAAAAGGCACCACCCGAGGAAGATGGGGAGGGGGAGCGATGGATCGGGGCGAGAGAGGCGAAAAAGTTAGCCAAGCAGAGAGTGAGAGAGTTGCACGATCCGAGGTACAAGGCGGAGCAACTCATGAAGGTGGATCCTAAATTTCGCGAGTTCATGGAATTGATGGTGCCACAGAAGCAAAGGTTCTGGAGCGATGGATTCTTTGAGAATCAAGACACGCTCGAGCAGTACAAGGACACCGAGAAAGTTTTGAGAGACGAAGGCGAGGCAGGAAGCAGCGACGACGAGTATCAAGACATCGCAGACTCTGAGGAGGAGGAGGAGGAGGAGGAGGACGACGAGGATTCTGAATCTGAATCTGATTCTGAGTCCGATTCCAGTTCTGGTTCCGATAAAGTGGCCATGGACGAGAAGGTTTCAGACATGGATTACTTCAAGTCGAAACAATCGTCGTGGAAGGATGATGCATCCAACGACGGATCTGAGTCTGACGACGAGAGTGGTTCAGACTCCTCCGATTCTGATGATAGCGATGATGATGAGGACGACGACTCCGAGGAGGACAAAAGCTCTGACAGTGATAAAGAGCAGGAAAAAGAGGATGCCGGTGGTGCGGAGGAACCAGAGTCAAAGGACGTCAACGCAGCCGACATGGAGGCTCTCAGTGAGACTGGTCGTATCTTCGTTCGTAACTTGCCTTACACGGCGACAGAAGAAGAAGTCGCTGCGTTGTTCGAAAAGTTTGGAAAACTCACGGCTGTGCATATTCTCGTCGATCGTGGCACCAAGCGCAGTAAAGGCTTGGCTTACGTGACGTTCGCCCTTCCGGAGGATGGTATGAAGGCCATGGAGGCGATCGATGGCTCCATTTTCCAAGGTCGTTTGATTCATTTACTTCCCGCGAAACGTGCTCCGCAACTTGATTCCACCATGGGCGGCGTTGGACGCACGGGTGAGGGCGAAGAGGAAAAGAAGGATTCATTCAAGACGGAACGCGAGGCTGAGCGCAAGGCTGACGCCGGTAACACGAAAGCTTGGAACTCGTTATTCATGCGTCAAGATACGGTTGCGGCAGCGATCGCCGCACACTATGGCGTCACGAAAGCCGAGCTGTTAGAATCGGATGCAGATGATCTCGCCGTGCGCATGGCACTCGGAGAAGCACACGTCATCAGCACGACGAAGCAACAACTCACTGACGCCGGCGTCGATGCCGAGTCGCTCGAGAGGTCCGCCGCTTCGAGCGGTGCGAAGAGCGCGAGTCGCATCAAGCGAAGCAAGTGCATCTTACTCCTCAAGAACTTGCCGTACGAAGCTGAAGAGGACGAGCTCAGAGAACTCTGTGAAAAGTTTGGCGGGTTGGCGCATTTCATCCTGCCGGATACGCACACCATCGCCGTCGTCGAGTTTTTGGAGGCTGCCGAAGCCCGGCGTGCGTTCACGGGGCTCGCCTACAAGCGTTACCGTCACGTACCTCTCTACGTCGAGTGGGCTCCGGAAGATATTTTCGATTCAAGCTCGCAGAAGATCGACATCAAGGGCGCTAAGGCGTTGGCCGTCGCCGACGCGGCGAGCGATTTGGCCAAGGAGGCTCGAGAAAAGACCAAGGCCAAGGTCGACGCGGCGAGCGATCTCGCTGGAAAGACGGCGGACGAGGATGCAACGTCGATTTTCGTCAAAGGTCTCGATTTCGGCACCGTGGAGAAGAAGTTGCGCGCACATTTTGTCGCCGCCGCGGAAAGAGTCTCGGGACGAGTTCTCTCGGCGCGTGTCGTCACCCATCGCGGGCCTGGCGGTAAACTTCTCAGTCGAGGTTTCGGTTTCGTCGAATTCGATCAACATATCGTCGCGAAATCAGTTTTAAACGCCCTTCAGGGCTCATCGCTCGACGGGAAGACCTTGAAGCTCGAATTGAGCTCGCAGGGCGGCGCCAGGGACGACGACGTGTCGAATAAAGTTCCGAGGGGCTTCAGCGCGACGAAGCTCGTCGTTCGAAACATCGCCTTCGAAGCGACGAAACGAGACATTCAAAAGCTTTTCAATCCTTTTGGTCAGTTGAAACAAGTTCGCCTACCGAAGAAATTCGACGGCGCGCACAGAGGTTTCGCCTTCATTGAATTCAACACGAGAAGCGAGACGCAAGCCGCCATGGACGCGCTCAAGGGAACGCACTTGTACGGACGGCACATCATCATAGAACGCGCTGCGGACGAAGAGGAAGACGTGGAGACGATCCGTAAGAAGACTACGTCAAAGTTTGAGGCGGCCGAGCGCGCGTCCAAGCGCTCGCGAATCGGTTCCTAGATAGAATTTTATTCATTCGAAACGCTTTGATAAAATCAAATAGTGCGAACTCCCCCCCTCGGGTCCGTCGTCCGGACTGAGCGCGTCCACGCCGTACCCCATCTTCTCGGTGTAAAATTTATACGCCCCCACGTTCTCCTTGAGCACCGTGAGCACGACCGCGTCCATCCCGAGTCTCTTCGACACCGTCTCCACAATCTTCACGAGCGTCTCCCCCAACGCTCGTCTCTGGTGCGTCGGTTCGCACTGCAACTCATACACGTACCCCACCGGCGCGTCCACGTCTTCATCCTCCTTTTCAAATCGAAAGTGCACGAACGCCACCGGCGCTCGAGTCTTCGCGTCTCTCGCCAACACGAATCTCGCCGCGCCGTTATTCAGCTCTCTCCTCTTCTCCGTCGCGTCCCATCCCCACGTCCGCTCGTACACCTCCATCATGTTCCCCTTGGTCACGTCGAAACACCACTCCCGATCCTCATCCTCCATCTCTCTCGCGCTCGCTCGATACTCGTACTCGCACTCGCGCGTCGTCCCCTCGCCGCCGCCCGCGGTCTCTCGTCGCCTCGCCTCGAGCGCGCGCGCGGCGATCGCCACCATCTTCTCGATCATCACCGCCGACTCGCGCGCGTTCGCCCGATCGAGGACCGACGACGCGAATCCCCCACCCATCCGTCCCCCCCCGTCACCGTCTCCACCCACGTCGCTCCCCTCGCGCGCGACGTCGAATCGATCCGCGCCCCGTCCCGTCCCGTCCCATCCCATCGCGCGCGCGTCCGACCGACCGCCCCCGTCGCGGCCGACCGACCGACCGACCGACCGACCGACCGACCGCCCACGAGTCCATCGGTCCGACACACCGTACCCACATACACGAATCTCGATCCCTTTCCCATTCCACACACTACACACTTTTTATACCCACTTCTCTCACCCACGACCGAATCCACGCACGAATCCAATCCACCGCACGAATCGCGCGCGATCTTCCCGGCTGACCCGGATCAATAAAAAAATACCCCTCGATCGTCTTCGCGATACACACACTACGTTCCATTCGACCGAGAGTATATATACCCAACCCACAGCCATCGCCCGTCGGCGTCGCGTCCCCCGCGTCCGCGCGATCGGATCGCCGCGGTACATCGCGACGCTTTCGATGAACGCTCTCGCTCAGGTGCGCGCGCGACGATCGATGGACGCGCGCGATCGCGGGCGACGACGACGACGCGCGCGGGGGGGGGTAGGGGGACGACGACGAGGGTGGTGGTGCGCGTGGACGACGAGGGGTGATGATGGCATCCGGTCGCGCGCGCGCGCGTGGCTCTCTCGTCGTCGTCGTCGCGGGCGACGACGCGCGCGGTGACGATGGATGATGATGGATCGATCGACGGGCGCGATGGGCGTGGACGCGCGCGTGGATGGGTGATCGATCACGAACGACGGGGCCCGTCCCGATGGCTGACGATCGATCGGTGGACGATCGATCGGTGGAGGACGATCGCGTCGATCGATCGCGTCGATCCGCGCGGTCGCGATCGATGCGCGCGGATCGACGCGATCGACGCGTCGATCGGATCGCCATCGTCATCGTCGTCTGCAAACGGGGCGGGGGGTCACGAGATGTGGTCGGTCCCGATCGCGGGTCGACGACGCCTCTCGGGTCGACGACGAGACGCGAGGACCGGGGGGGGTGGTCGCGCGAGGGGGGAATGGACGAACGATGCGTGGAGGGGGGTCGGTCGTGGACGCGTTCGGTCGGGGGGGGGGGCGAGGAGACGCGTGCGAGAGAGAGACGCGGCGAGGGATCGGGGACGCGCGGGACGCGCGAAGGCGGGACACGTGACTGACGAGGGATGTTTTTTGAATTTTTGCGCGCGCGTGTAGGCTCAGCTTTCCAGCAAGGTGACCGTTTCTGGTCTCAAGCAAACCGCGCGCGTGAACACGCGCGCGGTGAAGACGGCGGCGCACTGCTCCGCGGCGGACGCGACGCGCAAAGCCGCCGCGGCGGCCGTCGCCGCGGCGGTCGCCGCGTCCCCGTTGGTCGCCGTCGAGGAGGCGTTCGCGCGCGATGTGCAACCGTACGCTGGTTTGACGCCGTGCAAGACCTCCAAGGCTTTCGCGAAGCGTGAAAAGGCGGAAATCAAGGCGCTCAAGAAGCGTCTTAAGAAGTACGACTCGGAATCCGCGCCGGCGCTCGCCCTCAACGCGACGATTGAAAAGACGAAGACGCGCTTCGCGAACTACGGCGAAGCCGGTCTCCTCTGTGGCAAGGATGGTCTCCCGCACTTGATTGTTGACGGTAACACCGAGCACCTCGGCGAGTTCGCTGTGCCGGGCTTGGGTTTCCTCTACGTGGCGGGCTGGATCGGCTATGCGGGCCGCTCCTACGTTCAAATGAACAAGAACACCGCGAAGCCGACTGAAGGTGAAATCATCATCGACGTCCCGGCGGCGCTCGGTGTCATGTTCCAAGCGGGTGCATGGCCGCTCCTCGCGGGCCTTGAGCTCAAGAACGGTACTCTCACGGCGCCGGAGAGCGAAATCACCGTCTCCCCGCGATAAGTGTCAGGTAGCAACAGAGCCACTTGCTGTATGAGATCGAATCGTTGGTTCTTTTATTAGTCAGAGGAGTAAGCGATTTGTGATTGCAAAAAATGAAGCTTCTTTAATCGTTCGGTTAGCCTCGCGCGCGCGCGCGCTCGACGCCGCGAAAGATGAATCGGTGTTTTCGTGCCGCGTTTGTGTTCCTTTTCGTCATCTATGTACACGCGCTACGCTAATGCTATCTCTAGTGGTCGCGGCGACGCCCCGTCTACGCGTCGAGTGCCCCCGGCGGCGAGGCGTCGAGACGCGTCGCCCTTCCAACCTCTGCGAGAAAAAATCCATCGCCCGATGTCGCCTCCTCCGCTAAATATTCTATGAGAACGACCGCGACGATCGTGCACGCGATGACAAAGGCGATGCCGGCGCGTAAAAAGATGGATTGACTTTGAAACCAACTGACGACGGGCGTCACGCACGCCGCCGCCGAGCCGTCGCCCACGTTCGAGGCGACCACCGTGGGATCGGCGATCGAGGCCAACGTTGAATCGATTTGCAGCAAAACCTCCTCGCGTTTCTTTCGCGCCATCTCTCGAGAGTCACCGTCGTCATCTCGACCCGCCAATACGCCGTGACGTCGTCCACCGCGCTCTGGAAACTGTCGTTCGAGCGTCGCGAGCATCGTCGCCCGCCGCGCGTCCTCTTGCGCCCTCTCCGCGTCGATCTCGAGCCAAGAAGAGCGACCGATCGACGTCGATCGGCTTCGTTTCTCTTCCTTCTCGCTCTCCGTCTTCTCCGCCCACGCGTCCATTCGCGACAACACCTCGCTCTCCTTGTCGTGCTTGGCGCTCGCGCCCGAGTTCTCCCACACCGCCCGCTCACCGATCTCGATCGTCCCCTTCACCACCCCTGCGAGCCGTTCGAGCGCGTCTCGAGAGACGTTCGCTCCCTTCCCGTCGCGAATCGCCCGCGACGACGCCTCTATCGCCGCCAGCGCCGACCGAAGGTCTCGCGAGCTCAGACTCGAGACGTTCTCTCGCAGCGCCGCGCACGCCGCGTACACCTCCTGCACCGCGTCCGACACCGTCTCCCCGATCGACGGTGACGACGGCGTCTCTGTCATCGACGCCTCCGGCCGCATCGACGCGCGCGACGGCGTCATCGCGCGTCGCGCTCTCTCGCGCCCGTTCCGCGCGCTTCGGGTGGTGGTCTCGATCGGTAATCCGTTCGAGCGGCATCGAGACCTCACATCGAGGAGCGTCGTCGCGAGGTGCACGCGAGCGCGAACCATGTCGACGAAAAAGGTGCGCGCGACGACGCGTGGACGCGCTCGCGCGTCGCGCGCGACGACGACGGCGCGAGACGGGTGGATGGATCGCCGATGGAATTGGTGTTGTTGAGAAGACTCCGGCGACTCGCATCGCGGCGAAGCGAGACCGCGCGCGCGACGGCGAGAGACTGACGACGACGCGTGAATCGCGATTTTTCTCAACCACAGCGCACGCTGCTCAAAGTGATCATCTTAGGAGACTCGGGGTACGCGCGCGCGTTCGCGCGCCGGCGCCGCGGGGAGAGATTTCGCATTCGAGAGACTGACGACGAATCAACGTCGCTCGTAGGGTTGGTAAAACGTCCCTGATGTCGCAATACGTGAACAACAAATTTTCTAAACAGTACAAGGCGACGATCGGGGCGGATTTCATGACGAAGGAGATCGTCATCGATGATACGGTGGTGACGCTGCAAATTTGGGACACGGCGGGCCAGGAGCGCTTCCAGTCGCTCGGGGTGTCGTTTTATCGCGGAGCGGATTGCGTCATGTGCGTGTACGACGTGAATTCGGCGAAATCGTTCGAATCGTTGGAAAACTGGCGCAACGAATTCCTCGTGCAAGCGTCGCCGAGTAATCCGGATACGTTTCCCGTCGTCATCGTCGGCAACAAAATCGACGTCGACAAAGAAGGCAAACAAAAGAGAGTGATCAGCGAGAAGAAGGCAAAGTCCTGGTGCACGTCCAAGGGTGGTTTACTTCACTTCGAGTGCAGCGCCAAGGAAGACATCAACGTCGGCGCCGCGTTCGAGGCCGTGGCGAGATTCGCCGTGCAAAACGAAGAGAAGGAGGAGGACATCTACCTTCCGGACACCGTCTCCATCGACACCAGCGCGCCGCAATCATCCGGCGGTTGCTGCTGAGCGCGCGCGCCGTGTAACGTTAGTCGATCATCCCATTCACTTCGTTTTACCCATCCATCCGCGCCGCTCTCTCGCGTTTCTCGTTCGCTCTCGCATTTCTCGTCGCCTCGCGAGGGCTGAAATCTCGCGCATCCATCTAATCAATCCTCCAACCATCGGCAGATCTCCGCGCGCGCCCGCCATGCTCGCCGCGCGATCGATCACGCGAACGAACGTCACCCTCAGCGCGCGCGCGCCGACGCGCCGCGCGCGCGCGCCGATGACGCCGCGTCGGCGAGGACTCGTCGGCGCCGTCGCCGAGGCGGACGCGCCGACGTCGACGACCTCGGCCGGGGACCTGGGAGCGCTCGGTGAGGCGCGGTTCTCCAAGCTCCGGGCCGCGCTCGAGGCGGCGGAGCTCACGGAAGCGCTGACGAACGCGAGCGCGGACGCGCCGTTGACGGTGTTCGCGCCGACGGACGCGGCGTTCGATGCGGCGGCGAAGGAAAGGGCGGTGGCGTTTGAGGAACTGGCGACTCGCGAAAACTTGGGCGAGATATTGCAGTATCACGTCGTGGCGGGCGCGGTGAAGTCGAGCGATTTGAAGAGTGGGAGCGTGGCGACTCTGAACGGACGCTCGATGAAGGTTGAGGTCGGTGGTGACGTGAAGGTGGACGGCGTGAAGGTGACAGAGGCGGATAAGGTGGCGTGCGGCGGTAACGTTGTCGTGCACGTCGTGGACGAGGTCGTGTTCCCGGCGTTCTCGATCAACGCCAAGGTGCAAACGCCGCAAGAAATTCTCGCGTTTGAGGGTTGGGCGCCGGAAGTCATCAACGGACGTCTCGCCATGATCGGTTTCGTTCTTGCCCTCGGCGGCGAAATCACGACGGGCGAATCCTTCACCTCGCAGGCTGCAAACAACTTTGGAGAACTCGCGCACACCATCTTCGTGTGGAGCTTGGCGTCTCTCTTCCCGGCGTTCAGCTCGAACGAGGGTTACGAGGCGAACCCTTTCAAGATGGCGGAAAGCAAGGAATGGGACTTTGTCTTCCGCGGGTGCCCGCCATGGTTGGCGGTGAAGGATGTCTTCTCGCCGGAAGTCGAGCAGCTGAACGGTAGAGCCGCGATGGTCGGGTGCGCATCGCTTATCGTTATTGAGACTCTCTCTGGCAACGCGCTCTTCTAAAAGCCTTCGAATCTCTTGCTCGCGCGAAACGGAGAAAACGGAGAGAGAACGCCGAAGATGCCAACGCATGTATTACAACGAAGAGCGCTTTTGTCGATTTTGTCCACGGAGAGAGGCAGTACTTTAGGAATGAAAACCCGAGACCACATCACGATTCATTCCACTAAATCTACTGTAGTGCGCAACAACTTCATTCATTTCCTCCAATCACAACAACGAACGCGGTCCCCGTCACTCTTTTCTTTGCCTATGTTCACAGACGGAACTTTCGATCGCGAGCCGTGTTCTTCGGGATCACTTCATCCGAATCTGAGAAAATGGATTCGTACTCGTCGTCGGAGCCACTTTCGCTTTCGATGACCGGCTTTTTCCTCGTTCTGGCCGATCTCGGAAGTTCAACGTCTGGTTCCGCGTTGATGAGTCGTTCGGAAACTCGCGTCGCCTTGCTCCACTTAAACGCGCGTCGAAGTGCGATGAGATGCAAACGCAAACTGCGAGCATGACTAGTTTCTTCGGCGGGGTTGCCCTGAGCGCATCGCAAGAGGGGTGAGATCCAGCTCCACGACAACCATCCGGGTTGTAACCAATCGCTCTCTATGGCTCGTTCGAAAACGATGATGGCCGCAGCGAGGGAAGGGAGCGTTTGCGCCGAAGCGGCGAGGTTACGCCACATCGTTCGCCGAGACCCACTTCCAAGTGTTTTGTGGAACGCGACGTCCGGGATTTCATTCTCCAAAGTCAAGAAGGTTGAACGAACGCGCGCAAGGTCCTCACTATCACCGCTCAAGTCACTCTTTCCCCATTCGGAGTCGTCGGGACGTTCTGGGACAGGATTCACATCCTTGAAAGCTTCGGGATCGGCACCGAATCTTCGTTGCAAGGAACGCCACAGGTCACCTTCTCGCTTCCCTTTCGGATTGATTTTTCCGATCAAAGCTTTCGTGTCCTCCAGCGTCAACACGCCGTAGCTCGGTTCGATTCGATGATCATCACCCTTCGCCGCCTGTACGATGACCTCACCCCAATTACCGACGGCCCAGTATTTCTGTTCGTGTCGGTCCGTTCCGAGCGCGCTCAGACGCGGCGCGGTGCACAGCAGAGGTTTCTCAACTTCGTGCCACTTGCTTTGCCATCTCACGCGAGCTTGAGCGATTTCTTCCTCCGTCGGAATCTTTTGCTTCCCTTGAGACGCCTTGGCCTTTTTCTCCTTCTTCTCCTCCTCAGACTTGACTACTTTTTTCTCCTTGCCGTCGGCTTCGTTCGCCCCATCCACGTCCATTCGGTCCGCGCTCGCCTGCTCGGCAGCCTTTGCCTGTTCGGCAGCCTTGGCCTCCTCTGCGTCGCGAGCCTCTCCTTTGCCGTCTTCGCGATCCAAACGGTACTCGCTCCACGCCTTGATGTGGTGCCTGATGTCCTTCTTGACTTCGTTTGCCAAGTTGACTCCGTTATCGAGAGATGTGCGCAAGGCGACGGAATCCAAGGCGAGAGTCATCAGAGTTCGCATCAATGTGACGCGCGTCTGAGTCGATAAACCTTCGAATCCCACAGACTCCAAGGCGCGCGATAACGAGCGCAATCGTCTCGCCAAGGATCCCCGGCAACCACCGGCGCACACCGCTCCGTCATCGTCGTCGTCGTCAACCTCCTCCGCGGTGGCGTCTTTGACGGCGATGGTCTCTCCGGTGGACGCCTTTTCAAGCTTCGTCCCTTGAAATGACTTGCACGCGTGCAAATTCGGTGAATTATTGTCTCCACTCTTTCGCACGCACTTTGGACAAAACCATTCACCCTCTGGCTCCGCAGACAAAGGCGGATCGAGGCACTTTGTGTGATACTCGTCGTCGCAAGAATCACACAGCAGAACTGTGCCGGCGACAACGTCTAAACCGCAGACTGCGCATCCTTCATCCCACGGCGTTTTCGGTAAATCTTCAGCGACCTCCTTGGTTTGTCTGAGGGCCGTATCGATGGCTGCGATCAATTCTCTCTTCGCCTTTGGACCGTTGCCATTCGTGAGACTGGAAACAGTCTCGGCGACTTCCATCGCGTCGGCGCGGATGAGATCATGCATTTCATTATCGACGGTCGTCGAATGTGCGGCTGCCGCGTAGACTCCAGCTTCAAGACGCGCGTCAAATAAGCGGAGATCAAGACCTCTGGGACACTGGCCCTTCACCGCCGCTGCATCACCTCTACGACAAACTTGATTCATAGAGTGCATGCATGCCATGTTTCTCAAAGCACCTCGAACTGCGGTGATGGTTTGAGAAGACTGCGCATCCTTGACGGCAGCACAAGCCTTTTGACGGCGAGACTCGACGACTCGTGATGTGGGATCATCAGTGGCGCCAGAACCAAATGTATACAGTTCAATTTCAGCGGCAGCCAAAGATTCGGCGTCGATCGACGCGCAGAGAGTTGGCGCCACGCGAGCACTGTATTTCTCAACCGTATGACCCATCCACGGTGCACCTTCTTCGTAAGAAATGGGATCAAAACCTGCATTACCGGTGCACATGTGTCGCACGAAGACATCAGCAGCCTCAGGAAGGATTGGCGGAGCATCCTTCAAAAATGGTTCGTAAGTGGGCATGTCATAGATGATGGAAGAGGCGTACAAAAACCGACGCACGACTTCTTGCCACACTCCACGAGTTTCTGAACTGTGTGATGTCTCATCAGGCAAAAGCTTCAGCGCATTTGAGCTTGATTTGTCAGTTGACGCGGCTGCGTCGGCGATGCACGGAGAAATGAGAGCCAAGTGTAAAGCAGATAAGATTTCTTCGCACTCCTTCGGGTTGGTCAAGACTCTCGCCAACGCCTGGACAGTCGGTGGTGACTCGAAATCAGCCTTAGCACCGAAAAGCTCTCGCTTGAATCGATCGAGAAACATCCAGATTTCCATCAGATCGGCCGTCTCAGAATGTTCCGTAAACTCTGGCTCAATCTTGAGATTTGGCGTGATGACTGGTGGAGAGTAAGACGTATCCGCGCTATCAGACTCACGCTCTTCCATACCGGTCAACCATACCTTCTGCTTCTTCTCGACTACAGCCATGCGTTGCGCGTGCTCAGCGTCGCGCTTCTTTTTCTCCTCAGCCTCCTTGGCGCGCCTCGCCTTGTTGATTTCCTTTTGAGCTTCGCGTTCAATCGCAGCCTTCGCCTTTGCCGCCTCTTTTGCGATCTTGTCGGCTTCCCTTTGTGCTTCTCTCTGCATTTTCGCAGCCTCTCTCGCGGCTTCCTTTTCAGCCTTGGCCGCCTCTTTCAATGAATCTCGATGTTTCTTCGCCTGGTCCGCGAGTGCCTTCTTCGCCTCCAGTCGCTCTTTTCTATGCTTTTCTCTCGTCGCGGCGGTGTCGACGCGAGATATGAGTCGATCAATCATCTTCGTAACGCACTTCTCTAATCTGTTTTGTGCAACCTTCTCACTTTTGTCCTTCTTTGTCACGGCACGAATTTGAGAAAGAATTTCCTTTGACTCGAACAGTCGCGACTTGGCTCTACGAACGCGCTCATCGTCCCACCCGCCGCGCTCCTCGACGTATTGATATTTCTTGCACGATTCGGCTCCAGGTAAAGTTTCTATCGCACGAACGACGCGCACATCTTCGAAGGCGAAGTGATCCGCAATGCCGATGGAGATCGTCGGACCGATGGCGTCGCACATTTCAAGCCACGCGCCGAGCGGTGATGCGGCGCAAGTGGTGACTTTATCACCCTCTCGCTCCATGGTGACGATGAATTCCGGCGCACCGTCAGACGCGTTCGTGACTTCACTCGTAAATTCGACACCAGAATCGTTCTTCCATTCAGTCTTGTACCCAAGCGGCCAAATGTGCACGTCGTCGTGAAACTCGTCGGCTGGAGAAGGGACGTGACCCAGATTGACTACGACGAGATTTTCGCCTAGCTCCATCGGAACAGTCGGCTTTTCTGCTTCTTTAGACTTTTTGACGGCTTCCTCGCGGGAGATGGGTTCCACATGTGCGGGTTTCTTCTTCGTAGACGCCGACTTCAAAATCTTTTGCGGCGCCAATCCGAGTGCGCGCACGACTTCCAACCTCGAACGGTACCTATCGCCGTCCGGCGACCAATACAGCGCGTCATAAGACCCCGCACTCGCCCCTTGCGTGCGCATGGTGGCCGTACACGTCCAATCGTCGGAGAGAACCCCACCACATTTAGCCACGTACTCTCTCAACGCCTCGAGAAGCGCCGGCGTCGGGTCGTCCGAGCTCTTTCTATCCGCTCTCACCGCCCCCGTCGCCGACACCTTCACCTTTGCCGACGTGCCACCGTCCACACCCTCTTCTCCCGCTCGCCCGATCACCTTCCCATCGACGATCTTCGCCCCGTTTCCGACCGGCGCGCTTCGTCCTCGGGTCGTCGCCTCTTTAAAATCTTCGTCGTCGCTCTCGTCCTCATCCTCCCCGTCATCCGAGCTCATCTCGTAATCGTCCTCCTCCGACTCATCACCGGACGTCTTCGTTCGCTTACGATCTCGCTCTTCATCCGTCTCGAGCGCGTCCTCCTCCCTCGCGCGCGATCCTCCCTCGACCGAGACGGGTCCCGACGCCGCGGTCGCCTCGACGACATCATCATTCAACGTCTTCGCCTCACCGTCCTCGCCCGAGGGCGCGCCCTCCTCGGCGGGTTTCTTGGACATGCGAAACACGCCGCTCGCGTTCATCGCGCGACGTCGTCGTCGTCGCGCCCGCGCGCGTCGTCGTCTCGCGCGCGCGGTCGAGGCGCCCGGTTGGGATTTTGAACAGAGCGGGCAGGGACCGACGAGTCATGACTCGCCATGGAGTCCCTCATAAACTGTTCATGGGAGGTGGCGCGCGACGCTCGACGTCGGACGGCGACGCGCGGTGCGCGCGACGCGGCGGTCGGAGGCGAGTGAACGAGGGTAGATCTACGGTCGCGAACGCGTCGAGAGGGACGCGCGCGACGCGACGAGAGCGGGGGGGATGAAGAATGCGCTCAACGCCGCGAAGGCGAAAATCGGCACGGCGGTGCAAAATCAAACGCAGCGCGTGGCGAGCGCGAGAGATCGAGCGAGGACGAGGAGTTCCGGAGGAGACGATGGTCTCGGTGCGTCGGGAACGAGCGGCGTCGCGGACGCGGAAGCGCTGAGAGAGGCGCGGGAACACGCCGACGGGTTGGAGAAGGCGCAAGCGGCGCTCAACGGGGAGATGAGGCGCATGGCGGTCGAACACGATCGTTTAAAGGCGGCGTTGGAGGCGGTGAGCGAAGAGAAGGAGGCGATTCGTCAGCGAGCGTCGGCGGCGTGGACGGAGATGACCGCGGAGATCGAGGGTTTGAAGGGAGAGCTCGCCAAGGCGCGCGAAGACGTCGGGGCTGATCCGGAGGAGAGCGCGGAGCAGAAGAAAGAGAAGAGGCATCTGGAAAAACACCTGAAAGCGATCGAAAAGGTATTGTTAGAGGAGAGGGAAAAGTCGGCCGCCACGGAGACGAGCCTGAAGGCTCGAATCACGGAGCTTGAGGCGCTCTTGGCGAAGGGCGAGACGGAGAACGCTTCGAACGCAGAGTCGGCTGAAAAGGTGCAGGAGTTGGACTCTATCATATCGTCGCTGAAGCTCGAAGTGACTCAGAAGACGAGCGATGTCGAAAGATTAGAGGCGTCCGGCCCGTCTGCTGAAGAACTGGCGACGTTGCGCGAGGAAGCGACCAGAGCCTCCACGAGAGTGAAAGAACTCGAGAGCACTCTCGAACTCGCAAAGAATGAACTTGACGATACGACTACGGAGCTGGAAAGAAAGGAGCAGAATGTGGCTCAACTGCAAAAGCACGAAAGTGAATTGGAGTCACAAGTGAATGATTTGCGTAAGTCGCTCGAAGCATCGCAGTCTTCGTCGAGCGCCGAGGTGCAGGAGCTCCAGGCG
>MDTD01053090.1_pt1 | contig 50460 bp, 51 predicted proteins | sample 811221 | NCBI WGS metagenome assembly MDTD01 (sample SAMN05326646, study PRJNA326480) | marine metagenome | isolation source: seawater | place: Pacific Ocean: South West | collected 2011 | reverse complement strand
AGGGCAAATGAGCCGGGACGTTTGTTGGCCCGTTTTTATGGTGGAGAGGTAATGAAGATCGTTGTCATTTTAGCGATTTTTGGAGCAGCAATGATTTGGCTTGAGGGTTTAAATCCAATCGCTTTATTTGGTGCGTTTTTTGTTGTGCAAATTCTACCGCCCTTACTTGCTAACAAAATTGCGAATTAGGGGGCAGTAGGAAAGTATGGCTGGTACAGAAATTACTTCTGCTGAGTATATCAAGCACCATTTAACCAATCTAACCTTTGGCAACCATCCCGACAATGGTTGGACCTTTGCTCATTCTGCAGAAGAGGCAGCTGAAATGGGTTTTTGGGCAATTCATGTTGACTCGATGATGTGGTCTATAGGCCTAGCGATCTTCTTTTCTTATTTTTTCTACCGTGCCTCGATGAGGGCTTCATCGGCAGTACCAAACGGACTGCAAAATTTCGTGGAGCTGTTAGTTGATTTTGTTAATGACGGAGTCCGTGGCTCATTTTCTGGGAAGAATGATTTAGTTGCACCTCTGGCTTTGACTATATTTGTTTGGGTCTTTTTAATGAACTTAATGGATCTGGTCCCAGTTGATTTAGTTCCATATATTTTGGGAGATCATGGATTAGGGCTTTTTCACTTCATGAAAATCGTACCCAGTACTGATCCAAATGTTACTTTTGCATTAGCGATTGGAGTCTTCATGCTTATTTTGTATTACAGCGTAAAGATAAAAGGAGTGGGTGGTTTTGTTGGCGAATTAACTGGCATGCCGTTCCAAACAAAAAATTTGTTACTCAAGCCATTCGTTATCGTAATTAATTTTATTTTAGAGGGAGTTAATTTAATTGCGAAGCCTATTTCATTATCTTTGAGACTTTTTGGCAACATGTATGCTGGAGAAATGATTTTTATACTCATAGCATTAATGTACGGAGCTGGAATTGTTATGGGGGTATTTGGTGGGGCTTTGCAACTTGTATGGGCAATTTTCCATATTTTAGTAATCACTTTGCAGGCCTTCATATTTATGACTTTAACAATCGTTTATTTAGATATGGCGCATGCTGAACATCATTAACTTTAGACTTTATATTTATACGGGATTGAATTAACGGGAGACAATCATGGAAATGGCACAAGCTCTGCTTATTATCGCAGCTTCAATTATGTTAGGACTTGGTGCTGTCGGTGCCGCAGTAGGCATCGGAGTACTTGGTGGGCGGTTTTTGGAAGGCGCAGCACGCCAACCAGAACTGATACCTATGTTACGGACACAATTTTTCATTGTAATGGGCCTTACTGATGCGGTTCCGATGATAGCCGTAGGTTTAGGTATGTACGTAATGTTTGCATTGTAGGAAACGTACTCCTATGAAGTGTGTTTTTAACCAAAACGAGGTTTTGAGATGAATATAAACCTAACGTTAATAGCTCAACTTGTGTCTTTCGCACTTTTTGTTTGGTTTACCATGAAATTTGTTTGGCCCCCTTTGGTTCAGGCAATGGAAGAAAGAAAGGCAAAAATTGCAGATGGACTTGCTGCAGCTGAAAAAGGAATTCAAGAAAAAGAAAAAGCAAAAGCGCATGTAGATCAGGTAATCTCAGAAGCAAAACAAAAGGCTGCTGACATAAAAGCTAATGCCGAAAAACAAGCCTCTGTGATTATAGAAGAGGCAAAGAATAAAGGTGAAGAAGAGGGTGCTCGGCAAATAGCTCTTGCACAAGCAGAAATTGAGCAAGAAACAAACAGAGCGCGAGAAGAATTGCGCGGAAGAGTTGCTGAATTAGCCATTGTAGGCGCAGAGAAAATTTTACAAAAAGAAATTGATGCTGAGGCGCATAAAGATATTGTCGAAGCAGTAGCTAACAAAATTTGAGGTTGATTAAAGAATGGCTGGAGATGCGACAACTATTGCTAGACCCTACGCGGAAGCAGTTTTTAAATATGCTATAGAGTCTAATGATCTTGATTCTTGGTCAGACACCTTAGACTTTTTGGTAAAAGTGATGGGTGATTCAGCCCTGCTTGGGTTGGTAGCAAACCCGAAAATGAGTCAAGAGCAAAAATCTGAACTCATAAATGATATTGGTGAAAATATTTTAAAAGAGTCTGGCAAGAATTTTGTAAGACTTCTTGCATTAAATAATCGATTAAACGTAGTTATTGAAATAAGAGATACGTTTGAACAATTAAAATTAGAACACTTACGTACTATTGATGTGACGATCGATGCAGCATATGAATTAGAAATTACCCAGATAGAAAAATTATCTGAAGCTTTGAAAAAGAAATTTGGTCAAGAAGTCAGATTAAAGACAAGAATAAACAAGGGCCTTATAGGCGGTTTTAGATTAATAGCAGGAGATACTGTTATTGATGGATCAGTATCTTCGCAATTAAAAAAAATGGCACATGAACTTGGAATACAACAGAGTAAGTAAAAATGCAATTAAATCCCTCGGAAATAAGTGAATTAATAAAAAGTAAAATTGAAAAATTTGAGCTTACAAGTGAAGCGCATAACGAAGGAACGGTTGTCACCGTTACTGACGGTATAGTTAGAATACATGGCCTCGCTGATGTAATGTCATATGAGATGTTAGAATTTTCTGGTGGCGTTTTTGGTTTGGCTCTTAACCTAGAAAGAGATTCAGTTGGCGCAGTCGTACTAGGGGAGTATAAGAACATCACCGAGGGAGATTCAGTAAAATGTACAGGTCGAGTTTTAGAGGTACCAACTGGACCTGAGCTACTTGGAAGGGTTGTTGATGCCCTTGGCAACCCCATGGACGGCAAAGGGCCAATTGACGCAAAAGCTTCTGCGCCAATTGAACAGATAGCACCTGGTGTAATTGAGAGGAAGTCTGTGGATCAGCCTGTGCAAACTGGCATAAAAGCAATTGATGCCATGGTGCCAGTAGGCCGAGGACAAAGAGAGTTGATAATTGGAGATAGACAAACTGGAAAATCAGCTATAGCAATTGATGCGATAATCAATCAAAAGAACACGGGAATAAAATGTATATACGTTGCTATAGGTCAAAAGAATTCAACAATCTCTGGTTTGGTGCGTAAACTTGAAGAACATGGAGCTATGGATCATACGACAATTGTCGCTGCACCAGCGGCTGATTCAGCGGCAATGCAGTACATTGCACCCTATTCTGGCTGCACAATGGGCGAATATTTTAGAGATAGGGGTGAAGATGCACTAATCATTTATGATGACCTCACAAAACAAGCATGGGCATATAGACAAGTTTCCCTATTACTGAGAAGACCGCCTGGTCGAGAAGCTTACCCGGGAGACGTATTTTATCTGCATTCAAGATTGTTGGAGCGCTCTTCGAGAGTGAATGCAGAGTATGTTGAGAAATTTACAAATGGAACTATAAAAGGAAAAACAGGCTCACTGACAGCATTACCAATAATTGAAACTCAGGCTGGGGATGTATCAGCTTTTGTTCCAACAAATGTCATTTCAATAACGGATGGTCAAATTTTCTTAGAATCAGATTTATTCGCTGCAGGACTGCGCCCTGCCATCAATGCCGGCTTATCTGTTTCAAGGGTTGGTGGATCAGCGCAAACAAAGATCATAAAAAAACTTGGCGGCGGCGTTCGTTTAGCACTTGCTCAATATCGTGAATTAGCAGCTTTTTCTCAATTTGCATCTGATTTAGATGAGGCAACTCGCAAACAGCTTGAGAGAGGCAAGAGAGTTACAGAATTGATGAAGCAACCACAATACAGCCCACTTTCCACTTGTGAGATGGCCGTGTCATTATTTGCTGCAAACGAAGGATATTTGGATGATATCGAGAATGAAAAAGTAGTAAATTTTGAAGCAGCTTTACATAGCTATATGAACTCTAATCAAAGCGAATTGGTATCAAAGGTAAATGATGAAGCGGATTGGAATGATGAAATTGAAAAAGCTTTTCATGAAGCAATGAAGGAATTTAAATCAAGTAATACTTGGTAAGATAAAGGTATAAAAATGGCAGGCGCGAAAGAGATTCGTACGAAAATTGCTTCAGTAAAAAGCACTCAAAAAATTACCAGCGCGATGGAGATGGTCGCTGCTGCAAAAATGCGCAAAGCTCAAGATCGTATGCAATCATCTCGCCCATTTGCTGAAAAAATTCGGCAGGTAATCGGCCATGTAGCCTCTGCAAACCCAGAATATAAACATAGTTTTATGACGGCAAGAGAACCAAATAAGATTGGCTACATAATCATATCCTCTGACCGAGGGCTTTGTGGAGGCTTGAATTCGAATTTATTTCGTTTCTTGGTTAGAGAAATTCAAGATCTTAGAAAAGATGGAAAAGAAGTAAGTTACTGTCTTGTAGGCAATAAAGCACTGGGTTTTTTTCGAAGGGTTGGTGGTGATGTAAAAGCACAGGTAACTCATTTAGGTGATGCGCCCCATTTAGATCAATTAGTTGGCACAGTTAAAGTAATGCTTGATGCGTATAGTGAAGGTGAAATTGATGAAATTCGATTAGCTTATAATACATTTGTTAACACTATGACTCAGCAGCCTACTGTTTATCAATTAGTGCCCCTAACTCCTGGTGATGATAGTGAAAATTTAGAACATCATTGGGACTACATCTATGAACCAGGCGCAAGAGATGTTTTAGATAATTTATTAGTTCGCTATATCGAGGCGCTTGCGTATCAAGCTGTTGTTGAAAATGGAGCTTGTGAGCAGTCTGCTAGGATGGTCGCAATGAAGTCTGCAACAGATAATGCAGGAAGTTTAATAGACGAATTGCAATTGATTTATAACAAAGCACGACAAGCAGCAATTACACAAGAAATATCTGAAATTGTTGGTGGTGCAGCAGCAGTTTCGTAAAACAATTTTTTAAAATAGGCGCAATATAATTTGTGAGTATTAAATTAAGAGGAAACTCATATGAGCATGGGTAAGGTCGTTGAAATAATCGGCGCGGTAGTGGATGTTCAATTTGAACGAAGTGAGATGCCGAAAGTATACAACGCATTAAATATAGATTCTGCAAACTTAACATTAGAAGTTCAGCAGCAATTAGGCGATGGGGTTGTGAGATGTATCGCAATGGGATCAACAGATGGCTTAAAGCGCGGATCCGAGGCAATTAACACAGGCTCGGCAATAAAGGTTCCTGTTGGTCAAGCAACACTAGGACGGATAATGGATGTTCTTGGTAATCCAGTTGACGAGGCTGGTGAAATTGAAACAAGCGACCGAATGCCAATCCATCGAGAAGCGCCAAAACTTGAAGATCAATCATCAGCGACAGAAGTCTTAGAAACAGGAATCAAAGTAATCGATCTAATAATGCCCATCCAGAAAGGCGGAAAAGTTGGATTGTTTGGTGGGGCAGGAGTTGGAAAAACCGTTACCTTGATGGAGCTTATAAGAAATATAGCTGTAGAGCACTCTGGCTTTTCAGTTTTTGCAGGAGTTGGAGAGCGGACTCGTGAAGGAAATGACTTTTATCATGAAATGTCTGAAGGAGGGGTATTAGATAAAGTAGCCCTTGTTTATGGCCAAATGAACGAACCGCCTGGTAATAGATTGAGAGTTGCTTTGACAGGATTGACTATGGCTGAACATTTTAGAGATGAAGGCAGAGATGTTCTGATGTTTGTCGATAACATTTACAGATACACTTTGGCTGGAACTGAAGTCTCTGCTTTATTGGGCCGAATGCCATCTGCTGTTGGCTATCAACCTACTCTAGCAGAAGAAATGGGAGTGCTTCAGGAGCGAATTACATCAACAAAGACCGGATCTATAACATCGTTTCAAGCCGTATATGTTCCAGCAGATGATTTAACTGACCCTTCTCCAGCTACCACCTTTGCTCATCTTGATGCGACATTAGTATTATCAAGGCAAGTTGCGGAGCTGGGCATTTATCCAGCTGTAGATCCATTAGATTCGACCTCTAGGATACTTGATCCACACATTGTTGGGCAGGAGCATTACGAAGTGGCTAGAGGGGTGCAGGGTGTTTTGCAAAGATATAAAGAATTAAAAGATATCATTGCCATCTTGGGTATGGATGAATTATCAGAAGACGATAAATTAGTTGTACAAAGAGCTAGGAAAATCCAACGTTTCTTATCGCAACCATTTTTTGTGGCAGAGGTATTTACGGGCGCTCCCGGTAAATATGTTTCCTTGAAAGAAACGATAGCAAACTTTAAGGCTATATTGGCTGGTGAATACGACCATCTACCTGAACAGGCTTTCTATATGTGCGGCAATATAGAAGAGGCTGTGGCTAATGCTGAAAAGGGCTAATCGGTAGGTCGATAAATGATTGAGAATAAATTCTTATGAATGTTATTAATATCGATATTGTAAGTGCAGAGGGCCATCTTTATTCTGGCCAAGGCACTATGGTCTATGCTCCGGCAGTTATGGGAGAAATAGGCATATCTCCTAGACATACACCTCTCGTGACTCGTCTCAAGGCTGGAGATGTACGTGTTGATCATGGTGATGGCTCAGATCAAGAGCATTTTTATGTTTCTGGTGGGATTATTGAGGTTCAGCCATTTAAAATTACCATACTTGCCGATACTGGCATAAGAGCATCAGATCTTGATGAAGCAGCCGCAAAAGAGGCGAAGCAAAGGGCGGAAGATGCATTAATTAATCAAGCTTCAGATATGGATCTTGCCCGAGCTCAAGCTGAACTAGCTGAGGCGGTGGCTCAGCTTCGTGCAATTGAAAGGCTTAGGAAATCAAAATAATTTAAAAATAAGATAAACGTAGTACGAAAGTTTAACGCACCTTTTCTTGTGTCTAGATTTTATTTACTTTTGCTCAAAAAAGGGTTTGATTATCAAAACATTTTTATCTTATAAGTGAAACTGAAGTTCTATTAATAACCCTAACCCGTTAGAATACCTCGATGGTTTATGTTAAATATGGCTAATTAAATAAAAGCTAGGAAATTAATTATGACCCTGGGTATTGTTATACTTGCTGCTGGAAAGGGGACCAGAATGCGGTCTGATACTCCAAAAGCGCTCCATACTTTGGCTGGCAAATCTATGTTAGATCATGTCATTGAGTTAGCTGAATCTCTTTATCCAGAAAAAATCGTAATTGTACATGGCCATGAAGGATCACAATTAAAGCAAAACATAAAAAATCCAAATTTGTTATGGGCTGAACAAAAACAGCAACTAGGAACCGGCCACGCTGTAAAGCAAGCACTACCGTATCTTGAAGGGACAGACCATATTCTCATTCTCTATTGTGATGTGCCCCTTCTAACAAAAAAAACCATAAGTAAGTTAATCAATCATCCAGAAAATAATTTATGCGTTATTACAGCATTCCTAAAAAATCCATTTGGCTATGGAAGAATAATACGAGACAAAGACAATAGAATTACAAAAATTATAGAGCAAAAAGATTTAACTACTCAGCAAGAAGAGATTAGAGAAATTAATACAGGAATTATGTCAGCATCTTTAGAGCATTTAACTAAATGGCTAAATCAGATTGAAGATAATAATATTGTTGGTGAGTATTATTTAACAGATATTATTCAGATTGCAGTCACAGAGAATGAGAATGTAAATACTATAAAAACAGATAATTCAGATGAAATCATGGGTATTAATACTAAATCACATCTGGCCAAGGCCGAGCGAGTTTGGCAATTAAGGAAGGCTCAAACTTTGATGAATGATGGTGTAACTATAATGGACCCACATAGATTTGATTTGAGGGGAAAATTTTCATTTGGAAAGAATTGTAAGATTGATATAAATGTAATTATTGAGGGAAATGTAATTTTTGGTAATAACGTGCACATAGGGGCAAACACAGTCTTAAAAAATGTAAAACTAGGTAATGATGTGAAAGTATTTGAAAATTGCGTTTTAGAGGAAGCAACTGTTGGGTCTAATAGCTCTATCGGACCTTTTTGTAGACTCCGACCTGGGGCTAATATTTTAGGTGAAGCTCATATAGGAAATTTCGTAGAAATAAAAGAGAGTGAAATCGGAGAAAAAACAAAGGTAAATCATCTTACTTATCTCGGAAATAGTAAAATTGGCAATGATGTAAATATTGGCGCTGGAACTATTACATGTAACTTTGATGGAGCAGAAAAACATAAAACTACTATCGGCGACAATGCTTTCATAGGCTCAAACACTGCCCTTGTTGCTCCAGTTGATGTAGGTGAAAGTGCCACTGTTGGAGCTGGATCTACCATTGGTAAAGATGTACCTGCTGGTAAATTAACTCTTTCAAGGCCAGATCAAGTAACTGTTGCAGATTGGACCAGGCCATCTAAGAAAAAACAAAATCAGCAGGGAAAAAAAAATAAAAAGAGTGAGAAATAGATCAGAGTTTCAAAATTTTTTATTGAAATGACACTACTCAAAAAGAATTTAAAAACAAAATAGGGTAAAAAATATATGTGCGGTATTTTTGGCGCAATCGCAAAAAAAAATATAATGCCGCTTATAATCGAAGGGCTAGAGCGACTTGAATATCGTGGCTATGATTCTGCTGGAGTTGCCATTCATAGCGAAAATGGAACATTGCAAAGAATAAGATCTGTTGGAAAAGTTAGCCAATTAAAGAGTCTTGTTGAAGAAAGGAATATAGATGGCAAGCTAGGTATTGGGCATACACGTTGGGCAACTCACGGCATACCTTCAGAAAGAAACGCTCACCCACACATGAGTGGAGAGCAGGTTGCCGTAGTTCATAACGGCATCATAGAAAATCATAATTATTTAAAAAGTGATTTGAAAAAGATTGGTTATGCTTTTTCATCAGAAACAGACACCGAGGTTATTGCACATTTATTAGGCAATCTTCTGAGTAAGGGCTTTTCTCTTGTTGACTCGGTAAGAGAGGCTTGTGGAAAGTTAGTAGGTGCATATGGAATGGCAGTTTCTGTCCCCGAAGATTCTGATCGAATAGTTGTTGCAAAGTCGGGAAGCCCGATTGTAATTGGAATTGGTAAGGAAGAAACATATATTGCATCAGATGTATTCGCCTTACTTCCCTTGACAAAGAAAATAATTTTTCTCGAAGAGGGAGATATCGCAGAGATAACTTGTAATGGTGTAACTATATCTACATTGAATGGTCAATCTGTGGATCGTGAGATACGAACAATAAAATTATCTTCTTCAAAAGTAGATAAGGGACCATTTGAACATTTTATGCTAAAGGAAATTTTTGAGCAGCCGTCTGTTATTTCTGAGACACTAGAGGGTCGAATTTACAAAGGCCATATTCTTGAGGAAAGTTTTGGCCCAAAATCTATAGATTTATTAAATCAGACCAAGAACGTTCATATCGTTGCTTGTGGTACAAGCTACCATGCAGGCCTTATAGCAAAATATTGGCTTGAAGAGGTTGGTGTTCCATGTAGCGTTGAGATAGCCAGTGAATATCGATACCGTAAGGTTGTTGTACCGAAAAATACTTTATTTGTATCGATATCTCAGTCTGGTGAAACAGCAGACACCCTTGCGGCTTTGAGATCATCAAAAAAAGATTTAACTTATTTAGGTAATTTCACAATTTGTAATGTGCCTGAGAGTTCTTTAGTAAGAGAGTCAGATGTTGCATTAATGACTCGGGCGGGCGTAGAGATAGGCGTCGCATCAACAAAGGCTTACACAACCCAATTGGTTGCTTTGAGATTATTCGTAATAGCCCTAGCTAGGCGAAATGGATTAAGTCAAGAAAAAGAGAAAGAATTTGTTGATGATTTAGAGTCTTTGCCAAGACAAGTAGAAGTTATTTTGAAATTAAGCGATAAAATCCTAATGATGGCAAATAGTTTCGTGAAAAAGAATAATGCTTTATTTCTTGGCAGGGGTACATATTTTCCGGTTGCTATGGAGGGGGCTTTAAAGCTAAAAGAAATTTCTTACATTCATGCAGAGGCATACCCTGCTGGAGAACTAAAGCATGGACCTTTGGCTCTTGTGGATGAAAATATGCCTGTAATTTGCGCATTACCCGATGATCCATTACTGGAGAAGGTATTATCTAATCTTCAGGAGGTTAGGGCTCGGGGCGGAGAATTATTCTTATTTAGTGATAAGACTATAAAAATTGATCTAGATAAATATCAAGACCTTAAGCTTGATGATATTTGCCCTAGCACAGCACCCATTGTCTATAGCATTCCCTTACAACTTCTCGCCTATCATGTTGCGGTTTTAAAGGGAACAAATGTTGATCAGCCTCGTAATTTGGCAAAATCAGTAACCGTAGAATAACATCCAAAAGACGATTTCAATGAGCGGCAAAAAAAACATTATTGTGATACATGAAAAATAATAATATTTCATTCTATTTATTCTTGTTAATTTTTATTTTTATGAGCAAAAATTGTTATTCAATTGATGCAAAACAAATAAATTGGACATTACCAGTTAGTGAAATAAAAAAACAAGTAAGAATTAAAGAGGATGAAATCAAACAAAGACCATTTAAATTTTTATCTCATTCATTCAACAAAAAATATCCACCTTACAAATCAATTTATAATAGTAAAAATAAATTTTTTAGTGCTAACTTTCATTCTGATGAAGTTAAATATGTTAAATCAGATAAATGCAAACCCTTAAATTTTTTTCTAGCAGTAAGAGGTAAGTCACCTAAAATTTATCCTAAATATATGAATAAAAAAACACACTTATTATTATTAGAAAAAGATAAATATATTGACCTAACTCAGAGGGAGCTTACAAGCAAGGATATTATTAATCATTGGTCTGGTTCTATATTTATCCCTATATACTTTTGGTCAAGTTATAGTGGAAACACTGGATTACTGAATAGTAAAAATTTTGGAAGTTACTTTAAGAGTAAAGTTTTTTTCAATTGGAAACATAGGTGTGTTAAGAATAAAAATGTTTTTATTTTAAAAAATCCAAATTGGAAAAAAACATCACATTCTAAGCTTATTTTCAATTTTAAAACCATGATTGTGAATGAAGATTTATACTCTATTTCTGATCCAAAAAAAATATATCAAACTCATAAATATTACATAATTAGATATATTGAAGGATATGACTTTAATAAAACTCCAGATCATAAAGTGCAAAAAAAAATGTTATCTATGGCAGATATACCAAACAATTTTGTAAAAATTCAAATCAATGATAATGAAAATGGTGATTTAAAAAAATGGAGAAGAAGATCAACTGTTTTAGCAGATTTCCAATTTGGGGAATTGAAAATATATCACGAACACGGTATGTGCGATGTAAAAGGTCAATCTACACTCTCTGGACCCACTTATTACAATGCCGGTAAGAATAATTGTGGATATCATATAATTGAAGATAAAAAATTGTCAAAGAACAAACTTGTTGCTATTTTGCATGGTGGAAATGCGGGTTTTTATGAATTTGACTTTAAAAATAATAAAGGAACTTATATTTATCCAGATAGAGGAAGAAGGGGTAAAGTATATAAATTTCCTTTCAAGATTATCTATAATTAATTATTAGTGTTTCTTTTTTTATTATAAAATAAAAAAACTATACATCATGAAAGTTTAAAAGGATCCATCGTAAATGATAAAAAATGTTTTGGGTGACAAACTAGAACCTTGTTCTTTTGATCCACAAACCGGTTGGTACAGAGATGGTCATTGTAATACAGATGAAAACGATCTCGGTACTCACACTGTTTGTGCTAAAGTTACAACTGAATTTTTAGAATGGTGTAAGTCATTAGGTAACGATTTAATAACGCCTAATCCTAAATACGAATTTCCTGGATTAAAAGATGGCGATGGTTGGTGTGTATGTGCTAGTTGGTATTCCAGAGCCATTGATGCAGGAAAAGCCCCTCCAGTGTATTTGAAAAGAACCAATGAAAGCACACTTAAACATATCTCAATCGATACTCTTAAGCAATTTGCTATAGATTTATCTTAACTATAATTACCTTTTCGCTGTGAAATAGAAATCAATTGGAATAATGGCCCAGGGGTAACCTGTTTACTGAGGGATTAGTTAGATGAATATAATGTTGAATGTTTTATACGTAATTTCCTTATTTGTATTTTCGAATGCCGCTTATGGGAAAACTGTTCAAATTTCATTTACTGAGAATGATTCCTATAGTATCGAAGTTGCTCATATCGAAGTTGGGGATACTATAGAATGGCTACCTAAAAATGAGGGGCACAATGTTGAGTTTTTAAAAGGTCCGAATAATAATGCTCTTCCAAAAAAGTCTGAGTTGAATGCTTTTTACTCAGTTACTTTTGATTTGCCTGGTCTTTATGTATACCAATGCACTCCTCATGGCAATATGGGAATGTTGGGTTTAGTGGTTGTAGGAAATGATTTTCATAATTTAGAAGATATTGAAGAGATGCAACTTTCATGGGTAGCGAAGTCAGTTTTGCAAAGATTGATAAGAATTGCCCGGGTTAAAAAAATAGAATGAAAAAAATAATTTTTATATTTTTAATTTTTTCTCTTACGGTATTTTTCGCATCATCTTCTTATGCGAAATGGACGCAGGTAGGTTCAAGTTCTAATGGGAACACTTTCTATGTTGATTTAGATAGAATCACAAGGCATGGAAGTTATGTATATTTTTGGTATTTGCGTGATTTTTTTAAACCAAATAATCAAGGCTATTTATCTGTAAAAGTATATAGACAAGGCGATTGTGATTTATTGCGTACTCGGTTATTGAGTGGCTATTTTTACAAATACCCAATGGGAAAAGAAACCGCTGAAGTTAAGAAACCTGTAAAGGCAACACAAAGGTGGAAATACGTCACATCTGATTCTCAGTATGCACTTGTTTTAAAGTCAGTTTGCAGTGTAAAAATAAAGTGATTTAAGGTGTTTAAATTATCGGAAGCTCTTTCATTATAAAAATGAAATTATTTTGAAATTTGATACACAAAAGCCTTCAAATAAATGAATATTAAGTGTGAGTCTCAACACCTGGTCTCTGGATAGTGCCAATAATTCCTAAAATCGAGCAAAAAAACTTTGCAAGAACTTTATTTGGAAATTTACTCTATTTGAGCGGCCTCATTCTTTGTTCCTATGATAGCCACAATTCCACCGGCAAGTGTGAGCACCATGCAAACTGCAACCATTGTCCCTCCGGTTATTGCCCCAATAACAGCGCATACAATAAGAAAAATTCCAGGCTTCTTTGACTTGGCGTTCATTGCAATGGCTCCAAGAATTATCGTCAAAAATGCTGAGATCAGTCCAAGGATTCCAAATGTAGTTATTTGCGATGAAGCTGAGTTATCAACCACTGTTCCCCCAAGGGTTGCTGACGCGCCCTCTAATCCTGCAACAAAACCACCGGCCATTAAAGTAGCCACAGCAGCGAATGTTCCAAAGATCCCACCCACAAGGGCAATTATTCCACCTGATTTTTGCATGTTATTACTCCTTCGTTATTTTTATTTGAGAATTTCTTTTGCTTATCTCTCCCCACTAGGGATAATATAAATAAAAATCAACTATTGGAAGGAATATTTTTTTGTCTTTATTTAAAGTAATAGTTAACTCTTTCGATGCAAAAGATGTAAATGCTTTTATCGGTCTTCTCCATGAAGATTTCGTCATGGTGAGTCATCAAACGAAAACAGAGATTCCAAGAGCACAATGGATAGAGATAATTACTGGAATGTACGAAGGTATGAAAATTGGCTCAATGGAATTCTCCAAAAATCGGTGTATTTTTGAAAATGAAAAAATTTTAGTAATGCATCAAATTGGCAAATTTTCAGATGGTACTAAAGAAGCAATTTTAGTTGCACATATTTTAAAAGAAGGGAAGATAATGAAGACTGAAACAGGCGCAACTCCAATTGAATGGGATTAGTTCCTACGAAGTGATTTTTTTATTATATTTTCGAGTATTAAGTAATCAAATTGGTAATTTTTTTTACATCATCCATTACTTTTTCTGCAATAGTTTTAGCCCTGAGACTTCCATCAGCTAAAATATTCTTAATTTCTTTTCTATCCTCCAACAGCCTTTTCATTTCATTAGAGACCGGAGAAATTTTTTCTATAAGTAGCTCGGAAAGATCCTTTTTAAAATCCGCAAATCCTTTTCCTTGGTAATTTAATAGAATTTTATTTAGATCTTGGCCAGACAAACCCGCATAAATATTAATTAAGTTTTTCGCTTCAGGACGATTCTGAAGTTCGGCTTCACTCTCTGGAATTGGTTGGGAGTCTGTCTTTGCTTTTTGTATTTTTTTTACAATATTGTCTTCATTATCGGTAAGGTTAATTCTTGATGCATCTGATATATCTGATTTACTCATTTTTTTTGTGCCATCACGGAGACTCATGATTCGCTTTGCGGGACCTGTAATAATGGCCTCTGGTAATTGAAAAAAATCTTCATTATTTAAACTATCTTGGAATTGATGGTTAAATGAATTAGCAATATCTCTTGTGAGCTCTAAATGCTGTTGCTGGTCATCTCCTACGGGCACGTGAGTGGCTTTATAAAGTAATATATCTGCTGCCATTAAAATCGGATAACTAAATAATCCGATCGAAGCATTGTCTCTTTTTTTTCCTGCTTTTTCTTTAAATTGAGTCATTCTATTTAGCCAGCCCATTTTTGCAATACAACTAAATATCCAACAAAGCTCAGCATGTTCTTTTACAGACGATTGATTAAAAATTATGGATTTTTTAGGATCAATACCCGATGCAATGATAGCTGCGGTGACTTCATAAACTGAGTCTCCTAAATTTTGAAAATTTGAAGAAACAGTTATTGCATGTAAATCAACTATAGAAAAAAGCGTTTCACTGTTTTCCTGTAAAGAGACCCAATTTTTTATGGCCCCTAGATAATTTCCAATATGTAAATTTCCCGTGGGCTGAATCCCTGAAAAAATTCTTTTCATTGGCTGTTCTGAAGATATGGCTATATTTGTCATTTTTTGTTAATTAATATTTCTAAGTTATCTTTATTAATGTAAAGTAATTTTAGGTTTTTAGAAAATAAATTTATTATGATTAAAGTGCAAAAGAAAGATTTTTTTTATTTTTTTCTGTGTATTTATATATCTTCTACTTTTGCTTCTGAAAATAAAATTAGAAATGAGTCTATATCAGATCTACCAATTTTCACATTTAGTGATATTAATCCATCGTTTCATTTAATAGCAATTATAGGGGGAAAGGGGCTGAGAAACAAAGAAGGAAGGTCAAAAAATTTTTTAAATAGAACAAGAGAAATATTCGTAAACAATGGTTCAATTTTTTATTTATTTCCAAATAAAAATGAAAGATATAATGCAAGTTATAGAAATAGACTTAGCGATGATCGTTTATCAAGAATAAAAAAACTCGTCGACTTTATAAGATTGAGGGATAAAAAGCCGATTTTTTTAATCGGATTTAGTAGGGGTTCTGTTGATCTAGCAGGCTACATAAAAAACTATCCGTCAAGCATAGATGGAGCAATCATAGTTTCAGGGATTTATCAAAATCTTACAAAAAAAGCAAAGAATTACTCTATGGAGAAAATAATTAACGAAGTTGTTAATGTGGATTTATTGATAGTTCACCATGAAAAAGATAAATGTGAAGTGACAGAATATCAATTTGCTTTGAAATTTTTCCAAAAATTAAGATCGAAAACAAAAAAAATTTTAAGCTATAAAGATGGCGAAGGAACCGGAAGAAAGTGTGGTCCTTTTAATTATCACGGAATGGAAGTAATTGAAAAAAAGGTAGCTTTAGATATTTCTAAATGGATTAATAAGCACATAAAAGAAGCACATTGAGAAAAAGATAAAAAAAGAAATTAATCCGCTAGTCTTATTTTTCTATTTTAGTAAGGTTAAATTTGCCAATATGGTAATCGATAATTTTCTATTGCGAAGAATATAAGTAAAGCAATATTTATTAAAAATTAGCTTTCTAGTGGTAATTTGTAGCTTTGTTAGAATTAAACTTTAAATATGTGTAGAAATTTTTTATTTTTTTAGACTATATTTAGATCAACATTTCACTAAAATAAATAGGAAAAGGCAGGGTAACAAATGTATATAGCTATGAACCGATTTAAAATTCTTCCAGGAAAAGAAAAAGAATTTGAGAAAGTTTGGCGAGAACGGGAAACGCATTTGGATGATGTGCCAGGTTTTGTTGAATTCCATTTAGTTAAGGGTGGAGAAGAGGATACTCACACACTTTACGCTTCACACAGTATTTGGAACAGCGAAGATGATTTTGCAAACTGGACAAGATCAGAAGCATTTAGAAAAGCTCACAAAGGGGCAGGAAGCCATAGCGGCATTTATTTGGGACATCCAGTCTTCGAGGGCTTTGAAGTGGTCCTTTAATTGATTTTAACGTTTTAAGAAAGACAGTTTTTACCAAAATTACGGCCAACAAATACTCAAAAATAAAAAATTAAAGGGATATTTATATTAGCGACTATCGCAGTGTCCTGGACTATAGAGAAAATTTTTTAATATGCGAATAAGAATCGTTAGCAAAAATCTATATCTCCATAATTTGTCTAAATTTTATGAAAAGTTGATATAGGGCTGATAAAGGCCGAAAAATAGGGCTTTTTGAGAAAAGAAAGATGTTTTATGGAGCATGATTCTTCGATAAAATGTCAATATGTCCATGACGAGAAACTTACGGCATTAGTCTTGCTAATAATCTAAAAAAGATTGCTGATTAGAGCTTATAAAAATCTGCGACTATTATACGTAGCCATAAACACATAGGAGAGACATATGTTTGGAGTGAATCCATTTAGCGAACTTTCATCATCGATTGCGCCGATTGTTATGCAGGCTTATGTAATCTTAATGATAGCGGCAGTTATCGGTGGAACCGTTATCGATATGATACATAAAAAGAACGCGAAATATTTTTTTGAGAAGTCAAAGAAAGATAAGCTTAATGCAAGAAGAACCGTCAGCAATAGTGAAAAAGTCTCGTTAGCCGTCTCCACTGTGGCAAATGAAGTTTTAACCTCTGGTGAGTTTAAGAATCAAGAGCGTCGTATTTCACACCTATTTACGATGTATGGTTTCGTAATATTCGTAGCAGCTACAGCCGTTCTGATTTTCGGTTATCCAACATCTGCCGATGCAGGCTACTGGCCAATGCTGTGGCATGCGGGAGCAATCTCCCTAGCTTTCGGAGGCTACTGGTTTTGGTTTTTTATAAGAGTGGACGTATCTTCTGAGGGCCATAAGTGGTATGAGATAAGCAGAGCAGACATTTTCATCGTTTCTTTACTAACAACTGCCACTTTCTCTTTGGCGTGGTCCGCCACACAAGGAGGAACCCTTGGGTGGTTGTTCTTTGTCCTATTCATTTTATCTAGCACAAGCTTGTTTGGAACCGTAATGTGGTCTAAGTTTGCACACATGTTTTTTAAGCCGGCAGCGGCTTTTCAAAAGAAAATTACAAGAGCGGATGGATCACAAGAGAATTTACCGGATTTAGGTGACTTAAGCGATCCAGTCATTCACGCGAGATATCCTGACATCCCCGAGTATATGGGTACAAACCCACCAAATATGGGGCTGGGTATTAAGCGAGATAAACCGACTCATTTTTAATTATTTTTAGTTTTTGTTTATAGAGAGATATTAGTTATGCCAACTTTTGTATATATGACTCGTTGTGATGGTTGCGGACATTGCGTAGACATTTGTCCTTCAGACATCATGCACATAGATCCTACCCTCCGCAGAGCCTACAACATCGAACCAAATATGTGTTGGGAATGTTACTCTTGCGTGAAAGCATGTCCTCACCACGCTATCGACGTTCGTGGCTATGCTGACTTTGCTCCTTTAGGGCACTCTGTTCGAGTAATACGCGACGAAGAAAAGGGGGTTATTGCCTGGCGCATCAAATCCAGAAATGGAGAGACCGACCTAAACCTCTTGGCCCCGATTACGACAAAGCCGTGGGGCGAGCATATCCCTCAATTAGCTGAAGTTGAAGCTCCGAGTAAAGAACAGATAGACAGCCAGTTGCTGTTTAACGAACCAAAATACATCCGAATGGATGATGGAGATCTCCATACCCTAGAATCAAATGGCTTAGAGATGAAAGCTGGGGTTTACTACTAAAGAATGTGCTGATATTAACTTTTTGGAGTTAAGAACTTATGGCTTATAAAACAATAGTTGAAGATAACATTGATGTTCTGGTTGCTGGAGCAGGCTTAGGAGGCACTGGTGCTGCTTTCGAAGCACGGTACTGGGGCCAAGATAAAAAGATCGTGATAGCCGAGAAAGCTAATATTGATCGCTCAGGGGCTGTTGCTCAGGGCTTGTATGCCATCAATTGTTACATGGGTACTCGTTTTGGTGAAAACAACCCAGAAGATCACGTTCGATATGCTCGAATCGATTTAATGGGTATGGTTAGAGAAGACTTGTTGTTCGATATGGCCAGGCATGTGGATTCTGCAGTCCATCAATTTGAAGAGTGGGGCATGCCCATCATGCGCAATCCTAAAACAGGATCGTATTTAAGAGAGGGCAGATGGCAGATTATGATCCATGGAGAATCATATAAGCCACTCGTTGCTGAAGCAGCAAAAAAATCGGCTGACAAGGTCTTTAATAGGATTTGCGTTACTCATTTACTTATGGACGACGCTCAAGAAAATAGGGTCGCGGGCGCAGTAGGCTTTAACGTTCGGACTGGGGACTACCATGTATTCAAATCGAAGACAGTAATTGTAGGCGCCGGCGGCGCTTCGAATATATTTAAGCCTCGCTCTGTTGGTGAAGGCGCAGGGCGTGTTTGGTATGCACCTTGGTCCTCTGGATCAGCCTACGGTCTAATGATTGGCGCGGGCGCAAAGATGACTCAGATGGAGAATCGAATTGTACTGGCTAGATTTAAAGACGGATACGGTCCTGTTGGGGCATATTTCTTGCATTTGAAGACTTATACACAGAATTGCGATGGCGAGGAGTATGAGTCAAAATGGTTCCCTGAATTACAAGAGATGGTTGGTAAAGAGTACCTTGATGTGGAGGCATCTCACGTTTCACATAGACCCATACCGACATGTCTACGTAACCACGCTTTTATAAGCGAGGTAAATTCTGGTAAGGGCCCTATCCACATGGTGACAATGGAAGCTTTCCAAGATCCCCATTTAGAGGAGATTGGATGGCATAATTTCTTAGGAATGACTGTAGGACAGGCGGTTTTATGGGCTGCCACTGATGTAAATCCAAAGTATGAAAACCCAGAATTAACGACGTCTGAGCCGTATGTAATGGGATCACACGCTACTGGCTGTGGTGCCTGGTGCTCTGGCCCAGAAGATGTATCACCTGATGACTATTATTGGGGCTACAATCGAATGACCACTGTTGATGGTTTGTTTGGGGCCGGAGATGCGGTAGGTGGAACACCACACGCGTTTTCATCTGGCTCTTTTACAGAGGGAAGGCTTGCAGCTAAAGCGGCATGTAAGTACATAGACGACGGTAGAGCTGAAGGTATAGAGGTCGGACAAGAGCAAATTGATCGGCGTAAAGCTGAAATTTATAAACCAATGGAGCATTATAAGATTTATCGTAACGAGATTGTCGCGGGATCTGTAAATCCGAATTATATTAATCCACGTCAAGGCCTCGATCGTTTGCAAAAACTAATGGACGAGTATGCAGGTGGTGTGACTGTGAGCTACATGACAAATGAAAAACTCCTTCATATCGGTTTAAAGAAGATGAAGACCCTTGAAGAGGATATGGAGAAAGTTGCAGCTGAAAACATACATGAGCTGTTGAGAGCATGGGAACTCAAGCATAGGGTTCTCGCGTCAGAGGCAGTTTTACAACATACTTTATTTAGAAAAGAAACTCGTTGGCCGGGATATTATTATCGCGGTGATGCTATGAAAGTCGACGATGATAATTGGCACGTTTTAACTGTGTCTCGCAGAGATCCAGAAACCGGCGAATATACAATGGAAAAAGCTCCCTTATACCACCTTGTTGGTGACATTGAGGATAAAGCTTTAGCCGAAATGAAAGCTCAAAATTAGCATTCATTTAGGGACTCGACAGAGGAGTTAGAAGTTAAAGAGGCCAATTCTTGTTGGCCTCTTTTTATTTAGTAGCTTTTTTACTAAAAAAATTAATTACAATTAATCCACTAAATATTTGTATAAATCTTTTTGTAAGAGAGAAAAATGAACATTATTGAAAAAACCGATGAAGAGTTAATGGAAATAGGCATCCCTTGGTGGGAAGAGCTTATAAAATATTCTAATAAAGGACAATATGGAAAATTTATTCGTAATTTTTCGTATGATTTATTACTTGGTTTGAATGAAGTTGAATTGGGCAATCAATTCGCAAAAAGTGACCTTACGAGAAATTTAGACTCTAACTATGATTTTCTTGGTTTTCTTCGTCGAGGAGAACACGTGTCTTTTTTATTCAGAGTAAAAAGCACTCAAAAGCCAGGAGAGTACCTCGGAAGAATGGTTATAGGTTATGAGCGCGGGGACATAAAAATTTTTGCGGCATCGATTTTTTGATAAATAAAATGAAAGATAAAATTGAAATAAATAAATTTGTAGAACTTAATTATAAGGTACTAGATGAGAAAACTGGAGAAGTCTTAAGTACTGTAGAATTTCCTTTAGGCTATGTTCATGGCGCAGACCAAGTGCTTGCAACCCAAGTATCGATGCAGCTCGAGGGAAAAGTTGCGGGAGATATAATAGAAGTTCCGATTGATGGCAATCTTATATACGGTGAAAGAGATGAGGGGCTCGTGTTTACTGATCGTATCGAAAATGTCCCAGAGGAGTATCGCCAGATAGGTATGAAAATTCTTATGGAAAGTGAAAAAGGAGAGCCTCGCGAATTTCTTGTTACTCGTATGGATAATAAATCATTAACAGTTGATGGTAATAATCCTCTTTGCGGAAGAAACTTACTTTTTACTCTAGAAATTTTATCAGTCAGAGATGCAACGCCTCAAGAGATCGAGGCTGGAACAAAGGTTATAAGTGGGCCAGATATTGATATCGATCCTGAAAAAGTAATTCCAATTTAAATTTATTCGAATATCTTCTTGCAAGCATCAAATATTAACTCGTGGGTGTATGAGTTCTCTCCACAATGGATCAATTCATTATTCTTTGACTGGAACACTAGATAAGGTTGAACTGATTCCTCATTTGCTTCTATTTTAGATGTATCGTCAATAATACTTGCTATGCTGAAGGCTATACCCATTGTGAGCTCTCTCATTTCCCTACCCTCAAGTCCACTTTCTACCAGTTTAACCATAATTGCTTTAATTATTTCTTCAATAAATATGTCTTGATGTTGCTCATATTTCTCTGGATCTAGCTTTAGTTCCATTGTATTTCCTTTCTATATTTTAATTTTATAGAATTTTATCATATTTGGTAATAATGCATTAAACCTTTAAATATATTCAATACCAGGTCTTTGATACTAAATATTATCTGTATCTAATGTTAAAGTATCATTTTAAAAAATCGGAAAAGTATTCATGAATCCAATAAATATAGAAATAGACTCTATATCAAATCTAGCGATTGAAGTTGCAAAAAGAGTAATTGATCAAAATGAAAAAAGTAAATTAATCGACGATCCTAATGCTGGCCCTATTAAGCTTGCATCTGCTTTGTCAGATTTTTTTCAATTAGCTTCTGGATTGGAAAAAAATGGAAAAGATATAGAAAATAACACCATAACCGAGCTTGCACATTATTCTTTGGATCTCATCGATAGACTCTCTTATCAACTTAGGCAGCTAGATATACATGATCAAAGAGATAATTTAGCAAAAATATTTATTTTTTTATCATTGTGGTTTATTCGTAGAGGGGCAGTTTTAGATAATTTAAGTGGCATTGCTGATGGATTTGCAAACCTTGTTAATGGTACGACTGAATTAGATGAACTAAAGAGGTTAGGCATGCTTGGCGATGAAATTATGCTTTCTGTTAATGATAATATTTCATTAGATAAAGATAGAAGTGATCCTTGGAGACCTTGGAGAGTCATTAATTTAAATATAGGCATTGCTGCTACACGATCTTTAGATCCATCTTTTATGAGAAATATCTTTGATAAATTAGAAAGAAGACTGCCTCATGACCTTCCAGGATTTTTCTCAGATGGCAAGAGACAAATGATAAATCAAAATGTTCCCGAAGAGGTTCGTGTGGTAATGGATAATTACTCAGAGAAATGGCCAATGAAGGCCCCCCATTAAATAGAAGTAAAATAATGAAGCTTGTACAAAAAAGTATTTTTAAAGGAAAGCGAGAATTTGAACTTTTTGAAAGCGAAATTCATATTAAGATCAAAAGTATTTTTAGTGAAAAAAATTTAGTAATACCTCTCGTTATTCTAAACCCTGAGCCAATTATTAATAAAAATGAATTAGATTTTCATAGCAGAGTAAAATGCGGACCTCTATTTTCATTGTATATAAACAAGCCTTCTTTTGAGGCTTTTAAATTTTTCTCAGAAGCTATTAGTCAAAAAGCTACCCAAGCTTATAATTCCTTTAGTGGCATGAAGTAGATTATAAAAATTTTCTAAATTAAAAGTTATCATAAGGATCGTCTGAAAGAATTGCTATTATATAGGGCGCGTATGCTAAGACTGCACCTTGCAAAGGTCCTAGTATTCGAAATTGCTCCATAACCTTTGATAAGCATTCGTCACTAAGAGGACTTTCTCTCAATTCCTCCAAAGAATAGATGAAATCATTAATTTTTTTATCATGTATCTGATTTTTTAACATAGTTATTGAGGTATCAATATCGGAGGCTTTTAATTTTTTTCGCTGAGGCTTATGATTTTCATCAAAATTATCAAAATCTGGAGCATCGTCAAAAATATTTGCTTCCATTCCACTTGGCATTCCCGGATTAAGACCTGCGAATGAATTAAATTCATCTTGAATTTTATGCTTAAGAATATTCACAAAATCATTAAATTCTTTTTGATTCGGCTTGGCTAAAAAAAGAGTCAGTAATGGCTCATTGTTGACTCTACTAGTAAACTCTAAATAGGATTTAGTAATAATTGGTTCAGAGTTTAAGATTGCTAGCATTACAGTCGATACTTCTTCTTGCCCAAACCTAGGCTTAATTTTTACATTTACTGAGTCTTCAAGAATTTCAAATTCTTGACTCCCCTTTAATAAGTGATTTTGTATTATTTTTTGTGCCATAGAACCATAAACTTCTTAATAAAAAATTTATTGATATCTTTTATTTTAAATATAAATTTTTTTAATCTTATTTGAATTGCACTTTCATCATTTACTTTAGCACTATAAAGGCTTTGACGAACAAGTCGATTAGACATCCAATCTCTTTTATATGCATCATTACCATAAAGGAAATCTATAACCTTTACTTTTTCGACGTCAATCATATTTTCTATAAAGTGACTCATTAGGATCGATCCCGGAGAATATTGTTTCCAATTTTCATCATAGACTAATTTAAAAATACTAGCTTTCTGTTCACATATAAACCATATTTGCGCTGCAGCTGGCTGATTATTGATATATAAAATTCCCAGCCTAATTTTGTTTTTTTTTGAAAATTCTAATACCAGAGATTCAATAAAATTTTTAAAAAGTTCTTTTGCTTTCCAACTTCTTTCGTGTACAAAATAATATTCTTCTAATGCTTTTAAGATATTTTTTTTACTATATATAAGAATTTCATACGAGGCTTCACGTTTTAATTTTTTTAATTTTCGTTCAACCGTATTTCGCAGCTTACTTGGCCTGGTTTCATTATATATTTTAAATGAATTTTTATTTGTTTTATAAATCCAATTATAGAAGAGAAAATGTCTGAAACAAATAAAGCCAGATAATTCTAATGAATTTTGAAATTGTTTGACATTATGATCATTTTCATCGATAGGGTCTAATTTAATGGATTTAATAGATGATTTATTTAGGCCCTCAACAAGACAATGAAAAACTTCTTGATTTGAATTTTCTTTTACTATTATAGTAAATAATGAAGTATAGAGGTGACGTAAAGATCTTATATGATTTCCCGAATCTTTCGTCATCGGAAGAAAAACTACAATTTCGTTATCTTTTAAAACACAGGCTAAAAATAAACTTTGTTCTTCTTTAAGATTTTTTGTTGCTAATTTTTCAAGCCAAGTTTTTGAAAAGAAAATACTCTTTTTTTCTGACTCCAAAAGTAATTTATCTATATCCTTCGGAAGTTCTGTCCATTTAGTGAAAGATGCAAACTCCATTAACTTTTTTATTCCCTGTTTTTTTCTTTATCTGTGGACGACATCTCAATCATTTCTGAAACTTCTAAAATGCCTTTTATCTCTAAAAAGGGACAAGATTGAGCTGCATCTAGGGCACTTTTTAAATTGGGCATGCGAATAATACTCATTCCGGACATAGCAGACATACTTCCTTGAGAAGCACTACCATCTGGCTGCACCGTGTGAGTATCTTTAAATGGTATTGCTGGGCTTAAAACTGCATCTCCCAGTGTTTTAAGCCAATTTTGATATTTTTCAAAGTGTTTCTGGGCTTCGACTGGATCTTTTGGGTACTCCCCTCCAAGATAAACAAATATATATTTTGGCATGATAAGCTTTTCCTAAACAATTAAAGTATTTCTGTAATTTCTAATTTTATCTTACAAAAGGCATTTAGGTGCATTAATTGGAGATATAAAATACATTTATTAAGTTTCCATTAACCTTGATGACCAGAATTAAAATTCTGATCTATAATTGATATTGTGTTTAATTGTATTGTATCTTCTGCCTGTGAAATATTATTTATTTTACGAGATATAATAAAGTCGAGTGAGAGGTAATTTATGAGCGGACAACCACCTAAAACTAGGCCAAAGGTCCCAGAGGGTAAATCACGTTTCCTAAAAACAAAACAAAAGGAAGCTACTGAAAAGGGATTTGTCGGTTACGATACAAAATGGGAATCTTTTCAAAAAGAAGTTCCATATTCTCCCCCAAAGCGGCGCAAATAACTTTTAATTAAATATTGGCTGTAATATTTTATTTCTAGCCAATATTTTTTTGAAACCGTATTTAATTTATCAATCTTTTTTTTCTATCTGCTTTCATCAGATATAATATCTTAATGGATATTACGCATATATTAGATGGTCTGAATGATGCTCAGCGTGACGCAGTTACAGCTCCAGTTAATTCAACTTTAGTTCTAGCTGGTGCAGGATCAGGAAAAACTCGGGTTTTAGTGCATCGTATTGCCTACCTCATTCAAGTGGAAAAAATTTCTCCTTGGAGCTTGACTGCTGTTACGTTTACAAATAAAGCTGCTAATGAAATGAAACACCGAATCGAGGTCCTTTTAAAAGAGCCCGTAAACAATATGTGGGTTGGAACTTTCCATGGACTAGCGCATCGATTCCTACGTATGCATCATATTGATGCGGAATTACCGAAAAATTTTCAAATCCTCGATTCAGATGACCAACATCGTTTAATAAAACGTTTAACAAAAGAAATGAATCTTGATGATTCAAAATGGCAGCCAAGACAAACACAGTGGTTTATAAATAAGCAAAAGGATGATGGTCTAAGGGCTGACAAATTAAATCATGATGGGGATCCATACAAACGCCAAATGTTAAATTTGTATAAGGAATATGAAAATATTTGTCGTAGAACAGGTGTGGTTGATTTTGCTGAATTAATATTACTTACTTATGAAACTATAAGAGATAAAAAACATATACAGGATCATTATCAAAAAAGATTCAAGTCAATACTAGTTGATGAATTCCAAGATACAAATAATATTCAGTATATGTGGTTGAGATTACTATGTGGAAAATCAAATAATCTATTTGTGGTGGGAGATGATGATCAATCAATTTACGGTTGGCGTGGAGCGCGCGTAGAAAATATTCAGGAATTTCAGAAACATTATATCGATACTAAAATTATACGATTAGAACAAAATTATAGGTCTACAAACAATATTCTTTCTGGTGCAAATTCAGTAATTTCAAATAATGCTAGCCGTCTTGGAAAAAATTTGTGGACTGAAGATGGTGATGGAGAGCTAATCAAGCTATATGGAGCATTCAATGAAATTGATGAAGCACGATTTGTGGTAAATCGCATACGATCAGATATAGATGAAGGATCATCTCGATCCGAAATTGCCATTTTATATCGAACCTCTGCTCAATCCAGATTATTTGAAGAGGCTTTAATTCAACAAGAAATTCCTTATAGAGTATATGGAGGAGTGAAATTCTTTGAGCGAGCAGAGGTAAAAGATGCTTTAGCTTATTTAAGGCTTACAAATAATTATGATGATGATTCTTCTTTTGAGCGAGCTGTAAATAGACCTGCTAGAGGTATTGGCTCAAAAACAATCGAAACAATCCGCTTATATGCAAAAAATTCAAAGTGTTCCCTATGGCAAGCTGGTAAAAAACTCCTTGATGAAAAATTATTTACACAGAGAGCTGAAAACTCTTTAAAAGCTTTTTATTCACTTATAGAAGAGGCTAAAATTTCTATAGAAGATTTAGACTTGCCTCAAAAAGTTGATGAAATTATTCATCGCTCTCAATTAAAGGACTATTTCAATAAGTCGCGTGATGGGAAAGGGCAAGATAGAATTGAAAATTTAGATGAGTTAATAAATGCAACTCGACAATTTAAATATCTCGATGACCAAGAAACTGCATCTGATCTAGATGCTTTTCTTGCCCATGCTGCACTAGAGTCAGGTGAACAGCAGGCTGATTTCACGGAGGATTCAGTGCAATTGATGACATTACATTCGGCAAAAGGCCTTGAATTTAATATTGTCTTTATATGTGGCATGGAAGAGGGATTATTTCCACATAGCATGTCAGCAGATGACCCAATTCGGTTAGAGGAAGAGCGTAGATTGTGCTACGTAGGGATGACTCGGGCTATGAAATATTTATATATTAGTTATGCTGAATCTCGCAGATTGCATGGTTCTGATACTTATCCGTTCGCTTCGAGATTCTTAAGAGAGATTCCGAGTAATTTAATTGAAGAGATTCGCACAAAATCAAAAACCTCAGGGCCTTATACATCGCCCTCAGGGTCACTTAGAGATGCACAAGAAATAACAGGATATCAATTAGGCCAAAGAGTTTTCCATCCAAAATTCGGTGAAGGAACAGTTTTAAATGCTGAAGGTCAAGGAGCAGGAGCAAGAATTCAAATTAATTTTGAATCTGTAGGTAGCAAATGGTTAGTCGTAAGCTATGCAAATTTGAGCACGCTTTGAAAGATAGTAATAAAAATATTCCACTTAGTCTTTATGTCCATATTCCATGGTGTGAAAAAAAATGTCCTTATTGTGATTTTAATTCTCATAAAACTTCAGGTGAATTGCCTGAAGAAGTATACATAAATGAAATTTTATATGATTTAGAGATCAGTTATTCAAAAATAAAGCAAAGAGAAGTTAAAACAGTTTTTTTTGGTGGAGGAACTCCAAGTTTATTTTCTGCAAAATCCCTGGGTCGTTTTTTAGAAGGTGCAAGCAAAATAGTTTCTTTTGCTAGTGATGCTGAGTTTACTATAGAAGCAAATCCATCTTCCGCAGAAGAAAAAAAGTTTTTCGAATTCAGATCTATTGGATTGAATCGTCTTTCTATTGGAGTTCAAAGTTTAAATGACTCAAAGTTAAAAGCTCTGGGTAGGCTCCATGGAAGAAAAGAAGCTCTTTTAGCAGCGCATACTGCCAGAAAAGCAGGATTTGATAATTTAAATTTAGATTTAATGTATGCCCTACCTGAGCAAACTATTAAAGAGGCGGAGCATGATTTAAAAGAAATTATTTCGTTAGGTCCAGATCATATCTCTTGGTATCAGCTGACCATAGAGCCTAATACTTTTTTTTATAGTAAAAGGCCTAAATTACCCAGTAATGATGATGCTGGAGAAATGATGGATATGGGATTAGACATCTTAAACGCTAATCGCTTTCATCAATATGAAGTTTCTGCTTTTTCTGATTTGAATAAAGAGTGCAAACATAATATGAATTATTGGACTTTTGGTGATTATTTAGGAATAGGGGCTGGAGCACATACAAAAATTACAAAAAGTGATGGAAAAATCGAAAGATTGATAAAGAAAAAAAGTCCAAAATCATATATCAATGAAAAGGATAAAATTAGTTCCAGCCGCATCCTTTCTAACAAAGAATTATCAATTGAATTTATGTTGAATGCTTTGAGGCTCACTAATGGTGTTAGTTTAAATTTATATCAAGAGAGAACAGGGCAAGATGTAGAAAATATCAAAGATAAATTAAATTACGCTAAAAATGAAAATCTTTTGGAAAATAATAACTTCACCTTAAAGCCGACAACATTGGGATATAGGTATTTAAATAATTTACTTGAAATATTTGAACCTTAAAAATTATTAAAACGATGGAGGTGAATTAGGATCAGCTTCAGACAATAGTGAATCTATTTGTCTCATTGCTGTCATTCTTAACATTACATCCTCAATAGGGGTAAGCCCCTCAATTTTTTCTAAAACTTTATCTTTGATTGAGAATTTTACCGTCACATTCAATTTATTTTCTTTATCATCATATTTTGGTTCTATATCAATATTACCGCCAGAAGCAGAAAATGCATTCATAGCATTCATTAAATGTGAAGTGGGTTCCATTTTTTGAAATTCAGAATAAACATTTGAGAATACACTACCCGATATTTTATGTTTACTCTTCAGGTCCGTATGTTGCGAATCAGATAATCTTGGCTTTATTGCATAGGTTGTATCTTTATATTTAATCCCAAGCTCCCAAGCCATATTGCTAAGATACATATTAGCCATGTCGATTACTAAAGCTTCATATTTTTCTAAGATTGAATCTGTCATGTAAATTTATTTAATTTAATTATAATGATTAAGATTATAATATTTTTATTAAAAAAACATTAATTTCCAATTTTTTATGAATATTTAGGGCTTTAATAATGCAAAATATTTTAGATCATTTCATCGATTGTCCATATTGCGGAGAAATGATTGAAATTCAATTAGACATATCAGCAGGCAGTCAGTCTTATATCGAAGATTGCCAAGTTTGCTGTAAGCCAATTGAATTTCATTTATATGTAGATAATGAAAATTGGAATTTATACACAAATCGAGACGATGATTAATACGAATCATAAAAAGAAGATTTTCGCTATTAAATTTATTTTTTTTTAAAAGCTATAAGGTTTAATTTACCACTCTTTTAGTAATAAATTATATTTGCTCATATTTACCTATAATTTTTATAAAATTTTAGATGGAGTAGGTATTTATGCTGTTTTTATTGAAAATACTTTCCCCATAATGTTGCAAGTGCCCGATTAATGTTGTATTTTTCCCTCCCTTTCCAGACTGATTCTGGATTTTTCGTACAATGAATTATTTAGGATAAAGGTATCAATGAAAACCGATATACATCCAGATTATCATGACGTCAGTGTTACCTGTAGTTGTGGGAATAAATTTCAAACTAAATCCGCATTGAAAGGCGATTCATTAAATGTTGAGGTTTGTTCTGCTTGCCATCCATTTTTCACCGGACAGCAGAAAATTATGGATACCACAGGACGTGTAGATAAATTTAATAAACGCTTTAAAAGATAGGATCCTGAACAATAATTTAGTTGGTTAAAGAAGAATTAGTTCAGTGAGGCACTGAAAAAGCGCCTTTCACCATTTTAGTGCATGGGTTTTGCTCTGTATTTTTGATAGGGAGTAAATTATGGATAAGACACAGGATCTTGATCATGAGATTAATCAAGCGGCTTTGGAATATCATTCCAAACCACGTCCAGGAAAAATCAGTGTAGAAGTAAGCAAGCCCACAGAAACTTCGCATGACTTATCTTTAGCTTATACTCCTGGTGTTGCAGAACCAGTGAGAAAAATTTTTAAAAATCCAGAAGATGCGTATAAATATACTTCAAAGGGTAATCTTGTTGGAGTTATTACCGATGGCACTGCTGTCCTTGGGTTAGGAAATGTCGGATCACTAGCTGGAAAACCGGTAATGGAAGGAAAGGGAGTGCTTTTTAAACACTTCGCAGACATTGATGTTTTTGATATTGAAATTGATTCAAAGTCACCTGAGGAATTTATTGAAACAGTAGAAAGAATAGCGCCGACTTTTGGTGGAATAAATCTAGAAGATATTGCAGCACCACATTGTTTCGATATTGAAAGAGCTTTGATTAAATCTTTAAATATTCCTGTGTTTCATGATGACCAGCATGGCACAGCTATAATAATAGCTGCTGGTCTTCTTAACGCGTTAGAGCTACAAAAGAAAAAGCTAGAAGAAGTAAAAATAGTAGTATTGGGAGCAGGTGCTGCTGGTATAGCATCTACACATTTATTAGTAGCAATGGGTGCAAATCAACGAAATATAATAATGCTTGACCGCAATGGAGTAATTAATAAGAAGAGAAAGGACCTAAATAATTATAAAGCTGAAATTGCATCAGAAACAGATAAATCAACATTAAGTGAAGTCATTATTGATGCTGATGTATTTATCGGACTCTCTGGTCCAAATTTGATTGATGAGGCTCAATTAAAATCAATGTCAGATAATCCTATTATTTTTGCTTTATCAAACCCTGTGCCCGAAATCAGACCTGAAATCGCAAAAAAAGTAAGGCAAGATATTATTATGGCCACGGGTAGAACAGATTATCCTAATCAAGTAAATAATGTTTTAGGTTTTCCATTTATTTTTCGAGGAGCTTTAGATGTACATGCACGCTGCATTAACAGACCGATGCAGATAGCAGCAGTTCATGCTCTTAAAAACTTAGCTCACGAAGATGTTCCTAAATCAGTTTTAGAGGCATACAATATTGACGATCTAAAATTTGGACCAGAATATATTATCCCAAAGCCATTGGATCCAAGACTTCGAAGTATAATAGCTCCAGCAGTAGCAAAAGCAGCTATAGAGAGTGGCGTAGCAGGTGGCGCATGGCCCTCTAATTATCCATCTTTCTGATATTTAAAGAGGTTTTTCAGGAATTTTTAAAACTTTGATAGCTTTATAATTAATCTTGCTATTGATTAATTAACACTATGCTAGTCTATGTAAAATAATTGAATTTTTAGAGAGACAAACTATGTCTAATAAAAAAGCATATCTTTCATTTGAAGGGCATGATGAAAAAATAGAATTAGAGATGCTATCTGGTACTGTTGGGCCAGATACGATTGACATTACACCACTTTATAGTAAAGGAGATGTTTTTACATTTGATCCTGGATTCCTCTCTACTGCTAGTTGCAATAGCTCAATTACTTATATCGATGGAGATGAGGGAATCTTACGTTACCGGGGTTACTCTATTGAACAATTAGCTAAGCATTCAACTTTTATTGAAGTTTCCTTTCTACTGATGTATGGAGAACTGCCCACCGAAAAACAATTAAGTGAGTTTAGAGCTGTTATTACAAATCATACAATGCTGAACGAATCACTTTTGAGATTTTTTGAAGGTTTCCATTATGATGCACATCCCATGGCTATGATGGTTGGTGTTGTCGGGTCTCTATCAGCTTTTTATCATGACTCACTCGATATAAATATTAGCCGCCATAGAGAAATTAGTGCTCATAGACTTTTAGCAAAAATGCCAACGATTGCTGCAGCATGTTACAAACATAATGCTGGTGAGCCAGTCATGTATCCAAGAAATGATTTAACTTACACTGGAAATCTTCTTCACATGATGTTCTCTACACCCTGTGAGGATTATGTTGTTGATCCATTAGCTGAAAGAGCTCTTGATCTTTTATTCATACTGCATGCTGATCATGAGCAAAATGCTTCAACATCAACGGTTAGATTAGCTGGGAGTTCAGGTGCTAATCCTTTTGCGTGTATAGCTGCCGGGACAGCCTCTTTATGGGGGCCTGCACATGGAGGAGCTAATGAGGCAGTACTACAGATGCTTGAAGAAATAGGTAGTATCTCTAATATCGAAAGATATATTAAAAAAGCAAAAGATAAAAACGATCCATTTCGTTTGATGGGATTTGGCCATCGTGTATACAAGAATTATGATCCACGTGCAAAAATAATAAGAGATGTTTGTCACGAGGTGCTTGATAAGTTAGCGGATAGTAATAATCCACTATTCGATCTTGCAAGAAAATTAGAAGAAATAGCTATTAACGATGAATACTTTTTAGATCGTGGCCTTTATCCTAATGTTGATTTTTATTCAGGAATAATATACCGAGCTCTTGGTATTCCAGAGAGCATGTTTACAGTCATGTTTGCTATTGCCAGAACAGCAGGATGGACGAGCCATTGGATGGAAATGTTAAATGATCCCAAACATAGAATCGGAAGACCAAGGCAACTTTATCAAGGAAGAGATTTAAGAGATTACGTTTCAATTGACAAAAGGAAAAAGTAAAAAATAATTTAGAATAATTCAATTACTTCAGAATTTGATTTATTTTCAGTCCCCGGAACTTTTGGTTTTGTGGTGCTTTTATCAGGTATAAATTCCTCTCTGAATACTTCAAAAATAGGGTCTTTAGTATCTGTCGATGAGCGTTTTCCAGTTATTGGATCAATTTTTACACTTACTAATCCTTCAGGCATTTCTGGAGATAAATCTTTCTCACCTTTTAAAATAACTCTCATAAAATCAATCCATGCAGGTAAAGCAGCACGACCTCCTACTTCACCTTTTCCGAGTTTTTCATTACTGTCAAATCCAACCCATACATTCGTTACTATGGATTGATTAAATCCATTAAACCAGGCATCTCTTTGCTCATTTGTGGTACCTGTCTTTCCGGCAATGTCCTTTCTTCCAAGCGTTCTCGCTTTACGACCAGTGCCTCTTTTAATTACATCTTGCAACATTGAGTACATTAAAAAACGATTTTGTTTATCTATAACTCTTGGTGCTGAGCAATTAAGCTTTTCCTCTTTTTTTTCTGGAAGTTTATATGGGGTTTTTATTGGGTGTTGTCCCAATTGTTTTTTTTCTATTTTTTCACAAGCTATTAGCGGCTCAGTCTTATAAATTTCTACCCCATTTTTTTCTATTCGATCTATGATGTATGGATTAATTAAAAATCCTCCATTAGAAATGACCGCATACCCACGAGCCATTTGAAGAGGTGTTACGTTTGCACTTCCTAGAGAAAGTGATAAATTTTTTGGTAATTCTTTCGCCTCAAAGCCAAATTTTTGAATATGATTGATAGCATTTTTTATTCCAATATTTCGCAAGAGTCTTATTGAAACCAGATTTCTGGATTTTGTTAATGCAAATCTCAATCGGGTTGGACCAAAAAATTTTCCCGAATAATTTTCTGGTCGCCAGGCACTTTCAAGACCTGGATCATCAAAAACCACAGGAGCATCATTTATAATGCTAGCAGCCGTAAACCCATGCTCCAGTGCAGCAGAATAAATAAAAGCTTTGAAACCAGATCCTGGTTGTCTTGTTGCTTGAGTTACTCTATTAAATTTACTGGTATAGAAGTCATATCCTCCCACTAAAGCAAGAATAGCTCCGGTTTTTGATTTTAATGAAATCAGTGCGCCACTTACTTTAGGAGCTTGGCTAAGCCTCCAATAGCCACTTTTATCCTTTTTTTCTATATAACGAACTCTTATTAGATCTCCCTTACTTAAAATATCCCCCGCCTTTTTTGGAGAGGCTCCGCGTTTATTTCTAGTTATGTAAGAACGAGCCCATTTTAGCCCCTGCCATGGTATCGATATATATTCTCCATTTTTTAAAATAGCCCTTATACTTTTCTCTTCCACTTTTACTATTAGCGCTGGCTTTAAGGGCCCTATATTTTTATATTTAACTAAAATTTTTTCTATATCACTCATATCGTCATTAATTAAATATTGTTCTTCAGAACCTCGATATCCATGGCGATCACTATAACTATCAAGAGCTTTCCTTAAAGCTTTGGTTGCAGATATTTGTGCTGCGCTATTGATAGTTGTAAAAACTGTATAGCCACCTGTATAGGCTCCAACTCCATAGCGATCAATCATTTCAGATCTAACCATTTCCGCAATGTATGAGGCCTCCAAAGCTATATTTGACGAATACCGTTCTGCTGAGATTGGAGCATTTAATGCTGTTTCATATTCCTCTTTAACAATATATCCAAGCTCCCACATTCGATTAAGAACATAGTTACGGCGAGAAATTGCTCTCGGGGGATTAGTGAGAGGATTAAATTTTGATGGCGCTTTTGGAAGACCTGCAATCATAGCTGTTTCGGCTAATGTTAGCTCGGCGAGAGTTTTACCATAATAAACCCTTGCCGCCGCCCCAACTCCATATGATCGATGGCCAAGATAAATTTTATTCAAATATAGCTCAAGAATTTCTTGTTTGCTTAACTCGTCTTCTATTCTTAATGCTAGAAAGATTTCATATAATTTCCTGAGATATGTCTTTTCTCGTGTTAAATAGAAATTTCTAGCGACCTGCATTGTAATGGTGCTGCCACCTTGTTTTCTTTCACCAGTAAGAAGGAGATTTATTCCAGCGCGTAATAAACCACGGTAGTCTACTCCGGGATGTTTAAAGAAATTAGCATCTTCGGCCGAAATTATTGCATTAACCATATTTGTAGGCAGTTCCTCAAATGCTAGTGGCGATCTTCTTTTTTCACCATATTCAGCTAATAATTTATTATCATTACTGTATATTTTGAGAGGAACTTGTAATTTTACTTTTTTTAATTCTTCTATATCAGGGAGATCAGGAGTTATGTATAAGTACGATGCAAATAAAAGAACAAAACTTACAAGACTACCTATTATAGTTAGAAAAAGTCCGTATTTTAGAAGTCTGCGAAGCAACCGCATATCACTATTGCTCAAATCTGTTTATTATGCATTTCATGAGAAACATTTTATAACTTTTTAATATTATCTGCGAAAGAAAGAGGAAGTTTTAATGTCTAAATTAACATTTAAAATCAAAAAATGTAATTTATTTCAATGAAATAATCTAAGTAGAATTTAGGCTATATGCTGTTTCGAGGTGGTTAAAATCAAAATCTATGATTTTTTATGCCTTATAGCTTGCTAATAATTACTTGTTCTGGCATTACTGTCTTATGAAGAAACCTAACAAAATTTTTTTAATTGGTCCGATGGGTGCTGGAAAAACTACTATTGGTAAAGCCCTTGCTTTGAATCTAGGATTAAAGTTTATTGATTCAGACAGTGAAATTCAGGAGCGGACCGGCGTAGATATATCAACAATCTTTGAATATGAAGGCGAGAAAGGTTTTAGAGAAAGGGAGGCTCAAGTCATAGAGGAGTTAACAAAAATTGAGCATCAGGTTTTAGCAACAGGGGGAGGTGCAATATTAAGACCTGATAATAGAAAATATTTATCTGGTAGGGGCATCGTCATATATTTAGATTGCACCCCTGAGCAACAGTTTGAGCGGATCTATAAGGACCGGAAGCGACCTTTGATACAAACAAAAGACCCACTAAGTTTCCTAAAAGAGCTTATGGAGATACGTGAGCCTTTATATAGAGAGATAGCAGATTATATTGTTTCAACTGAAGGAAGATCAGCAAATGCCGTCTCTAAAGATATTATTGATCTTGTAACATCATAATGAAACATTAGTATAAAATTTCTTAGATTTTTAACAGAGGCAAGTTTAGTGAATGAAACTAGTATCGTAGAGGTCGACTTGGATGATCGCTCATATCCCATTTATATAGGGGATACTTTACTTGCGAGAAAAGAATTATTTGAGCCACATATAGTTGGTAATCAAGTTATGATTGTAAGTAATTCTACTATTGCTCCGATATATCAAGATTTTTTAATAGAATCACTGTCCTCCTACCAGATAAATACATTTTCTTTTCCAGATGGAGAAAAATTTAAAAATACCGATACTCTGAATAGCTTGTATAGCAATCTTTTAGAAAATAAATTTGAGCGTAACTGTACAATTATTGCGCTTGGTGGCGGTGTTGTAGGAGATATTGTAGGTTTTGCTGCAGCAACTTATTTGCGCGGTGTTAATTTCATACAGGTTCCAACTACGTTACTTTCTCAGGTAGATTCTTCTGTGGGTGGGAAAACCGGCATTAATCATCCTTTAGGTAAAAATATGATTGGTGCTTTTTATCAACCACAGGCAGTAATTGCCGATATTTCCGTTCTTCGTACTTTACCAGAGAGAGAATTTTCAGCTGGTTTGGCAGAAATAATAAAGTATGGACTTATAAATGATATTAAATTTTTTCACTGGTTAGAAAACACAATTGAAAAGATAATGGATAGGGATTCTTTTTCCTTAATACAGGCTATTGAAAGATCCTGTAAGAATAAAACAGATATTGTTGAAAATGACGAGAAAGAAATCGGGAAAAGAGCTCTATTAAATTTAGGACATACATTTGGGCATGCTATTGAAACTGGTATGGGTTATGGAGAGTGGCTTCATGGAGAAGCGATAAGTGCAGGCATGATTATGGCTTTAGAGATGTCAGTGCGATTAGGTTGGATAGACCAAGAAATAAAGCAAAGGATTTTAACTTTATTTAAATCAGCCAACTTACCTATTGAACCCCCAAATAGTATAAATCAAGATCATTTTCTTTCATTAATGTCTCATGATAAAAAAGTATTGGATGGGAACATAAGACTTATTTTGTTAAAAAATATTGGAGAAGCGGTAATATCTGATGATTATCCGCAAGATGTTTTTTTAGATACTTTAGGCCATTTTTTTAATTAGAAGTCGAAAAAAAAAGAATTTTTTATTGGTGATAATAAGAATCACTAAGCTTTAAATTTTTTTTATCCAGGAATGGTAAATTTTATGGGTAGAGATAGATTGAAATTTTTTATTTTTTAAATCCATATAAGTTATTAAATTATATAAATTTTTTATTTTTTTCCTTCCATTAAATCATTTGCTTTGGATGCCAGTCTACGGTCAATTGGCAAATACAAGTAATGCTCCAATAGCTTATTTTCCTGGTCTTTTCCGTATTTGATCGGGGTCAAAAAGACTGGTCCTTATATTAGGATTCCATTATCCTAAATCAAAAGGCTTTAATTTAGTGATTTTATTAGGCTTTATATTAAAATTTGAGTAATCGTTAGATATTAGCGCAATTAATTTCTTGCTCAACGGTATTCCAAATTATTGGCATGAGCACAACATAGAGGTAGCAACATGAGTTACGGGGCGCTGCCACCGAAACATGGATTATACGACCCTGCAAATGAGCATGATGCTTGTGGCGTGGGCTTTGTTGCGCATATAAAAGGTGTAAAAAGTCATAACATAATAAAACACGGTCTAACCATCTTAGAACGATTACATCACAGAGGCGCAGTAGGTGCTGATCCCCGTGCAGGTGATGGAGCTGGAATGCTTATTCAGATTCCCGATAAATTTTTTAGAAAGGTTACTGATTTTGAACTTCCAGGAATTGGTAAATATGCCGTGGGAATGATCTTTTTTCCTACAGACAATAAAAGTAGGAAAATAGCCGAAAAAATTATTACGAAAATTACCATAGAAGAAGGCCAAAGCGTATTGGGCTGGAGAGATGTTCCGGTCAATAATACAGGGTTGGGTAAATCTGTTTTGCCTACTGAACCAAAAATTCGCCAAATCTTCGTAAAGCGTGGAGATAATTGTATCGATCAAGATACATTCGAACGCAAGTTGTTTGTAATCCGTAAACAAGCAGAGAGTTTGATAAACAAATCTGATATTTTAGAAAGTAAAGCTTTTTACTTTAATTCTTTTTCTTCTAGAACTATAGTATATAAAGGTATGCTTTTGTCGGATCAGGTGGGAGATTTTTATGAGGATCTTTCTGATCCTGACATGGTCTCTGCTTTAGCTTTAGTTCATCAAAGATTTTCAACAAACACATTTCCAACTTGGGATTTGGCCCATCCATTTAGAATGATTGCTCACAATGGTGAGATAAATACTGTTCGCGGGAATGTTAATTGGATGGCAGCAAGAAAAGAGGCAATGTCATCAGATGTGCTTGGCGATGATTTAAAAAAAATTTGGCCCCTGATACAAGAAGGACAGTCAGATACCGCCTCCTTTGATAATGCTCTAGAGCTACTAGTCATGGCGGGTTATTCGATGGCTCATGCGATGATGATGCTTATTCCTGAAGCATGGGCATCTAATGATCAAATGGATAAAAAGCGTAAAGCTTTTTACGAATACCATTCTGCTCTTATGGAGCCATGGGATGGCCCAGCGGCCGTGGCATTTACAGATGGTAGACAAATAGGGGCTACATTAGACCGCAATGGCCTTAGGCCTGCTCGGTATTTAATAACAGATGATGATCTTGTCGTAATGGGCTCAGAAATGGGAGTTCTGAAGGTTCCTGAGGAAAAGATAATAAAAAAATGGCGATTGCAGCCAGGCAAAATGTTTTTAATTGATATGGAACAGGGTCGCATTATTGATGATGATGAAGTGAAATCGGAATTGGCATCAATGAAGCCTTATCAAAATTGGTTAGATAAAACACAAATTCATTTAGAAGATTTGCCAAAAATAAATCACGATACTAAATTAGATGCAAAGACTTTATTGGATCGCCAACAGTCGTTTGGCTACACACAAGAAGACCTGAAGTTTTTGCTTATTCCAATGATTATGACTGGAATGGAAGGTATCGGCTCAATGGGTGCAGATAATCCACCTGCTGTCCTATCTAGCAAACCAAAACATCTTTCTAATTATTTCAAACAACTTTTTGCTCAAGTTACAAATCCTCCTATCGACCCGATAAGAGAAGAAATAGTAATGTCACTGGTATCTTTGGTTGGACCAAAGCCAAACTTACTGAATACTCAAGACGACATTAAGAATATGCGTCTGGAGTGTAAGCAACCTGTTTTAAAAAATAGTGATTTAGAGGCCATCAGAAATTTAGAGAGTACTAGTAATGGAGCTTTCCGAACAAAAACTCTTGATATCACATACCCAGCAGTCAACAGTTCGGCTGGGATGCAATCTGCAATAGAGAAACTATGCGAAGCTGCTGAGGTTGCCGTAATAGAAGGTTACAATATTTTAGTACTTTCTGATCGTATGGTTGGCGTAAAAAACATTGCTATACCAGCTTTATTGGCAACTTCTGCTGTACATCATCATTTGATTAATCAAGGATTACGAACTAAATCTGGCTTAGTTGTTGAGACTGGCGCTGCTCTAGAAGTACATCATTTTGCAACGCTAGCGGGGTACGGAGCAGAGGCAATTAATCCATATTTAGCTTTTGAAACAATGAAAAGTCTCCTCGGTGAAATAGATGGAGCACCAGATTATGATGAGGCTAGTTTAAAATACGTTAAGGCAATTGGTAAGGGCTTGTTCAAGGTAATGTCAAAGATGGGCATCTCTACTTATCAGTCATATTGCGGCGCACAAATTTTTGATGCTATTGGGTTGTCTACGGATTTTATAAAGACATATTTTTCAGGAACATCCACTACGATAGAGGGAATTGGGTTGGATGAAGTTGCCGCTGAAGCGGTTCGATGGCATCAAAATGCATATGGAGATGCAGAGATCTATAAAAAACATTTAGATGTCGGCGGAGATTACGCTTACCGGGTAAGAGGAGAAAATCATGTTTGGACTCCAGATACTATTTCAAAATTGCAACATGCCGTCAGAGGTAACGATGCGAAAACATATTCTGAGTATTCGGCTCTCATAAACGAACAAAATGAACGATTACTTACCTTGAGAGGCTTAATGGAATTTAATTTTTCAAAAAATGAAATTCCAATAGAAGAAATAGAGCCAGCTGAGTCGATTGTTAAGCGCTTTGCAACCGGTGCAATGTCTTATGGTTCCATATCTTACGAAGCACACTCAACATTAGCAGTGGCAATGAATCGAATTGGAGGAAAGTCAAATACAGGTGAAGGGGGAGAAGAGGCAAAACGATTTAACCCTTTAAATGATGGCTCGATGAATCCAGAGAGATCAGCTATCAAGCAAGTTGCCTCCGGGCGTTTTGGGGTCACTGCAGAGTACCTTGTTAATTCTGATGATATTCAAATTAAAATGGCTCAGGGAGCAAAGCCTGGTGAGGGAGGACAATTACCTGGCCATAAAGTTGATAAACACATTGCTAGAGTTAGGCACTCCACTCCTGGTGTTGGGCTAATTTCACCTCCTCCACATCATGATATTTATTCTATTGAAGACTTAGCTCAATTAATACACGATTTAAAAAACGTTCAGCCTAAATCACGTATTAGTGTCAAACTTGTTTCAGAGGTTGGAGTTGGCACCGTTGCTGCTGGAGTTTCAAAAGCTCACGCGGATCACGTTACTATAGCTGGGTATGATGGTGGGACTGGTGCCTCTCCATTAACATCGGTAAAACATGCAGGATCTCCATGGGAAATTGGATTAGCAGAAACTCATCAAACGCTAGTCCTAAATAGACTTCGCTCGAGAATTTGTGTTCAAGCGGATGGTGGTATGCGAACCGGTCGTGACGTTGTTATAGCCGCACTTATTGGAGCGGATGAAATTGGTTTTGCTACAGCGCCTCTGATAGCAGAGGGATGCATTATGATGCGAAAGTGCCACTTAAATACTTGCCCAGTTGGAGTCGCGACTCAGGACCCGGAGTTACGTAAAAGATTCACGGGTAAACCAGAGCATGTTGTGAATTATTTTTTCTTCGTTGCTGAAGAAGTAAGACAACTAATGTCAAAGTTAGGTTTTCGTAATTTCGATGAAATGATTGGGCAAAGAGATAAGCTTGATATGAGAAAAGCGATAAACCATTGGAAAGCAAAAGGGTTGGATTATAGTAGCTTGTTAAGTATGCCTAAGGTACATAAAGACGATACCGTTTACTGTTCTCAAAGCCAAGATCATGGAATTGAGAAAGCTATTGATAATTTCCTTATTGAAGAGGCTAAAGTGGCTTTAAATCATGGAAAAAAAGTCAAAATAAACATTGATATTGAGAATGTGAATAGGACTTTTGGAACGCTACTATCTGGACGAGTCGCTGAGCGATATGGCCATAATGGATTAGATGAGGATACTATTTGGATAGATGCAAAAGGAACAGCTGGTCAATCTTTTGGAGCCTGGTTGGCAAAAGGAATTACCATAAAATTAAGTGGAGAAGGTAATGATTATGTTGGGAAAGGACTTTCTGGCGGAAAATTAATTATTACTCCACCTAAAGAATCCAAGATAGATAGAGCGGAAGAAAATGTCATTATAGGAAATACGGTCCTATTTGGTGCTATTTGCGGAGAAAGCTATTTTTCTGGAGTTGGTGGGGAAAGATTCGCCGTTCGTAATTCGGGAGCTTCAGCAGTTGTGGAGGGTGTTGGAGACCATTGCTGCGAATATATGACCGGAGGCGTAGTTGTAGTTTTGGGGGATACTGGGCGAAACTTTGCGGCTGGTATGTCTGGAGGAATCGCTTATGTGCTTGATGAAAATGAGGATTTTCATCTTAGGTGTAACCTAGCACAGGTTGAATTAGAGTCTTTTAATGAGGATGAAAGCGCGCTAGAGGAGCTTGGGTATGGGAAGAGCGATATCATGGATTATAGGAATATAGATGTGTCCCATGACCTAACACGATTCGATGCTATCCGCTTGAAGCAATTGATAGAAAACCACGCTAGGTATACTGATTCCAAGGTTGCCCAAAATATTTTAGAAAATTGGGAAAATTATATACCAAGATTCAAAAAAGTTATGCCGATTGAGTACCGACGAGCTTTAAAAGAAATGCTTGATTCTAAGGCAAAATCGGCCGCTTAAAATTTGGTTAATCTGTAATACGTGGTAATGTAAAGAAAACAATATGAGTAATAATGATGGGAAAACCGACTGGGTTTAAAGAAATTAATCGACAGGACCGCACTTTTGTGCCGGTGGTGGATCGTATTACTCATTACGATGAATTTGTTATAGCTCTCAGCGACGAGCAGGTAAGCGCCCAAGGAGCAAGATGCATGGATTGCGGTATTCCCTTTTGCCATCAAGGCTGTCCAGTAAATAATATTATTCCAGATTGGAATGATTTGGTATATCGAGGTGATTTCAAGGAAGCGATCGATGTACTTCATACAACAAATAATTTTCCAGAAGTTACTGGCAGGATATGTCCAGCGCCATGCCAAGAGTCTTGTACCCTTAATATTACAGATGAGCCTGTAACCATAAAATCGATAGAATGCGCAATTATTGATAAGGCTTGGGAAGAGGATTGGGTTAAGCCTCAAATACCACCCTTTAAGACAGGAAAATCAATAGCAATTGTTGGATCGGGCCCATCTGGCCTGGCCGCTGCACAACAGCTCGCTCGTGTGGGGCATGACGTAGAAGTTTTTGAACGTCAGGATCGCTTGGGTGGACTTTTAAGGTATGGTATTCCAGATTTTAAACTTGACAAGAAGCTTCTTGATCGTAGGGTTGATCAGATGCGCGCAGAGGGAGTTTCATTTCATACCAACTCTCATATTGGCAGGGATATACCAGCAAAAAAATTAGTTTCTGATTTTAACGCAGTAATATTGACAGGGGGCTCAGAGAGCCCGCGTGACTTACCAATTCCAGGCAGAGATTTAAATGGAGTTAATTACGCTATGGATTTTTTAAGAGCTAACTCTAAGGTTGTCCAGGGGGTTTCTGGAGCAGAGAAAGGATTGATTGATGCAAAGAATAAGAATGTTGTAGTAATTGGTGGAGGAGACACTGGTTCAGATTGTATCGGTACTTCAAATAGACACGGAGCGAAATCTGTTACTCAGATTGAAATTTTAGAGAAGCCACCAACAAAAGAAGATAAAGGAATGACATGGCCCAATTGGCCTCATAAGTTAAGAACATCCTCTTCTCATGAGGAGGGATGCAAAAGAATGTGGAATGTAGCTACAAAAGAATTTTTAGGCGATGGTGATGGTAATCTTAGGGCCTTAAAGTGTGTCTTAGTTAGATGGGATAAAGATAAAAATAATCAATGGAAAATGTCTGAAGTAGAGGATTCTGAATTTGAAATAAAAGCCGATCTAGTAATGCTAGCGATGGGTTTTGTGCATCCAGTTCATCAGGGTATGATTAAGGAGTTGGGAGTAGAGCTCGATGGTAGAGGAAATGTTTTGGGCTCAACTGATGGTAAAGATGCATATAAAACTACTATTGATGGCGTTTTTGTTGCTGGAGATATGCGTCGTGGCCAATCACTTGTGGTTTGGGCTATTCGTGAAGGACGTCAAGTTGCACATGCTGTTGATGAGTTCTTGATGGGCAGCACTGACTTACCTCGTTAGAGTTGAAAGAATCAAAAAAGCCTCTTACTTTGCCTTTATCTGAGGTTTAATAAAAAAAGATTCCCAGCATAACTATTCGGGATCTATTTAGTAGAGCGCGTTTATATCGAAATGTCTGATTTAAAAAACGATCTTTTTTTGCGAGCATTAATGCGCGAGCCTGTAGAAATGACTCCAGTTTGGATGATGCGTCAAGCTGGACGTTATCTTCCTGAATATCGGGCTACAAGAGCAAAGGCAGGCAATTTTTTAAATCTTTGTAAAAATCCAGAATTAGCTTGTGAGGTTACTATGCAACCTCTTGAGCGATTCTCTCTTGATGCTGCAATTTTATTTTCAGATATTCTGACAATCCCAGATGCAATGGGATTGGGTCTGCACTTTGGTGAAGGGGAAGGCCCACAATTTTATAGACCAGTTAGAAGTAAAGCTGATGTTGACTCATTGGGCGCCCCAGATCCTGAAGATGAATTAAGATATGTGATGGATGCAGTAAGAACTATTCGTAGAGAGCTTAATGGGCGAGTACCTCTTATTGGCTTTGCTGGATCTCCTTGGACTCTTGCGACATATATGATCGAAGGGGCTAGCACAAAAAATTTTGCTATGTCAAAAGGCATGATGTTTGAACAACCAAAGTTAATGCACAAACTTTTGGAAAAACTCACTGAGTCAGTGACAATTTATTTAAATGCACAAATTGCTGCCGGAGCTCAGGCGGTTCAAATTTTTGATACCTGGGGGGGTATGCTAAGCCCAAAAGATTATAATACTTTCTCTTTGCACTATATGAGTAAAATAGTCGACGGACTTACTCGAGAATCGGACAATAGATCTGTACCAATTATTTTATTTACAAAAGGAGGAGGTCAATGGCTAGAAATTATGGCTGACTCAGGTGCTGATGCCATAGGTCTAGACTGGACCATAGACATAGGGGATGCTCGCAAGCGCGTTGGGAAAAAAGTCTCATTACAAGGAAATTTAGATCCCAGCGCACTTTATGCATCACCAGAAGTTATAAAAAAATCAGTGTCAGATATATTAGAAAGTTTTGGTCATGGTACCGGACATGTTTTCAATCTCGGCCATGGAATTCATCCCGAAATTTCTCCTGAAAATGCTAAAGCATTTGTGGATGCTGTTCATGACCTGAGTAAAAAATATCACTCATAAATTTATATGCGATACACTGCTTTCGTCATAATTTTAGATGTTAGTTTCATAAAGAGCTTAAAAGGTTTTGGCAAATCAGCACCACCATGTTCTATTGCCTTTTTACCATGCTCCTCCTCATCAGCAATCATTTGCTTTAAAATTTCCGCAGTTCTTTGGTCATCTTCGGGTAATTGATTGATATGTTTTTCTAAATGATCTTTAACTTGCTTTTCAGTTTCTGCCACAAAGCCGAGACTCCATTTATCACCCATGGCTCCAGCAGTTAGGCCAATTAACAGAGATCCAGCATACCAAATTGGATTTAACAGACTCGGACGACCATCGAGCTCTTTAATTCTTTGCTCACACCATTGCAAATGGTCATTTTCTTCATCTGCCGATTTTTGCATATTTAATTTTGTTTCGGAGTCTCTCGCTGTAAGCGCTTGACCTTGATAAAGAGCTTGAGCGCAAACTTCACCTGTATGATTGATTCGCATTAATCGAGCGATATGATCTTTTTCCTTATTACTCAAATCGATATCTTTGAGATTTATCGAGGGATTAGATCTATTTGTAGTCTTTGGCTTTCCAAATAAAGTTCTCAGAACGCGATCCATATTGAGCATAATCTCGTCTGTCTTGTTAAATTCACGCTGATTCATTGTGTAGTTTTCTTCGCTAAATGTGTTAACGTGAATTTTAATACTGAAAATTGTTTTACTCAAGAACCCTAAATTACCGTGAAATTTAAGGTATTTGGAAGAAATTTATGAGTTATTACAAACAACACGTTTTTTTCTGCACTAATTTGAGAGATGGTAAACGTCGCTCGTGTGGGCAATGTGATGCTCAAGCCGCTCGTGATTACATGAAGAAAAAATGTAAGGAATTAGGTTTGAGCAAAAATGGAAGCGTAAGAATAAATAGTGCAGGGTGTTTAGACCGATGTGAATACGGACCTATTATTGTCGTATACCCAAAAGAGACTTGGTATACATACATTGATAATGATGATCTTGATGAAATCATTGAACGACATCTTATAAACGGAGAGATTGTCGAGAGATTGCAATTACCTTTTGATAAAAGCTAATAATCATTAGAACCATAAAATTTACCTCCCTATTTTGACAAAGTTCTGTATTTTTGTAGGTTTGAGCTTTAAAAACTTGATATGTATGCCCGTTGCGGTTAGGATTCTTTCCCTCTCTTGAAACCCTTATTGGTAATTCAATAAGTTAGTAAGAATACGGAGTCAAAAATGGGATTTACAAAAAGCGCGAAGGCAAGCGATATCAGAAGAGAATGGTATGTAGTTGACGCTCAGGATAAAGTTTTGGGTCGTTTAGCTTCTGAAATAGCCAAGAGATTAAAGGGAAAGCATAAGCCAAATTTCACTCCCCATGTTGATACTGGCGATTATATCGTTGTTATAAATGCTGAGAAAATCTCTGTAACTGGAAATAAGCTGAAAAATAAGATGTATTATCATCACACTGGATATGTTGGTAATTTGAAATCTATTTCTTTGGAAAAGCAGCTTATAAAAGCTCCTGAGTTAGTTTTAAAAAATGCTATAAGAGGAATGTTACCCAGGACTCCTTTGGGTCGTACAATGATGAAAAAACTTAGAATTTTTGCTGGTTCAGAGCATAAACATCAAGCACAACAGCCAAAACAGTTGGATTTTTAAGAGGTTATCATGGTAACAAATGTGAATTATGGCACAGGCCGAAGAAAAACCTCTTCTGCTAGAGTTTTTGTTAAAACGGGTGATGGGAAAATTACAGTCAATGGCAGAAGCTTGGAAAATTTTTTTGGCAGAGAAACCGCGAGAATGATGGTAAGACAGCCTTTGGTATTGACAGATAATGCTGACAAACTTGACATAGAGGTTACAGTTTCTGGGGGCGGTAACACAGGGCAGGCGGGAGCAATAAGACATGGTATTGCTAGAGCCTTACTGGATCATGATGAAAGCCTTAGAGGTCAATTACGACAAGCGGGCTTTCTTACCAGAGATGCTCGAATGGTTGAAAGAAAAAAAATTGGGCTGCATAAAGCCAGAAAGAAGCCACAATTTTCGAAAAGATAAGACAAATTATCTACAGTTTTTATTGCAGGTTGATTGCAAAATTTATTGCTAAAAAACAGACAAAATCTTAAAATTGTCCATATTTTTTGATTTGCTATCTTTTTAATAAACTCTTTTATCCTCAAAAATCCTCTGATTTCCGTGTTTATAACAGAAAAACTGGTATTTGTTGTAAAATTACAACAATTTGACCAGGTAATGTGGTTTTTTTGCACATTTTTGCTTGCAAGTGACATTCGATGTCTCTAACATTCATCAGGCAAATTATGCATAAACATTTTTTTCGGGAGTTTTCTCAATGAAAAAACAATTAATCGCTGCAGCTGTTGCTTCTTTAGTAGCGGCCCCAGCAGCATTCGCTGACGTAAAAATAAGCGGTCAGATCAACTCAGAATGGTACAAGACCGATGGTGGAGACTTGTCGCAAGACTTGAACTCAGACATCGTATTTTCCGGTTCTGAAGATCTTGGCAACGGACTGAGTGCTTTCTTTACCATCGCTTCTGTTCAAGATGCGGGTTCTGCTTTTAACGCAGGTGGAAAAGTTTTCACCGGTCTAAAAGGTAGTTTTGGTAAAGTCTCAATTGGTAAAATGGAGTTGTTGGTAGAGTCAAAGGTAAACTCTATGGCTTCTAACGATGCTTCAGATTATCTATCAAACGAAGTAACTTCTGCTGTAGGCGCTACCGCCAATAGCACAATCGTTTATACCTCACCTGCCATGAATGGCATCACAGTTGGATTGGGCGCACGCGCTGAATCTGTTGGTGATGACTTAGACAAGACCGAAATCATGGTCGAGTATAAGGCTGGTGGATTATTACTTCGTGCAGCTTCTGCAGATGACAACGGAACAGATACCACAGCAATGGGTGTAAAATTCTCCATGGGTAGCTGGACTGTTGGCGCAGTAACTGTTGATGAGAACAATGTTGATGAGAGCTGGGTAGGCGCATCTTACAAGATGGGCAACAACACCTTTGCTCTTTCAACTCGTAACTCAGATACAGCCGCTAACGAAGACACCATTGTAAGCATGAAGCATTCTTTGAGTAAGCGTACTTCTGTTTACGCTGTATTTAAGGATGATGGTGGCGCAAGTAGTGATGTAACCTTAGTTGGTATGAAGCACACCTTCTAATTTAATTATTAGTTAAGGTAATACCAAAAACGGGGCTTTATGCCCCGTTTTTTTTATTTTGAATCTAAAATTTTAGTTCCATTTGATGTCCCTAAAATTAGTATGTCTGCAGGTCTTGCGGCAAATAAACCATTAGTCACAACCCCAACGATTGAGTTTAATGCATTTTCCATTTCGATTGGCTTCATTATTTCAAGGCCACTAACGTCGATAATTAAATTTCCATTATCTGTTATAAAATTTTCTCTAAGTACTGGATTTCCACCTAACTTAACAATCTCTCTAGCTACATAACTACGCGCCATAGGAATTACCTCTACGGGTAAAGGAAATTTTCCTAAAATATCAACTAATTTACTTTCATCTGCTATGCAAATAAATTTCTTACTAGCTGATGCTATGATTTTTTCTCGAGTTAATGCTCCGCCGCCGCCTTTAATTAATTGCAAATGACGGTTTGATTCATCAGCTCCATCCACATATACATCGAGTTGACCTGCTGAATTGAGATCGATAATCGGGATACGAAATTTTTTTAATAACTCAGTAGAAGCCTCCGAGCTAGATGTAGCTCCTTCAAAGCGCCCCTTTTGGCTTGCAAAAGCCTCTATAAAATAATTAACCGTTGAGCCAGTTCCAACCCCGATAACTCCGCTATCAGGCAGATATTTTAAAGCTGCCACTGCAGCTTGTTTTTTCAACTCATCCTGGCTCATTGACTATTCTCAATTTTTAAAGTTATCAAATATTATTAGCTCAATTAAAGTATCATCATTAACATGCACCTTCCAGTTAAAAAGAAAAATAAATATCAGTTATATAGAAATTATCAACTTTGCCTTATCATAAGGGACATTAATTAAAAATAATTTTGAGGATACATAATGTCAAAGCATTATTTGGAAAAAATCTTACGAGCACGAGTTTATGATGTAGCTTCTGAATCTCCACTTGAAGTTGCTACTCGACTCAGTGATAGATTAAAAAATCATGTGCTTTTGAAGCGTGAGGATGTTCAAGAAATTTTTTCGTTCAAATTAAGAGGAGCCTACAATAAAATTTTTCATTTAAGTGATGATGAGAAGAAAAGGGGGGTAATTGCTGCATCTGCAGGCAATCATGCACAGGGTGTTGCTTTGGCAGGAAAGAAGTTGAATATACCTACAACTATTATTATGCCAACTACAACACCCGCTATAAAAGTTGACATGGTACGTCGATTAGGTGGTAAAGCATTGTTAAAAGGTGACTCTTATGATGAAGCAAAAGATTATGCTCTAAAGCTTTCCGAAAAAAATAACCTTTGCTTCATTCATCCTTTCGATGACCCACAAGTTATCGCAGGTCAAGGTACTATTGGTATGGAAATTTTGCGTCAATATGCTGACCCTATTCATGCGGTTTTTGTACCTGTGGGAGGAGGCGGTCTCATCGCAGGCGTTGCAGCTTACATAAAGCATATCAGACCAGATGTAAAAGTAATCGGCGTTGAGCCCGAAGATGCTCCTACTTTACATGCTGCTTTAAAATCAAAACGTAGGGTTAATCTCAAACATGTTGGATTATTTGCGGATGGCGTCGCTGTCAAGCAAATTGGAAAAGAAACATTTAAGGTAGCAAAAGATCTTGTTGATGAAGTTGTTCTTGTAAGTACAGATCAGATGTGTGCGGCCATTAAAGACGTATATTACGACACTAGGTCGGTATCTGAGCCAGCAGGCGTGCTGGCTGTAGCTGGGATAAAAAAATACCTACAGAATCATGGCGAACTTGCTAATAAAACGCTTATTGGGATTCTGACTGGGGCTAATATTAATTTTGACAGATTAAGACACGTAGCTGAAAGAGCCGATGTAGGTGAACAAAAAGAAGCTTTATTGGCGGTTGAAATACCAGAGAAGCCAGGAAGCTTTCTTAAGTTTTGTAAAATGCTGGGTCGAAGAAATGTCACAGAATTCAATTATCGATACTCAGACGCTGAAGCAGCTCAAGTTTTTTGTGGTATTGAATTAACTAATGGTATTAAAGAACGAAGCTCGCTCATAAAAAAATTGGGAGAGAGGGGTTATAAAGTTATAGATATGACCGACAATGAAATGGCAAAACTTCATATACGCTATATGGTTGGCGGTCACGCACCTCAAGCGCTTAATGAGCGTATTTATAGATTTACCTTTCCAGAACGCCCAGGAGCTTTGTTAGACTTCCTATCTGGTTTTAGCCGAGGTTGGAATATAAGTTTATTTCATTATAGAAATCACGGTGCAGCCTATGGGCGTGTTTTGGTTGGCATTCAACTGGAAAAAACCGAGGGCAAGGCTTTTAGAGACTTTTTATCTAAATTAGGCTACAGCTATTCTGAAGAGACAGATAACCCCGCTTACCAGCTATTTGCTAGTGGCGGTAAACATTAAGCTACGAAAAATAAAAAGCCCGGCTTACACCGGGCTCATATTTAGCTGATTTTTAACGCTTTTTACGCGAACCAGCTTTTTTCTTGGCTACTTTCTTTTTGGTAGCCTTTTTCTTAGTAGCTTTTTTCTTAGTAGCTTTTTTCTTCCCAGCTTTCTTTTTAGTAGCTTTTTTCTTCGCTACCTTCT
>MDTD01022441.1_pt1 | contig 50550 bp, 47 predicted proteins | sample 811221 | NCBI WGS metagenome assembly MDTD01 (sample SAMN05326646, study PRJNA326480) | marine metagenome | isolation source: seawater | place: Pacific Ocean: South West | collected 2011 | reverse complement strand
GTTAGTGTGTCTGCGGTAGACAACCTTAAAGAAAGTGATTTGTGGATTACCCGTAAGGTAAATGTCCTGTGCGCCATAAGCAACCAATTGCATCAATCCTCCTCCCATATTTTTTTATACTATATCATAGAAAAAAATTTTGGGAAAATACGTAAATTAAAAAATAAAAAAAATAAATGAAATTAAATTTAAAAAAAATTCTTTAAAATAAAAAAAAAATTCTTTAAAAAATACTTAAAATTCAAAATACTTTAAATCGCATAGGCCAATCCACCCATACCGGACATAATTCTTAAAACATTGTAATTTGTTGCATAAATATTACTAATCGTACCTGCAGAATCCAATAAGAATTTAGCAGATTCAATTCTAGAGAAATTACAAGCACCACTTGGTTGATGTTCTTCAGGATTCAGAGCGAAAGAATACACAAAAATATCTCTATCTAATTGAGAACATCTTGATTTGGGATTTTGTAGCCTCGCAATAATTGAAATTGACACCAAATCATCATTTGCTGTTCCAACAAGAAATCCTGATGCGATTGCATCTTGATCATCTTCAACCGATAAACCGATATTCCATCCATTCGTTTGCGCTGCAACAGATGTAACTTGAGCAGTAATATTTCTTAATCTTACAACGGTTGCTTCATCTTGATCTTTTACTTCAATCCTTAATAAATCCCCGACTTTGGGAAAATTACTTGAAGTTACAGCAGGGATAAAATTAGTTCCGATTAAAAAATTAAATATTGTTTTTGTTCCTGAAGTACTACCTACTGTATTATGGAGTGTTGTAACATCTGTACCAGTAGCTGTTCCCGCATCACGATAAGCAATAGTGATTGGTTGAATTAATTCCAAAGTATCTTTTTCTTTAATATTATATCCTGGAACAGATGTGTGATGGATCAAAGGTTGTTTTATCTGAAAATATTCTTTATCTTGAAATGCAAAACGATCGTGACCATTAATTTCAACTTTCATTTTTTGCGAAATAATAGTACTTGCTTCTGTTGTGCTTGTTGGAACTGTCCAAATAAGTTCTTTAATTGGATGATCAAAGTTTAATTTAAAATTTTCTCTTGAACTCCCTTCTTCCTGAAGTTGTAATTGTTCAATTAAATATTCGTGAGAAACTTGAGCAAACCTCCTCCTTTCATCTGTATCTAAATAAATATAATCACACCAAACTTGGACAGCCGGTGTTACAGCAGCGGCACCAGAACGACTCATACCATCTGCAGCTGCTCCACTCCCCCAATTAAATTTTAATTTTACATCATGGTACTGGAGAGCAATTAATGGTAAAGCCAACCCAATATTTCTACAAAACCAGAATTGTAATGGGTACATTACAGATTGTTGCGATGTTCCTCCTGAACTTGCTAATCCACCTGTAACTAATGGATTTTTAAATCCACCCGTTAAATATTTAAATCCTTCTGCTTTTGAACTTGGAGTTGTTAACTCAGTCCATATTTGATTCCATTCACGATAATGTTTATCCATTCTTTGTCCTCCAATTTCTATTTCAACATCTTGTACTAAATAATCTCCATTAATTCCTGAAGTAGTTTCTTGATCAGTTTTTACATAAATTTGAGATAATAGATCTCCATTTCTAGAGATAGTAACTGTTCCAGCTGTAACATATGTATCTGAAACAGTTGATGAACCATTAATCGTTTGTTTGATACATTCCATCGAGAAATTAGTATGTCTCCGGTAAACGATTTTAAAAAAAGTAATTTGTGGATTACCTGTTAAATAAATATCTTGGGCTCCATATGCAACTAATTGTAATAGACCTCCTCCCATTTATTATATAATAATAAATATATAAATAATAAAAAGTAATTATACGAATTTCAATTATTCTAAATATAATTTTTGAATATTTCACATGTTTCTTCTTCTGATTTTTCTAGATCGAGTACTTGTTTAACAGGATTCATAATTTGATTTGAGATATAGAATTTATAATCAATTTCAATATTATGTTCTTCCATATAATCTGGATGTTCAATCCTATCTCCTTGAAGAACTTTTTTATCCCTTGGTTTCCCTTTTCGAGCACCGCTTTTATAAAGATTATTATAATCATATAACATATCATTTGGAAGAACACGATACATGTAGGGGATACGATCATTTGGTTTTGGTTTGTCCCCAGGATTCCTTTCTGCCATTCTATCCGCAAGTACTTTATGTGCGATACCTTCCGGATTTTTATAGTATCCACTAAGTGATTTGGTAATTACAAACATTGATTTATCAATTTTACCATCGATAATTTCTTTCAGAGTTTTTTTTAGCCATTGAATCGCTAAATCAACACTTTTTTGATGCATAATGATTTCAATAACATTACCAAAAACGTATTTTACAATTGGAGCATTATCTCTTCTTTTCATAACAATGCCCATAGAAGTCCTTTCTTTTAATTTATCTGCAGAAAGTTCAAACTTATCTCCTGTATATCTTTTTTTAGAAATTAAGATAAATGGATAGAATGTTTTTTCATATTCAAGATCTTGTGGTTTTTTTAACATATTTTTTGTAACCCATTCACCAGACTTTACACCACAATCGATACAATATTTAAGTGCTTCTTTACCTTCTAAAATTTCACCTGTATCTTTATGTTTTCGAGAGAATTTAACAAATACAGAATCTGTATCTCCATATACAATCTCTGGTTCATAATAACCTTCTTCTTTAGCCCAGTTTTTGACACCAATACTTGCATCATCAATCCTTTCTCTACCAATGGCTGTTGTGCAAGCAGCAATTTTCTTAAAACAGATAGAACTTGTTTTTGCCCCCATTTGACCATAGACTGAATTAGCTGTAACTTTATACGCAAGTTGAAGACCATCAAGTACTTTCTTTTTATCTTCATTATCTGTTTCTTTAATCTTTGATCTTGTGGCCTTTCTTTGATCTAACAAAGTTTGAAGAATGGTGGGAATAATACCTCTTTTTCCTTTTTCTTCGTTATATTTTGCGAAGTAACATGTTGTTTGTGTGTCTTCCTTTACTTTGTGGACAGTTTTCCCTTTTTTTACGTAGCTATAATCATCGTATGAAATAATATGATGGGGAATAGAATGAATCCATCCATACTTTTCAGGATTTTGATCGATGTCTTCTTGAGAACACATAAATGTTTCATGAGAAAGATTTTTTTCAATAATTGAACTTGGATAAAGAGATGCATAATCAAGTACAGCGACTGGATCATCTAAATAAATTCCAGGAGTAGGGTCTAAAACAATTGCACCTTCAAAACCATCGTCAATTTTATCAGCATCAAAATTCTTAAGTGTAGGAATTCGAGTATTTATTTTGGAACATTCTTTAACAACAAGAGAACTAATTTTAATACCTTGACCACGTAAGAAGATATAGGATAACGGAACAGATGAAACATTTGCCATACCCATATTATTGGGGATGATATCAAGAAGTTGTAGAAGATGAATACATAATTCACAATCCATAATACAATATTTAGCAATCTTTGCACGACCATTACTTCCACCATGTTTATGAAAATCGAAAATTTGTTGTGGTGAAACATCGTCTTTTGCTAAACACCATTCATAGAAAACTAGATCTTTTTGATACTTCTTAAGTTTGATTAATCCATCGATTACAATGATTTTATTTTTATGTCCTAAATGAACAATTTTAAACTTTTTTCCATTTTTATATTTAAGAGTACCATACTTTGTGTGAATATTAATAGTAATATAATCGTTTATTTTAAGGTTTCCTGTATTTGTTGTATGAAGTAAGTGTTGTTTTTGTTTTACCATGAAACATTTTTTTGTAATTTTGCCTTTCATAAAATGAGCCGAAACATTGTCAAGTTTATAAGAATCTAGAGAATGACCTTTCTGAATTTCCTTTTGAATATCAAAGATAACACGTCCATCCATTGAAATATAATTAAGTATATTATCGCCTAATCCAGAAGATGAAAGTTCTTTCTTTACAACTTGACACCTTTTTTCCCAGAAGTTATTGTAATATTTCATTGGTAATTTTGGTTTCGATAGTTGATCAAGTGAAGAAACCTTATCTGACTCCCTGTTTCTCATCAGTCTCCCTAAACGATAGAAATCGTGTTTAGGACATTTATAATCATGGTATCTTCCACATTTATCACAACAAGGGAATAAGTAATCAACACGTTTATTAATATAATCAAAATCAAAACCAAAGATATTATATCCTGTAAATAGATCCGGGTTATGGAAGAGAATAAGATCTTTCCATTTTAGAAGTAATTCTTTTTCATCTTTACATTCATAGACATTGACATTTGGAATATCATCGCATATTTTTTCATTTGGTTTATCTTCATTACCAATAACGATGATAGAACGATCATAACATTCTTTTTCACCATATTTATGAAAGACAGTACCAATTTGTATAATTGGATCACCTTTAATAATAATATTTTCCCCCAGATCATTTTTGAGATTGTTAAGTAGTTTTGTTAAGTTATTGATTGCTGATTCCCTTGTTTTAGAATTACTTTTTGATTCATCAAACATTGTAAGAAACTCATCTGTAAGTTCTTTTTCAAGTTTTTGAATTGAATCATCAGAATAGGTACCATTTTCTGTGAAAATAGATTGAATATCATTTGAACCATTTTCAAATGCTTCTTGAATCCATTTTAAAATATGTTTTTTCTTAAAATCTACAGAAGATAAATTAATGCTATTTCTAAAATATGATTCATGGATATCAATCGCTGATTTTTTAAAGTCTTTTCTTGGATTTGGAAAATCTCCGTGAGAAGAGTCACATTCAATATCAAAAGAAGCGGTAATGAAACCGGCTGTATTTTCTGATACATGTGAAGAAATACATCGTAATGGTAAATTATCAATTTCAATATCAACATTAAACATTTGTTCATCTTTCGAAGTAATAAATGAAGAATTTGCACTAACAGATACCCATCCACATGGATCAATATTCTTATCATGAAGGAATCTTAACATTGGATGAATTTTAGATTCATAAAGGTTTGCTACACAATCACAATTATGTTCTTGTATAAAGAAGTTTTTAATTTTTGAATCACAAGATTTAACAATTGGTTCTCCATTTGTGGTTTTTCCTAAAACGATTTTATCATCGGGTATATATTTTTGATTTTCTTTATAAAATGATTGAAGAGCACTAATACATTTTTTCATTTCTCCGTAGGACTGGAAGCTAATTTTTGCAAAACGATAATTCTTAATCTTATTACATTCAAAATTATAGTTGTATCCATAGAAATTGTAGGATGGTTTTACATCCATTAAATCTTCTTCATATGTACCTTTCCATGAATTTCTTGTAGTATTCCAACTTTGGGAAAAGTTTTTCACAAACTTTTTAAGAAAAGACCTTACGGTTGAATTACTCCAATTATCTGGTACTCGAAGATAAAAGAAAGGTTTATATCCCTGAACATTGCATACAATATTTTTACCTTCTTGTGTTTTTCCGTAAAATGTAACAATAAACTGTTTGTCCCAGTAGTTTTCTCCTATAGGTAAATCATCTGAATTTATATCTATGATCTGAAAACATAGTTGAACCATTTATATATATTATAATGTTTGTTAGTTTAAGTAATTAAAAAAATCAAATTTTAATATAAGATTATATTATATTATTTACATGGAAGAATTCTTGTTATTTTTTCTGAGTATATTTGTTTTTTTCACAATTATTAATAAAGTATATAAAAAAGGTGATATTGTAAGCATAAGATCAACTATTGACAATCAAATATATGTTGTACGTAAGTTACCAGATGCAAAACAAGCTGCCAATAAATTAGCTGAAATTAATAGGAAAGTATTACGACTAATTCGATCATTGGATACTGAAAAAGATGGTGTAAAAGATTTATTAGATAATTATAACCCCAAAGCACTTTCAGAAACTGTGCCTGGATCTAAATATACTTCATATTCTGTAAATAAAGGTGAAAAAATATCCATTTGTATAAGAAAAGAAATAGATGAAACATTTATCGAAGATAATACTATATTATTTGTAGTTATTCATGAATTAGCCCATGTAATGACACCAGAAGTTGGACATACTCCATTATTCTGGAATAATATGAAATACTTATTAGAAGAGGGGGAAAAAGTTGGTATCTATATTCCTGTTAATTACCATCTATATCCAGAACAATATTGTGGTATGGAGATTAATACTACACCATATGATTTTAATAAATAATAATTTTATTGTTTATAATTATATCATGGATAGTTTTTGTAATGTTTTTTTAAAAAAAGGATTTGTAAAATGTATTTCTAAAAAAACTGATACATGTTACTTATTTACTGGAAAAATACCTTTGATTAAAAGTATTATTAATAAGATAAAAAAAAATAAAAAAAATGATGAAGAAGATACACTTAAGAATTTAACAACAGAAGAAATACAAAAACTTTATGGTTATCTTGGATTATATAAAGGGGATGAATTGACTGATATTGAACTTCAAAAAAATAAGATTAAAGAAATTATGTTTCTAAATAAATATCCTTCTGAAAGATTAATCTTTGTAAATGAAAGTATTAATGAAGATGATACAAATGAAATAATTATCCGAAAAATTATTTATAATTGTTATAAAAAAGAAATTGTGAATGAACCTTATCTCTATGCATGGTATAATGATGGATCAAAAAACATACCACTTACATTTGAATATGAAGATAATAACATCGAATATTTAGATTTTTATAATAAAGTACCTAAAAATGTAATTGATACAAGTTTGATTGATAGTGTAGGTGACCGCATACCGAAACAAATCCGTAATAAAAGTCTTATTTTATCTGAAAAAAATAAAGACTCTTCAAATGTAATATATTTCTTTACAATGGAAGAATATTTGGAAGAAAAGAATATGTTTGAAGAATTACTTAAATTTACGGAAGAAGAGATTAAACAAAAAAAAGAATTAAAATCATTCCTTAATGGTTTGATTTTTAAGTATTGGCCTGAATTAAATATATCAGATGTATTACTTTATAAAACTGAAAGCGCTATACAAATCCGTAATTCATTGCATGAAAAACAAAAATTAATTCATGATATATACAATCGAGGGACATATATTATTGAATCTGAATTTTTAGAAAAGGATATTGATGAAAAAATAAAATGTGGAAATTACTCCCTTACTATTATGAGATTAAAGAAATTAACAAAAAAAGATAATACTGTCCATTTATCAAAGCTATTTACTGATTTTAATTTAACAAATGAAATACCTTTTGTAAAATTATTGTTAGATGCTCATGATGATGCATTTTACAAATTATATGAAAAATCTCTATTATACGAGGGAAGTGATAAAACATCTGAAAGACATATTACTAAAGAAAGATGTAAAGAATGGTCAGATGGATATAACATTCAAACTGAATATGGTTATAATTATTTACATTCGGGCAATATTATTATGGTGAAATTATACAATATTACAAAAGATATTTATGGTACATTAATTATTCATTTAAATGGAGATATTGAATGTATTATAGAACATAATGATAGAGAACTAAAAGAAGATGATGTATTACATATAATTCATGATTGTAATGTTATTCTTTCGGGTATAAACATGAAACAGTTTTATGCATTTGAATCTTTGGCAACATTTGATAATGATGTATTTACGAATATTCATTCAGAGACAGAAGTGGATTTTTTGAATAGTGGTATTATGTTTCAAAAAGATGATTTTCAAGATAAATCTAAGAAAACATTTCCAAATTGGAATCAATATTTAGGAACATTTATTCAGAATTTTCCAATGTATTTTCGTGTAAAGTCGTTTGAAGAAACAGATATTGATACACAGATAATCGGAAGATATAATCGTGTTGATAATTATGCAAATATTACAACAATACAATCTGCAATCTCGGCATATAAAACTATTTTTGAAGATCCTGAAATAATAATTCAAAAATTAGCAAAAGATTATAATAAAGACCCCGATTTTATTCGAAAAGAATATGAAACATGGGAGGAATTAATGAGCATGAAAGAGGGTATTCAGCGTAGTTCAACGATTATTAATGAAGGGGGATCAGAAATTAAGATATGGTTAAATCAAAAAGAAGACCTTTTAATCGAGCTTAAAAATATGAAATCATTTCAAGAACAAAGAAGAATTATCGTTTTTATAAAAACGATGTTAAATTTATATTTATCTTACATTAATGATCGTAAGGGTACAATACAGAGAAGATTATTTGAAAATGTTGATGAATATACAAAAGAAATATATGATGAAGAGGACGAAGAAGAATTATTAGAAATTAAAGAAGAAGAAAAAAGTGAAGAAGATGATTTAGAAATGTTATTAGATGGAATTGACGATGAAAAAGATGAATTAGATGAACTTTTAGATGATGATGATGATGAAATTGATTTTGATCAATTGGGTGGAATGAATACAGAAGGTTATTTTGAAACAAAAAGTTATTATTTGAAACGTTTAAAACAATATGATCCTGATTTATTTAAATTCAAAAGTAAGAAAAAACAAGCATCTGGTGTTGCATATGGATATCCTAAACTATGTGGAGCTGTTGATGATCGTCATCCTATAGCTGTTACAAAAGAAGAATTAGAAAGGATTAATGAATCATATGAGGAAGGTTCTGGGAGAGAGTCTTATTCTGAAGCGATAAATGTACCCCGTCGATCAAAAGATATTCATTATATATGTCCAAAGTTTTGGGATATATCAAAAAGTTTAAGTATTCGTCCTGATGCTGTTAACAAACGAGATATTGTACCTGCAAAATTACCTAAAGGATCAAATGGTCGGACTAGAAAATCAGTACTTGAAAGGAGGGCGATTTATTGGACCGATGCAAATGAGGTAAAGTATTATGTACCTGATATTCGTGAAGAAAGTAAGCAGTTACATCCAATGGGATATGGATTACCGTGTTGTTTTAATGCATCCAAAAATTTAAAGGGTGATCCTGAGAAAAGGAGAAAAAAGAAAGAAGAAGCAGTTATTGGAGAAGGATATATATCAAATAAAGACCCTGTTGGAGAGGGAAAATATGCCCATTTACATCCATTTTTAATGGAATATTTCAATCAAAGTGAAAAAACATTTGCAAAAAAGAAAGGTGAAGGCTTTTTAAGAAAGGGTGTAAAACAAAATGATAATGATTATGTATTTACAACTTCTCCATTTTTACAAAGTTATTTCCGTATTTTATCAAAAGATAATATTAAAGAAGAAGATTTTATTCAGATAATTGAAAATAAATTAACCAAAAGCTTAGATAAATTTCAAAAATGTCCATTAATTCATCAACGTTTTAGAAAAGATTTGAGTAAAATTACGATTGAAGATAAATCATTCATTGAAAAAATGTTAGAGATAGAAGAAACAAAATTATCTTTTTCGGAAAAAACAATTCAACGATTAAAAGATGAAATGAAATCAAGTATTTTTAAATCAAACGAAACATGTTATTTATTTCAACTTTTACTTTCACTGAAAAATTATTTGGACTTTTTAAAAAGCGATGAAAACCGTGATGATACATACATTTTACCATTATTATTGTTATTGGATGATATAAATATTGTCATATTTGAGAATATCGACGATGAAATTAAGATTAAATTAACTGATTATACAGATTCTCAAAAAATCGGATTTATTTACAAGAGGGGGAATTATTATGAACCTATTTTGTATCGTTATTATGATAAAAAAGTTAAAGAGGAATATTTATTGACCTCTGATTTTTTAAGAAATGGACATTATGAAATTATTTTTGAAAGTATATTATCAAAGATAGAATTACAGAAAACTCCATCAAATATTGAAATATATGAAAATATACTTAGAGGAAATGGGGATAATATTCAAAAATTATTTATCGATAATTATTCAAATGTATCTTATTTAATTACAAGAAATAATAAAGTTGTACCAATTGTACCAGAACCAATTCCGACTAATAAAAAATATGAATTTATTTACAGTTTCCTCGATATTCAAGACATTAAACTTGGAATGAAAGTAAAGTTTGGACCAAAACAAAAATGGGAAGGTGTGGTAAAAAGATTACCCTTTGGTAAAAAAGGTAGGGAAAAGTTAGGTGTTATTTCTAAAGAAGGAAAAGAATATCCAAATATTTTATGTAGTATGGTTTGCTTTTTAGATAATAAAGTTTGTATGCAAATGTTACCAACCTATGAAAAAGCAATTAAATATTTATCATTATTTAAGGAATATTTTCAAATCAAATCATTGATCGAATCTGAGGAAGGCAAAGTAACAACAATTGTTTTCTCAAATGATACATACTTACCCCTATTAGAAGAAGATAGTATTACAACAAAATATAAAAGGATTCAATCAAGTAGTATGGTGGAAGTTGATAAAGAATTATATTCCTTAAATAATAATGATGATGAAAGAAACTTATTTATTAACATGAAAAATTACGAAGAATATATTATTAAATTAGGGATCCATCATATACTTTCAAAAATCCAAGAAAGTACAATACTTACCAAAGGTTTTATTAAAGATAGTAGTTATTATAAAACTGGAGAAAGAATACATTTTACGATTGTTAAACATGATAAGTATGAATTTATTGAAAAAATTGATAAAAAGGATCATTTATACAGTCAATTTGATGAAAATTATACAATCGATGGAAAAATTACAAAGATTACACCGAAAGAAGATGAAAAATATCCAAAATTATCTAAGATTGAGATTGAAATTAAATTAATTGATCAAATAGCATTTGTTTTATCCGATCCAATTATGATTAACTCACATAAAAAACTTCGTTTATACGAAATATTAGAGTCACATATTGATGGATTATTTCATTTATTAAAAGAAAAAGATTACCAGAAATATGAATTAGATCAATTTATAACATTATGTAATGAAAAAAATCAGTTATGTAATTACCCATGTACAGAAACAAATGATGGATGTAAATTATATGTTAGAGAAAAAGATAGTAATGGGAATTTATTAGTTGAAAGAATTAAGTGGAAATTTATTGAAAAGCTAATTATTTTTGGTATTGATAATAAAGAAAAAATTATAGAAGAAAGAGTAAGTGTAAATGAATTAATGCATTCAACAAATTTTCATGAAATATTTTTTACTTTTTCAGAATATAAGAATAATATATTAAATGAAATATTTACAAAGAGTAGTAAATATATTGTAGATACATCAAATGTAAAATTATTTAAAAAACGAAATATAATTATGAAAAAGCTCGATTCAATACCGTATTATATACAAAAATTATTTGGTAAAGGTTCAAGTGTTGTATTCAATTTAACAGAAAAGAATAATGACTTTTTGACATTCGAAAAGGGTTTATTTGAATCTGGGATATTATTTGATGCAGAAACCATTAAAAAATTATTAATTAGTGAATTAGAAATCAATAATACAAAAAGTTTTCTTCAAAAATATCCTAAAGAATATTCAAATATGAAAGAATTAATTGATGAAGTAAAAAGAGATGATTATCGTATTCAGAATCCAGATTTTAAACTAATTCTACAAAGTTTATCTGATAAAGATATTAATCTTGGAATATTATTAATAAGTTCAAAAAATAACCCTCAGAAAAAGAATACTGTGAATTTTTATTCAACAAATGTAGATATTATGGATATTGAAACTGTACCTATTATACCATTTTATCATACTTATTATAATGAAGAATATATATTATCAAATATTTTAGTTAATTATACCGAAGAATTAAATTATTATACAACTATCAGTGATTTATATGCTATTAATCCATTACATAAAAATTGGATCAAGATATAAATTGTATTTATTAAACTTGTTTTTTTATAATTTTTTTAATATATGGACTATTTTTTAAAATATCCAGAATTTGATATTTTAAAAAATTACATTTTAAAGGATCCGATATGTGATTGGTTTGAAATAAATAAAAGTAATACTTTTACTAAAGATGCAAATACATATTATAAAGATTATATATGTAAAGAATCAAATAAATACAGACAAAAAATATTCAAAAAAATAAAGGAATTATCAGGATTAGATATCCCTTTAAAACCAACTTACGAACATACTAAAGATTTAATAAATAATAAATCTCCATTGATATTGCAAGGAGTATTATTAGACAAGAATAATATATATGTTAAATGTGATATTATAATTACTTATGAATTATTTCAAAAAATATTTCCCTATGTTAATAATTTACCATTTCATTTATATTGTAAAAGTCAAAACGATTATTTATTAATTGATATTAGTTATTCAACACTCCATTTTAAAATGGATCTAAAAGAGGTACAGAACGATGGCATACTATTTTATAAAAAATGTATGATGTATTCATTTCAAACATGTTTTTACGAATTATTTAATAAGAAATATGAATGCTTTTTATTAGGAAAAGAATATTATTATCGTAAGACGTTATTACCTAAGAAAGAGTTTATTGCCAAAGTTAATTTTGAGAAAAATATATCCGATGTTATTTCAAAAGCAATTGTATGGGTTCAAACTTTAAAGAAAAATTATTCCTCAATGAATATTTATCCTGAACCCAGTGAGTTTGAATTATTTCCAAATATGAATTATAATGAATCTTCCTGGGAAAATGAAAAAATGAAATTAGCAAATAAAATTAAAGAAATAACATTGGTATGGAATATTTCTTATGAAGAAAGATGTGAATTATTAAATAAGGGTATAAAATGTTGGGATGATCCTAAATTATTAAAAGAATTAAAAGAATCAAAGAAAAAAAATATTCAAGAAAGAATGATCCATATGAATCAACAGAAGGATGTTTTAATTTATCCAAGAAAAAGCATTTCTAATAATTTGAATCAAATATTAGAAAGTACTGATGTTGATATTTATTTTGATGTAGAAAGTTTTTTATCTTTTGATGAGAAACAAGAATTATTTTCTGGAAAAGATAAAAATGAAGAACCAGTATTAGGTATTTTAGGTTATATTTATAAGGAACAATTTTATGAAATTACAATTCAAGAATTTACAAAACTTGGAGAGAAAAAAATGATTGAACATTTTTCATCTCAATTAAAAAAAATTGGTCAAAATAAAACAATCAATATTTATCATTGGGGACATGCAGAAAATAATTATTTTCAATATATTCATCAAACTTATCCAAAGATTGAATTTCCGAAGTATAAATTAATTAATGTATTAGACTATTTTCGTATGGAACCTATTATTATTCAAGGTGTATTTAAGTTTGGATTAAAATCAGTTGGCAAAGCTTTATATAATCATGGTTTGATAGAAACGACATGGGAAGAAAATGATAATGGTTTAGATGCAATGATACATTTTAAAGAATTATGTAAAAAACATTCGAAAAAGATACCATTAAAAAGATATATAGAAATTAAAGAAATTATTGAATACAATCGTAATGATTGTCAAGTATTGTACGAAATTGTTAATCTCTTACGAAAAAAATACAAACGTTAAAAATACAAACGTTAAAAATACAAAATAAAAAAAATATTATGGATAATATGGATAATATGGATAATATGGATAATATGGATAATATGGATATTTCTGTTAGGTATACAGGTTTCATGGAAAGGGGTATTCGAGATCAAACATCTCCATTTCGTCCAGGTGTAATATTCAATGATGAAGAAATAGAAACGATTGAAAAATCACTCGAAGATATCCCATGGAAAAAATCTCGATTAATAGGAGGAAATATAAATGATAACGTCAGAATAAGTGATATAAAATTTATACCTTTTAATGATATCAGTATGTGGTTTTACCAAAAAATATTTAGGATTTCTAAAAATGTGAATGATTCTAATTATCAATTTAAATTACAAGGTTTAGTTGATCAGATGCAATATGGTAAATATGGAAAAGATGGAAAATATGATTGGCATCAGGACAATGGACCTTTAAAACCTGGAATAAGGAAATTAAGTTTTAGTATTTTACTAAATGATCCCGATGAATTTGAAGGAGGAGATTTTCAAATTATGAGAAGTAAGAAAATATCAAATTATAAATTAAAGAAAGGTGAAATTATATTTTTCCCTTCATGGACACTTCATCGAGTTAAACCAGTTATAAGTGGTGAAAGAAGGAGTCTAGTAGGGTGGTTAGGTGGTGATTATTTTCAATAAATTTGAAGTTTTTTTTTTTTTATATAAAATTATAAAATTATTAAAACTACAATAGACGATGTACAATGCAATTGGATTACTCTTTTTTATACCTTTAATTGATTATTCTTTTAAAGGTTGTATTTCTCTTATTGTTATTTGTAATGGGATATTCTGTCATGGTTCTAAATATTTAGACTTACCATATCAAAAAAATATAATGATTTATGATGTAATATGTAACTTCATTATGGGTCTATTTGTCATTTATACAACGGAATATCAAATATTCACAACAATTATATTTACAATTTCCATATATAATTTTATATTAAATAAATTACTATACAATAGTTCTGCATTATTGCACGTTATGGGGATACAATTTCCATTATCAATTGCATTATCATTTTATCAGATGTAATAATCAACTCAAACGATTAATTATTTGAGCCTGTTTTTTTAATTGAAGATTCATTTTTTCTATAATTTTTTGTTGTGCATGAATTATTTTTTCATATTCTTGAGCATCTTTCGTATTTAATTTTCCTCCACCTACCATTTTATTTTCATCTTCAACAAATAATCTGGTACGATAAATAGTGTGTCCTTCTTTATTTAGGTATAGAAGTGGAACTATAATTGATCGTGCTCCATCTTTGAGAATAATTTTATTATCTCCCATTTTTGAATATGTGCCTCCTTCATAAAAATATTCATCTTCACCATCAATAGTTATATATTTCACGCGTTGTCCTATCTTAATATCATATGGAGATTCTACTTCTTCATATGATTGAAGTACTCTTTTAATATAGTTAATATCTTGTGACATTATATAATATAATTTATTTTGTTTTTATATTATTTATTTGTTGATTCCATAAGAGAAGAAAGATTACCTTGAAACCACTTTAATGCTTCACCGATGGATTTTTCAGATAAAAAAACATCTTTTTCTGAATTACTTTGTTTATACATGATAAGTACTTCAATTAATTGTTCAAACCTTTCTTGAATCATTCTTTCTTCTTTTGACATCATATTTTTTTCAGCAAGATAGTCTTCTTTTGAATACATTTATTATAGATATTTTTTAAATATAGAATTATAGACGGGGATTTGAATTGATGTCTTCAAGTTCCATTTTTTGATTCGTTTCATTAAACTTAATCATCTTATAAAATTCTTCTTCTGCTTTATCTTTATCCATACCAACAGATTGAAAGCATTGAATCATTGATTCCTTCCAATTAAGGAATTCAATCTTCTTCTTTTGTGAACGGACAAATTCTTTTTGAATCTTTGAATCTGTGGAATCTGGGTGATGTTCAAGATATTTTTCTCTAAACTGTTGTTTTTCTTCATAAATACTTTCCATATACTTTTGATAGTCTTCTTTCTCTTTCTTTTCTTTTTCATAGATATCTTCCTTCTTTTTCTTAAGAATCTCCTTTACATTTTTACGTCTTTCCTTTCTTGCTTCTTCCTTTTCTTTCTGAATCTTTTTCTTTTGTTCAGCTTCATTCTTTTCAGAACGATTCATTTTAATTGCTTCATTCATAAGTTGAAGATCTGATTTCTTTTCTTGATTGATCTTTCTCTTCTTATTTTTGAGATTTACTTCCATATTCCTTTTAAGGATATTTACTTGATCATGGATAGAGTCTCTTTCTCGAAGGTAATCTGTATCCCCTGTTTCTTTGTATCTTTGTTCCTTCTTTTTCGCCTTTTTGTTAAGATTACGAATCTGTTTTGCAGTATAGGACATCTTTGTAGTTTATTATTTTATGTTTATTAATTGTATTTAAAAAAGTTTCAAATTTATATATATATATATGATTTTGGATGGGAAATTAGTATCTGGTAATCTGAAAGATACTTTGCTTAATGATATAAATGAGTTAAAAAAGATGAACATTATACCGAAATTAGCAATTATTTTAGTAGGTCATAGTGAAGAAAGTTTAGTTTATATAAATATGAAGCGTAAAATGTGTGAGGAACTCGGGATACAAATAATTGTATATCATTTTTTGGAAAGTGTCATTGAAGGGGCAATCATTGAAAAAATAGAGGAATTAAATAAAGATAATTTAACCCATGGAATACTGATACAGTTACCATTACCAAAACATTTCAATAAAGAAAAATTATTAGATAAAATATCATATCAAAAAGATGCAGATGGATTTCATATAATAAATGCTGGAAAAATTTTTCAAGCAAATGATATTAATGTAATTCCTTGTACTCCATTAGGATGTATTGACCTCCTTGATCACTATAATATCGACGTAAAAGGTCTAAATGTAACTATTATAGGGACAAGTAATTTAGTTGGCCTGCCTTTATCGATGTTATTATTACAAAGGGGGGCAACAATAACATTATGTAATATAAATACTAAAAATGTAAAAGAACATACAATTCAATCTGATATGATAATTGCATGTTGTGGTGTTCCTCACCTTGTTAAATCTGATTGGATAAAAGAAGGAACAATTGTAATTGATGTTGGTATTAATCGTATTAAAGATAGCACTAAAAAAAGTGGATATCGTTTGGTAGGGGATATAGATTTTGATGGAGTAAAAGATAAATGTAAATATATAACCCCTGTTCCTGGAGGTATTGGTCCAATGACAGTAATATCTTTAATGAAAAATATAATTAAATTAGCAAAAAATACATATACGAAATTATAGTTTATTCTAATTTATTTTTTTAATTAGAAAGTATAAATGTTTGCAACATTTGATAAATCATCCTTTCCAATTGTAAAGGTTGTTTTTGAAGAAGGTCCTAATTCAGATGAAGAGTTTGATAATTTTACTAATGAATGGTTAGAATTGTATAATCAAAAAATAAAATTTACGTTCCTTTTTGATACAATTAATATGAGAAATCCTGCATATAAATATACTATAAAAATGTCACAATTTATTAAACGATTAAAACGTGAAGAAATACAATATTTAGAAAAAAGTATTATTTTAATAAATACAAATAAAATTAAATACATGCTTGATTTTATTTTTTTAATACAAAAACCGGTAGCTCCGGTCTATATTTACAATATAAATAACGGCCCTACAAGTTCAATCTATGAAATTATGGCTCATTCTGAAACAACGTCCATATCTCCCTGAGTTTCTTTTTCATGTTTTACAATAGCCAAATCTCTAATTTTAAAGAAAATATACAAACCATAGAAATTTTTTGCTATGATATCTAATATATTATATGATATATTTTTTGGTATATGTTCTAAATATGCGGCTACACCATATAGAGACCATAAAACAACTAGTACTTTGAATAAATTTTTACCTAATTCAGAATGAATGGCATATTCTTCATAAATAATTTTAAATGATAAATAGAAAAAAATAAAACCGATTCCTATTGATAATTCTTTATTAATTATTTTACTTTCTCCTAAATATCCAAAAAATAACATAAAACCATTATAGATGATGATCTTTTGAATATTTCCAGTATTTTCCATTAGAAAATCAAGGAAATTGATTTCTTTATCTCTTTTAATCTCTTTGTATTCTTGATATTTTAAGAAAATTATGGTTGAAATTAACATAGTTGGAGTTGTTATAGCCCAATCAATATATCTTCTTTTTGTCATTTCATTAAAATCCCTTAAACCATGGATTACCCATATATAGAAAAATGTTTCCACAAACTGGACAAACAATTCTAATTTTAAAACATCAAGCAAGATTTTATCTTCTTGTTCAATATCATAATAGATTCCATTGTATGAATATAAACTGGTCACAATCTGTACAATTAATGATATATAGATTGTTGTAATTACATTTTTTTTAGTAAGTACCATTATAATATAGTATAAATAATTAAATTTGATTATTAATAATATTAATAATATTAACTATTAATAACTATGATATTACGTTCAGGAAGAATGATAGGTAATGATTCTTTTACAATTGACTTTGATGAAGCATCAAGAGAATGGAAAAAAAATAAACAATCAATTGGTCAGGGAATGTATAGATATACTTTCTTTAGCCACAGAGACAGGCGCAGATCGCGAAAAAGGTAAGAATGGAGAGAAATATCATAACTTGATCCATCCAATCATCATATTGACATTCATCGGGGGTTCTGTGAAAATGTTCTTTGACATATTCACACGTCCAATCACGACAGGGATCATCACTTGAACAATTCACAAGTTCACCCGTTGTGTAGTCTTTCCAATGTTCATAAACGATTGATTCATGATGATCAATTCTGCCTCTCTCTTCATAACCATCAACGAAGTATTTCACAAGTAGGATGACAAATGTTACAAATGACCCCAAGACACAGAACGCACAGGAATACATAAAACAATTAAACCTTCTTTGACTTTCATTTATTTTTGAGATAGCTTTCCCCTTCATCTGATTCCGCTTATCTTTGGCTTTTTGAACCGGATTGACTCCATTAAGGACAGGTCTAGTTTCGGAGGATTCATCTGATTGATGCATTGTCTTCTTTTTATTGTGATTTAATAAAATAACAAATAATTTTTCAAATTTATAATTATTTATGGATTAAAAATAAGATATTTATAATAAATATGGAGATTGAACCATTGAAAAGTACTTTGGAATGGTCCGAAGATAAAAAAAGTACATTATTATACTATTTACCCGACGATATTAAAATGAAAGTAGCAAATTTAGAATATGAAGAAGAAAAACTATATGTACAAGATCGTATTTTCTGCATTAAAAAAAATACACTTGAATTAGAATGGATTGGTTCTATTATTTTTATTGAAGAGGGTAAAATAGGTTTAAAAATAACATCATTAAAAACTGTGAAATTAGATCCAAAAAATTATTATATTTTTGTAAAATGTAAGAAAACGATTAGCAAACAAAGAGAATTTATGAAACAATTATTAGAACAATTATAAAAAGTAAAGTTGCCTTATTGTTTTGATCCTTTCTCTACAAAAACAACATTGGGCACCATCATTTCTCCCTATTTCATATAAGTCTAAACCATCCTTTTTACTTAAATGATCTTTAATACATGATTTACAGATACTGTGTCCACATGGGTCTAAAAAATGGTCTACTGGATTAGTAAAACATACCGGACAAATATTACATTGATTAAAATTATTTAATTTTTTAATAAACAGGAGTATTTTTTCAAATTCTTTTCTTTTTTCAACATAATTTTTACGAATTTCTTTTATTTTTTTGTTATCCATAATTGATTTTGATAATATACCCATTTGTTCAATAATTAAATTCATATTTTCTTGATCTTTTTGTTCTTCAGGTATTTTTTTGATAAATTCAATCATTGATTCAGTCGTTGAAACATTTTTTTGAAGAAGTTGTACTTCTTTTTGAAATAAATCATTGCATTTGTTTAATTCAGAATGAAGGAGAGTAAATTTTTCAATATACGTTTGAATTGTTTCTAATAATTGTTCTACTTCTTTTTTTGTTTCTTCTTTTTCACCTTCCTTTTCAATCATTTCTTTTTCTTCTTCGAATAATTCAATTTCCTCCTTACCTTGAATTAATGATAATATTTCTCCTTTCATTTCTAACATTTTTACAATATTTACATCTTCATTTTTCTTAAGAAATAAATCGTCAATATCTGTACTATTATCAAGATTCATAAATGAATGTTGACAGACAGGAGCAAAAGTACTTGTCCAAGTTGGTGCTGTAGCCATTATGATATTATGAATATGATAATTATTTTTTTTAAACCTATTCTTTTAAAATATCCATAATCTTAAATCTAATTTTCGAAGAAGCCGATGTTTCTTTTATTTTTTGAAGTATTTTTTGATATCTTTGAGGAATAATTTGATAATGAATATCTGCTATATTTTCAAATGATAATAACATTTTATACAATTCAACGTCATTTTTAAATGATAAATAATTCATAAATGGATCTAATACTTTTCCGATAAAATTATCAAGGATATCCTCTTTTTCTAAATAACTAATAAATAGAGAAAATCCAATAATATTATCAATATTTTTATTCATATCACATAATTTTTCATAATTAGTTGTATCTTTATTTTCTTGTTGATTATAATCATGAAAAAATTCAGTATAGTACTTATTGCACAATTTCAAGAGCAATAAATTTTTTTTAGTTGATTTAATTTCTTTTAAAATACCAACATAAAGAGGAATATAAATATGGTGTTTAATCGAACTTTCTGTTAATTTTTGTATAATATAAGGAACAATATGATCAACAGTTATCTTTTGAATAATTTGTTGTTTTAAAATTTCATAATTTTGATCTGTTATTTTATTGATCATACTATTAATTTCTTTAATTGAACTTGTATCTTCAGTTGTAACTTTTGTATATTTTTTATTTTTATTAATATTCATACGATAATATTTTTTATTTAAATCAATATTATCAAGGAATAATTGGAGACTATTGTCTTTTGATTTACGGTAATCATTATACCTTTGAATGAAATCATCAGATTCCATATATTGTTTGATTACCTTTATAGAAGACATTATATATAATAGATAAAATTATTCTTTATATACTAACCTATCTAATTTATTTTTTCTTCTTTCTTTTCTTCTTTCTTTTCTTCTTTTTTTTCTTCTTTGGTTTCTTCTTTTTTTTCTGTAACATCGACAATTTCTTCTTTAACACTTGTTTGTCCTTGAGGTACTGATTCGACTACCTTTTTTTTTACATCTTCTATTTTTTCAGATTGTATTTTTGGTTGTAATTGTTGTTCTTGAGAAAATTTTTTCATTTCACCATGGAAATCAAATTTTTTCTTTTTACTATCACCCTTACCGTTTGAGAATTCTTGTTCAACTTGTTTTCTTTTAATTGATTCAATTGATTTACTAAAAACCTTATATGCTTGTTGATGAGTTTCATAATCTTCATATTTACCAGATAAACCAAAAAATTGCCATCCTTCTGTTTTGAGTTGTTCAACAACCATTGAATATGAAAAATAATTCTTATCCAATGAGAATAATTGAAGGAAACCGTTACTTCCAGTAACAAGTAATGATATGGTCCATGAAGCCCAATAACTAATCATATCAAAATTTTTAGGTAATTTGGCAGGGTCCATTTGTCCCATGGATAAGATAGCTGGAAGAAGAATACTTCCCGTTGTAACAATAAAACGAAAAGCATTGTAATATTTTTTTGTGTGATCTCTTTTTTGTTCATAAAAAGAGATTTCATCAAGAAAACGAAATTTTATGATAGATTTATCATAAGTCTTTTCTAAATCAAGTTCATCAACAATACCTCCTACATTTCTAGAAAAGTCCATTTATATTATACACATTAAAAAAAATTATTAATTTTATTCTTATCTTTTATTATTGTTATTGTTATTGTTATTGTTATTGTTATTATTATTATTATTTTTATTTTTATTTTTATTATTATTGTCATTCCCTTCTAAAACCAATGGAACATCATCATAATAAATATCATCTCCCGATTTATGTACTGGAAAATACATACACATTAGATATCCAGCAGTGAAAGCTAAAACACAATACATTAATAATTCTTTTTCTTTTTTGTTGAAGTTCATTTTATAATATAATCAACAAAAAAATTTTAATCAATTAAAGCAAAATCAATAATATTTTTTTCTTCTTTTTTCTTTCTACTTTTTTTTTTTATTTCTTCGCCATTTTTAAAAAGTGTAAAATTCGATTTATGATAAAAAGAAATTCTTTTTTCAGATTGTTTTTTAAAAAATGAAAATGTGTCTTGAATATCAACAATTAATGGATGGAATTTACGATCACATGCTTTTTGTCGAAAAACCCTACCAACAGATTGTTCAACATCTGATTTAGGTGAAGCCAATATTACAGTATTTAATTTAGGAATATCCATTCCTTCACTTGCCATTGAAAATGTAGCCAATATAATATCTTTTTCCTGAGAATCTCTTAATTCATCTGGTTTCATCCCACCTACATAAAATCCACAAGAATATCCTTTTAACATTTTATATAATAAATCTAAATGACCTCTTCTATCACTTAAAATTAAAATATTTCTACCTTCTTTTTGGTATTGTTGAATTAGACTTATTATTAATTCTGAACGCGGAATATAATCGCATATATTATTAATCATCTTTGGCATACATGGTTCTTTACGGAAATTTAATTCTTCTTTATTATATTTTTCATCTTGGAAATTACATTCAATGAGTTGAACTTCCGCATAATCTTCATTTTTCTTTTTTTGTAAATATACAATATCACCCATAAACCATTCAAATACTTTTGATAATCCATCCTTTCTTTTTGGTGTTGCTGATAATCCTAACATATATTTTGATGCAACTTTTCCCATTGATTTAGAGAATACTTCAGCTCCTAAATGGTGGCATTCATCAAAAACCGCCAAACCAAAAGAATCAAATGTACCTTCATCATATTCTTTCATTGAAAGGCTTTGAACCATTGCTAGAACAATATCTTTATCTTCAATATCAACAGTATCTTGTTGTATTTTTCCAATTCTTGCAGTTGGTAAAAATTCTAAAATTCTATCCCTCCATTGTGTCATTAAAAAATCTTTATGGACAACAACTACTGTTTTTTTCTTTAAAACACTGATAATATGTAATGCAAGTACTGTTTTACCACCTCCACAACGAATAGAAATAATTCCTCCACCTTTTTCATGTGCATTTTTTAAATATATTTCTTCAATTGGTTTTTGTTCTTCCCTTAGATCACCATTAAAAGATAAATTAATATCATCGCCTACTTCCATTTCATCTAGTGTTGGTTTACCAAACTTTTTCAATCCATAAAATCTTGGTAAATATAATTTTTTAGGACTTTCTAAAAAAACACTAAATTTTCCAGAATCACTATTCATTTGAGATTTATTAAAGCTATTATAGGGTTTAACACTTAATTCATCTTTAACATCTTTAATAATTTTTGAATCATAATCCCTTTTAATTATTTTGTAACCATTTTTTGACAATTTTGTTGTCATTAATACTATTATTAATAGATAAATTCATTTTAAATAGTATTTATTCTTTAACATCTAAGATTGTATCTATATTTGTACCTTCTTTAATTGGAACCCATTTTTTAAATAGTGAATTGTATTTACATTCAACCATACATTCTTCATTTTTATCACATAATTCTTTAACCCATTTAGATGTTTGAATATCAGGTATGCTGGCATAAGAATGTTTTTGAATGCTTGTTTTTTGTTCATTATAAAGGTAAAGTTCATATACATCTGGTTTTACTGTTTGAATAATACGGAAAGTAATATATTTTTTATTGGTTGTATTGATTTTTTTATAATCACCATCTTTGAACATATAGAGTATTTTTGAATAACTTGTTTTAAGAGGCACGAAATAAAATCCTCGAATACGATAAGAGAGAGTTGGAATAAAATCTGTAAAAATAGAACGTATTTCGTTAAGATCAAAATATTTTTTAATTGAAATAGGGCAAATATCGCAAAATGAATCATTCATGTATTTATTTTCCATAATATCAATACATTGATTAATACGTTCATGGATTTGAATATTTTTTAAAGAATTTCCTGAGTGATAATAAATATCTCCAATTAGCAAACTCCATTCTTGATTTTTATTCCTTATAAGTTCAGTTTCAAAAAGAGTACCTTGAAATAATTCTGGAGAAAAACGATAATGAACAATAAATATTTTTGGATATTCATAACCATCTTTTACTTTTTTATCAATCAGAAAACAATAATTTACCCCATTAATTTGTGTACAGAAAAGAAGATAAGGGGTACCACTACTTTTTAAACATATTAAATGTGGATTATTAAGATTTTTACGGTATTGTTCATTATATATCTTAGCATATCGAAAAGAATATTTAATATTTGTTTTAATACCAAGATTATCTAAAATATATTTTTTCATTGAATTATCTGTAACATTATCAATTTCTTTATCACAAAAACTTGTCCTTGTAATATGTTTAGGATCCATATACTATATTTTTATATACTAAATTATCTTTATATACAATCAAATTTGATTTAAAAATGTAGTTATTATTAATTATAATTAAATAATGGAAGATAAATACAAAAATGGGAGAGGATTAGTCATTGGAATATCTTTATTCAAACATAATTTCGATAAATTAGATCAAAAGGAATATTTAAATCGTTCAATTTTAAATTTGATGATACATCATAATCAATCCAAAAAATTTGAAAAACAATAATAAAAAATAATATAATAATAAAAGAATAATGGATCACCAAGATTGGGAAACTTATATTGTTCATTGTAAAGATAAAAATAAAGTAACAAATAAAGAAAAAAAAACAAATGACAAAGTAAAAAAAAAAGGTACTAATGTACTTCAAAAAGATAGTAAGCTTGAAAAAAATATTGAAGATGGAAATTTAAAACATAAAAAAATTGATGGAGAACTATCAAAGAAAATTCAACAAGGCCGTCTCTCAAAAGGTCTAACACAAAAACAACTTGCAAACCGTTTATCAATACCTATTAATGAAATTAATGAAATGGAAAATGGTAAATATGTTTACAATGGTCAAAAAATTAGTAAAGTAAAACGATTTCTTGGAATTAAATAATAGAATATAATCTATTATATATATAATAGAATGGCTGCAAATATTAATGTAAATAATTGGATAAAAAATTCTTATCCTACTTCTACAAGTCAGGGAAAATGTGCCGCATGGTCAGAAAATAGCATTAATTTTAAACCAATTAATTTATCAATACATACACAACCCGATTATGCAGTTTGTGACAAAGATAATTGTAAGCAATTAACATATAATAAATGGAATATGATTTGGGGGGGATGTAAAGAACAGAATGATATCCCTTTAAATAAACTACATGCTTCCGACCGCCCCGACTCTGAACTTGGTGCAACAATTGGTACCAAAGATAAATGTTATAATATGATAACAACGACTAAAATGGATGCTGCAGATAATAATTATCAATCATTTGAATGTAATGATAGTGGGAAAAAATTTAACCCGGATACATGTAATTGTCCAGGTGGTGTTGATAGTGATGCTGCAAATAGTGGGGGTCAAGCAAAATGGTGTGTCAATTATGAAAATACCCATGGATATAAAGCTGCTTATCCGATTGATCCAATTAATCAAATACCCTCGGATTATGCATATACAGATGATAATGGTTATACTGCACCTTGTCCTAATTATATGTCTAGATCTTTTACATGTAATAGGGATGGATGGAATAATTCAAGTAATGATAGCGAACATCCCGGTTGCGGTCATGAAGATGATAATAATACGCCCGCTGCCCATGAAGATGCAATACGTTTCTGTGGAAGAAATAAAGCTAACTATAGAGTCGACCATTTGATGGGGTGTTGTTTGGGAGATACAGGAAGTATAACTAATTCTGGACATAAAAATTGTCCAGTTGGATATTGTAGAAGCCATGTTTCAGAAACCTCAACAATAGAAGATGGAAATACATGTTTAGAACCAGTTGGAGCATCAGGTGGAGATAGAGATTGTTATGAAATGACAAATGAATGTAATGATATATTTAAAGATGTATGTACTGCAGAATTATTTGATTATAAGGGTGTTGATAATACAGGGAGTATAAGGGAAAGACAAATCTATTGTCATAAATGGATTAAAATTCAAGAAGAACAATTTAAGAATTATTATGCTAAAAATATTTGTGACATTAGAAAAAGAATAAGTCAATATTTACCAACACAATTTCGTTCAAATCCAGGAGCCGCTGAAATTGATGATATTAAAACAGCATTATTAAATACGGAAGCACAATCAGTTATTAAAGATTTTTTTAACAGTGAATTATGTAGAGATCATTTACTCGAATCAACAGAATCAAAAGAAATATTACAGGGTATTTGTGGTGAAAAGACTAATAGTCAAGGAGGGGCTATTAAAAAGAATTCAGATGGTAGTTGGACTAAAACACCCTTAGGAAACAATATGGGTAATCTTTGTGAATGCTATTATCCAGATGATTATTATCGTTGGTTTAAAGAAAATGAACTAACTAATGCAGAAAGAGATAATTTAGATGCTCAAACAGGTTCTAGACCAGAATGTTATCATAGAGGTTGTATCTTATCAGGTCTCTATAATCCGACAGAAACAGGTCATCCATGTCCAACAGTTGTTAATTGTAGGAATGAAATTAATAATAATATAGTCCATGCTCCAGGTAGAGGGGGTTTTGGTGAAAGTCCCAGCATTGATTCAAATGCAATTAATTCACTTGCAAATCCAGGTCAAGCATGTAATATTGAAATAATTACAGATGGTACAAGTGTTACAACTCCAACAGATGATTCATCTAGAACATTAGATATAACTAATGATGATGATGGATATACTCCTCCATCAGATCAGAATAGATATAGAGGGGGGGAATTTATAAACCCGGATGGTACAAGTAGTAATGGGTTTGATAATAATACAATGCTAATTATTGGTGCAATGTTCTTTTTTTGTATGATGTTTATGATGATGGTAATAATGACTGGAGGTAGAAGGGGGCAGATGTCTGATTATGGTTATGATTATTAATTCTAATTTATACTCCTTAAAAACATCCCAAAAAATTTAAATAATAAATAAATAAGAATTACATTAAATAATAATGAAACAACAATAACACGATGATTTGTAATTCTATTGATAGTTACTTCTGTTTTTGAATCGATATCATTTATATTTTCCATAATTGTTCCAATGGAAATATCAATTATATTTTTTGAAATAATTTCAACATTAAGAGTTTGTTTTAATATATTTGACTCACCTAAACATATACCATATATATATTTTGGTAAATTATCAGAATTTTCTTTTAGACGACATCTATTTTCTGCAAGAATTAATTGATTGTTATCGTTAAAATTATAGATACATCGACCATAACGATCGATATAATCAAGATTTAAAGATGCATTAACCCTTTGATCAGATAAATTAACAATCATTGAGTCTATCTTTTGTCGTAATAAAGATTTTGTAGTATTCTCAGATAAAATAGATGTAAAGGTACTTGATGGAATATCTGAACCAGTTTCGATTGTTGTATTTTCGATGCTTGCTTGAATTTCATTATAGATTTGTTCAAATATATTATTTGTAATTGAACTAATCTGATAGGTTTGAATATTCTGTATCTGTTGTGCGGTTGGATAACATCCAAACTCAAAAACAGCATAGATATTACCATCATCACCCATTTTTTCAGTTTTATATCCTTGGATATATGTTGTATATTCATGTAACGGGTCTGAATCTTCACTAAGAACCATTGTTATTTTTCCATCTCCATCTTCTGTCCAAGATTTTACATTTGCGGATAATTTTCCACTAACTTGAATTGTTGAAAGGTTATGTGTATCCATTAAAATCGTTTGTATTGTTTGATTTAAAATATTTAATTGTGAAGAAGAAATTATATCTTGTTTCTGAGTACCTATTTTATGTTTATGAATACCACTTTTATTTTCTTCTTCATCTAAATCTAAATTTACAGTGGTTGATTCACTACACATACTCAATGTTTTTACATTTTTATTAATTATTCCAATTGGTATGCTATATGGAGCACATACTACATCTCTGAAAAATCTTCCTATTCCCATAATATAATAGTAACATTTATTTTAAAACATACAAAAAATCATACTTAATCCACCACCTGAACGAATAATACATACAATCATGGCCCAAAAAAGATAAACAAATATCATTAAAATAATAGCTCCAATATGAGTAATATATTCACTAGGAGGACGCTTCTTCACGAAAAATAAATAGAGTAAAAAGAAAACCAAATAACAAATAATATACAAAGTAACAATCAATAATACTGAAAACCCTGCAAAAAGATATAATTCTTTCACATTTACAGTAGATACACTTGATTTTTTTGTATTTGTCATTGAAATATATGTCTCTGAAATACTTTTTATAATATCATTAATGATATTTTCTGTAGCTATATCAACATTTAAAAATTGTGTAACTCTTCCTCCAGTTGGTTTTTCATGACATGAATTTTTACATCTTAATGGTGAAAGAGAACGGATTACAATTTTTTGTCCATAATCACCTTCGATATTATTCATATTTTGAATATGTTTTTGAATTATATCCATAGAATAATTTTTTGTTTCATTCATAGCTATATCAAGAACTTTTAAAGATTGATCGTCTGATCCAACAACTGATTCAACTTCACTCCTTAAAGTTTGTGTTATCTTTGAATACATTTCTTCATGATCTACTTTTGTAATTTCATTATTTGATAATAATTTAATATCTGTTTTTTGATCAATATCATAACAACAGCCAAACTGGATACAGCCACTGTAAGGGATTTCTTCTCCATACCATGTATATTGTTTTCCTCTTTCTTTAAGATGCCAATCTGTTAGACGATATGATCCACAATCAACTTCAATCGTTTGTTCTGAAGTAATTGTTTGAATAGTATTGTTTTCATAATTTGATATTTCATTAGTAAGTACGGCATTCACTGCATCCATTACATTTGTGGACTCAATTGTAGCCAAAGCTTTTTCAAGATTATTCTCTTCTCCTTTTTCATGTCCAACGATTACATTATTAAAGAATGTAATGAATCTTGAAAAAGCACTCATATATAATATATATTAAAATAAATAAATTATTATCCTTCCATCATTTTTATCATTTTCCATACAATGATTAAACAAATAATACAACTAACTAAAGAGGCAGCCATTTGTAGAATACATGCAGTATTTTCTACAGATACTTCTTGTGTTACTTCTAAACCCATTTCTTTAAATTTTTCTTCGTATATCTTTGATACACTATTTAAAAGTTGATCTGAAATAATTTCTACCTGAGCATTTTGTGAAAGTGATGGACCATAAGGACCTCCATCCCATCCACATGGATCTTTACAACGAGGGGGTGAGATATATTTAATCTCTAAATCTTGAATTTGTGATGAATCTTGGCGAGAAAGGCTTGATAATTGTGTATTAATTTCTGATCTTACAATATCTCGTGCTTCATTAATTGCTTCATTAGCAGCCCGTAAACCAGATGGATTGCCTTCTAAATTAATTGAAGCATCATGTATCATTTTTTGTTCAATCTCATTAAGTATTTCTTCTTCTTCTTCAAGTAATGTGCTATTAAATGATTGAATTTTGTATTGTGCATTCTGATAAATATCATAACTACAAGCAAAAATAGCACAATCTTCTTTTTTTCCAAATAATCCAAATGGTCCTTTAGTTTCAGTTATTGTTTTCTTATAAAAATCATCTAGCGGACCATTTCTGGGTAATTCAGTTACTCTTATATTTTGATTTGAAATAGTTTTGGTACTACCTTTTATACTACGATTCATAATTTTCTGCTGTATTTTCAGTTGAAGGCTTTGTAACCCTGCTTCATTTTTCACAGATGTTCCAGGTCTTAAAATTGATGTAATAATATCCGAAATACCTTCACTTGTAGTTGCATCAACATCATCATTTTCAACTTGTGTGGAATTACAAGCGCCCATATATTATATTTATAATATAATATATTATAAAAATGGATTCTAAAAAAAAGGAAGAAAAAAAAGATGGTGGAAAAGAAATAACAAAAGAAGAAAATATTTGGACAGATGAATGCGAAGCTTTATTAGCAGAATGGTCTGAAAAAGCTTCATGTTACAGATGGTTGCATGGAAGATGTGAAAAAAGTTATCGTGTTTGGTATTATTGTTTCTCAATACCTGTAATTATCTTATCAACATTGACAGGTGCTGCAAATGTCGGTATGGATTCGTTTGTACCCACCGAAAGTAAATCGGTTGCTTCAGCGATTGTTGGAGGTGTAAATATTTTTGCAGGTATTATTTCAACTTTACAAAATTTCTTAAAAGTAGCAGAATTAATGGAAGCCCATAGAATTGCAGGTGTTTCATGGGGAAAATTACAAAGAAATATTGCGATTGAATTAGCATTAGACCCATCAAGAAGAGTTATTCAAAGTGATTTCTTAAAATTATCCAGGGCAGAATATGATCGTTTAATTGAAGCTGGACCTATTATTGATGATGGAGTTATTAAACAATTTAATGCTAAATTCAAAAATTACGAAGTATCTATGCCGTCCATTTGTAATGGTCTTGATAAGTGTAATATTTATAAAATTGATCCAAAAATAAAAATGAATAAAGAAGAGTTTGAAGATGGAATTGAAGATCTTATTACAAATGAAGAATTAATCCCTTTGAAAGATGAACCTAAAATAGTCATTCAAAAAAAACAAGATGTAAAGGATGTTGAAGAAGTAAAGGGTGTTAAGGAAGAAGTAAAGGATGTTGTGGAAGAAGAAGTAAAGGGTGTTGTGGAAGAAGAAGTAAAGGGTGTTGTGGAAGTAAAGGATGTTGTGGAAGAAGAAGTAAAGGATGTGGAAGAAGTAAAGGATGTTGAAGTAGAAGAACTTGTTGAGGATGATGGAGAAAAAAAAGAAAATTTAAAAGTTGAAGTAATTATTAATGTAAAAGATGAAGAAGAAGAATTTTTAGACGGTATTGAAGATAAAAAAGAAGATTAAATTTGAAAATATAATATAAATTATAATAATTATTAATACAATATGAATGTACGCCTTACATTTGGAAAATACAAACAAAAAAGTATTGAGGAAGCATTCCATCTTGATAAACAATATATTTATTGGTTAAACACTCAAAATTGGTTTCAAAAAAATCATGTAAATCTTTATAACGAAACAAAAAAAATAATTAACCAATATATTCCCATAATAAATAAAAATAAATTTATTGTTTATACCGATGGAGCTTGTCCAAACAATGGAAGTGTTAAAGCACGTTCTTCAATTGGAATCCATTTTTCTGAAAAAAATCCAATCAAAATTGAAGATGTTGGAAGACCTTTAGAACTTGAACATCATTCGAATAATTATGCTGAAATGTATGCTATTTACGAATCTTTAGTTTTAATGAAAGATAAAAATATTACTTTACCAATTGAAGTGCATACTGATTCAAGTTATTGTCGTTCTATTTTACTTGAATGGTATGAAAAATGGGTTCGTAATAATTTACTAAAAAATAAAAAAAATCTCTCGATTATTCAAAAAACATATCAATTATACAAAGAATTTGAAAACATTAAAATATTTCATGTCCCTTCTCATTCATATAAAAAAAATAAAACTGAACATACTTATGGAAATGATATCGCCGATAAATTAGCAAGGAATTCACTTAAATAAATTAACACCACTTATAATCTTTAATCATGGTAAACATAATTAAAATAATTACAACAATTAAAAAATATTCAAATGTTGTAAATTTTTTATTTTTATTCATCGTTGTCCTTAATGTATCATATGCTGTATTTATAGAAGCATAATTTCCTTCTTCAGCTGGTTTAGGGATCGTCGGCTTATTGATACCACAATTACATGTACTCATTTATTTATTTATCATAGATATTTTTTTATTTTATTTTATTTTATTTATTTTAAGCAACCATTTCGGCTTTAATTGAAGGAAAATAATTATAATTTAAAATTTTAAAATAACTTTCATCAATTTTATCAATACTTTCGATACTTTGATTTATTTCTAACATTGGAAATTGAGAAGGTATCCTTTCTAATTGACATCTTACTGGGTCAATATGGTTTTCATATATATGGGTATCTCCAATAATATGGATAAAATACCGTGGAATATAACCGGTTATATTTGCAATAATATGTAGGAGAAATGAATAAGAGGCGATATTAAAGGGGACACCTAAAAACATATCTCCTGAACGTTGGTACAATTGTGCATCAATAAATTTATCATCAATATTAAACTGTACCATTACATGACAAGGTGGTAGTGCCATTTTATTTAAATCCATTGGATTCCAAGCATTTAATATTATTCTTCGACTTGTTGGATTCGTTTTTATTTCATCAATAATCCATTGTAATTGATCAACACCTTTTCCATTATAGTCCGTTGTATGATTATTATACTCTGCTCCAAAATGTCTCCATTGAAATCCATAAATTGGCCCCAAATCCCCTTCTTCATAATGATCTAATCCTCGACTTTTTAAGAATTCTTTTGAAGCATTTCCATTCCAAATATGTACATTTTTTTCTTGAAGTTCGTGATTACTTGTTGATCCACGGATAAACCATAATAGTTCTCTTAAAACTGTTTTCCATGGCATCTTTTTTGTTGTTAAAAGTGGAAATCCCTCCCTTAAATCAAACTTCATTTTTGAACCAAAGCTTGAGTAGACAATTGAATTCCTTGATTCTTTTTTAGAACCGTCTTTTAGAATTTCTTCTAATAAATTCAGATATTGATATTCTTGAATGTTAATATTATTTACATTTTGATAAATATTTTCAATATAGTTTACGTTTTTTGAAATATATTGATTTTTTTCAAAATCAAATAACAATCCATCTTCATTTTTTTGTATTGAATGTATGTTTTCCATTTTCTTAGTCAATACATATTCAATTATAGGAATATTGCTGTAACTAACATCTTTACGTGAAGAATATAAAGATTGAGATACATGATCTATAATCTGTGTTTGATAAATTAAATCAATCGAATCAAAATACTTTTTAATTACTTCTTGAAATATACTTTCTCCACCAATAATAAATATTTTTCCATGATTATTATCCATTAGATATTGAAGTACAAGCTCAAAATTAGAAAAACAGAGTACATTTTCTTTTTTTACTTCTTCAATATGGTTTTTAGAAATGACGATATTCATACGATTTTTTAATGGTTTTCCAATACTTTTCCATGTATTGTATCCCATGATAATTACATTTTCAAAACCATTGTATTTTAAAGTTGTTATTTTTTGAAACATCTTTAGATCCGAAGAAAGCTTACAATATAAATCATTATTCACACCAATAATTCCATCCATGGATTCCGAAAAAATTAAATTTAGTTTAAACATCATTCCTTTATTTTAATAATATGTTTGGTTTTTAAATATATTCAAATTTAATTTTCTTTTTCTTTTTCTTCTTCTTCTTTTTCATAAATAAGATTAGGTTCAACTTCTTCTGTTTCTTCATTTACTTCCTCTTCCTCTTCTTCTTCTTCTTCACTATAATATTTACGATTAAAATCAGTCTGTAAATTATCAAGAGTTATTCTACATATTTTTGATACATATTTATTATTTTCAATCATAATTTCTTTAAGATAATCATATGTATTGTAGGAATTTTTTAATAAAGTAAAAAATGGACTTTGATAAAAAAAGCTTTCTTTTAAAAGATCTAATTTTTCATCAATACTATCTACTATTTTTCTAAATTTTTCTTCTTCAAGTAATTCATTAAATTGGTGATTAGCATACATATTATCAATACATTTATCTAAATCATTAATTAAATTGTGATTGAATATTTTATTCATATCTGGAGATGTAATTAATTCATGGAATGTAAAATAAATTGCATATTCAAGATCAATAATATTATCAACTTGAACAAAATCATCTTGAGGGATTAATTCTCCTCTTTTACTAATAAAAATATCATCTTTATTCATTTTTAAAAGAAGGTGTAAGTTACAATATGCTTTTTCGATTAAGGTACTCATTTATATTATTAATGAATATATTAATCTGTTTAAATATTTTTATTAGAAAAAAAAGTTTTATTGGAATAAACCATTGTTAGCATAGAAAAGTGGTTCAAATACATACTTAACGGATAATCCCATAAGGACTGCAAAAACTACAGAGTGGAAAATTAATAGATTATGACCTTGAAGGTTAATCGGGACATTAATTAAAGATCCTAATTGTTTAAGCATATCTTCAACAAATGCAAAAACCGAAGGTTCTGCAAGGATGTAAAATAAAATACCCGAAACAATCGAAATCTGTACAATTTTTTCATTCAATAAGTTTGAAAATCCTTCTACTAATACGTTATTTGCCATTTATACTATTAGTAGATATTTTTATTTTGATAATAGATAATCTTTGTGAATATAAATATAATTAAATGAAATATAACCTTTTTTTTCTAATATAGAATTCATTTGTTCCCGATTTTTTTCCGATTCATCAATAATACACTTAAACTTAATTTTATCAAAGATATTCCATATAGGAAACTTTGTATTAATAAAACATATATCAAAATCTTGATTTAATTCTTGAATTTTTTGTATTAATTTTTTTTCTTTTTCTTTTTTATCATAGGTTATTTTTGAAATTTCCCATTTATTTTCACCTTTCACTGATTCAACTATTTCAGAATTAATTCCCAAAACATTTAATGATTGTTCAAAAAATAAATCATTTATTTCATTTTGTAAAGGGTGCTGATTAATTTGAAGGGTATGAACTATCTCAGGTATTTTTATTTCCATATTTTCTAGAGTTATTCTGACTGGACGATAATTATTTGCATTTTTAATACTTAATAATTTAATCGTGTCATAAAAGTTATCCATTTTCCTTTCATTTCCTTTATTGTAGTAAAAAGCAACCGCTTCACTTATAATATCTTCCCACTTAAATCCATTTTTTTTCCATAATTCTTTTGTGTGAAATAAAGTTGATTCATAACCAAATTGTCCTTCTGTTTTATACAATTGTTTTCCATAAATATCATAACATAACATAGCCTTACAATATACACAGTCAAGTCTATGATCTTTTAAAAATCTTAATTTTCTTTTTAAAGCTTTTGGTTGATAGATGGTATCTACATCGATGTGAAAAATATAATCATGACTTGTCATTCCAACAGCATAATCTCTCATAAATCCATTTGTTAATTTTTGCGTTTTAGAAAAATAATTCCATGTGATTTTTTCATCATCTTTAGGAAACTCAATTTTTTCTAGATATTCTGATGAATCAACTTTTAGATATAATATATTTTCATCAATTGGAATCAAATCTCCATGATCTTTTTTCGAATCATCGACAATAATCCACTCTAATTTATCTTTGGGATAATCAAGTGTATCCCAATGATGTTGAAAAAGTGGATAAAATTCTTCATTATCGTGTAATATAGTTACAAGGGAAATATTGGGTAATTCTGAGACACTCATTTTATAAGAAAAAGGAATATATTTTTAAATCTTTTTAAACTTCTGTTTCTTTCAAAACTATTTTTCCATGACCAGAAGCTTTGAGGTATTCTTCTGGTATTTCATCGGGACAATTTACAATTTTTTCTCTTAAATAACATACAAATGTTAAGCGAGTATATTTTTCATAAATACCAACTGTACCTACTTCTGGATTATCTTTAAAGGCTGGTTCTAAGTTTGCATTAAATTTTTTATCTTCTTCTGTTTCATAGATAGGGGTATTTGAATGCCATTGATGAACATCCATGGCTACAAAATCATTTGCCCTGACATCAACTCCAACACCAAATTGGGGAAAAACTGTATATCCTCCATGATATTTACCCCTTTCAATTACAGTTAGATTACCAAAACCTTCTTTATAATCACCTGCATCTCTATGTAAGGCGGTTCTAAAATTACGATTAATTGTAATTGTCGAAAAACATGTATCTGGAATTTTTAAATGTGGTTTTTTATTAGCTTGATTCAATTGTTTTTCATAAGCATTTGGTATTAATTTTTGAAACATTTGATCAATTCTTTGGATAAATGGTAATCCACCTTTGTATTTATCATAATTTGTCCTTGTAAAATGTGTTAAACGACATGGAAGCTTACAAAAGTTTTTTGATTCTTCATAAAAACCTATGGGATTAGATGCAACTTGATTATTCACTTTCATTTTACTTTTTTTAGTTCCGTCTTTAATCATGTAACTTGTACTCCATTTACTTGTTTCTGTTAAAGATCTCTTACTCCAATATTGGCTTTTTATATCGATTGGTCCAGCCGATGCCCCTCTACCACGACTTGGTTTCGCTAAATCTTTGTATGAATCCCAACCAGTCTTTACTAATGCATTTGAAATACAATCCTTTCGAAACTTTAATAAAAGATGTTCTTTACCTTCTTCATCTTTATAGTAAACATCTGTATTTTCTCGAATGACTGGATGCTTTAAAAAAGATTCATCAATCCATGTACCTTCTAAATCTGAAACTTCTTTATCCGTTAAATATTTTTGAACAACTAATTTTTTCGGTCTCCCCATTATTTTAATTAAAGGAAAGAAAAAAAAATAAATTAACGATAGATTAATTTTTTTTAAGATATACTTCTTTATAATAATAACATCCTATAACAATAATAGCAAGTAATAATAAAATAAATAAATAGTCTGGACTTTTTTTACTACTTTCTACTCCATACATATCATTGTATATTTCATATACTTCTTCATATGAATACACCTTTTTTCCATTCATACGATTTATTTCATTATGTATATCTATCAACCATTCAATTAATTCTTCTCGATTTTCTAATCGTATTGGTATTTTGTTAAAATTATCTTCATAATGTTCTTGACAAGTTGGACAAGGCAAAACATTTTTGAGCGAATTAAAAAAATTATAATATTTTTTCTTTTCTAAATCGGATGGATTATCAGGATATTTAAATGTTATAGAATGTAGAAATGTCCATCCTGGAGGCCCCCATACATTTGGTTCCATTTTTACATTAAATAAATATAATATTTAAGAAAAAAAACCATAATGAATAGTATGGAACAAAATTATTGTAATAATTGTGGTAATTATGGTCATTTATATGGAAATTGTCGTCATCCTATACTAAGTTATGGTATTATTTTATTTAGAGTCGATGAATTAAATGTACCCCGTATAATTATGGTTGAAAGAAAAGATTCTCTCTCTTTCATTGAATTTATTCGTGGTAAATATAAAACACCTGAAAATAAAAAATATATCGAACTATTAATCTCTAGAATGACAAAATTGGAAAAACAAAAATTATTAGATAAATCATTTGATGAATTGTGGAAAAAATTATGGATACATATTGATAATGTTAATCAACGAATAAAAAAAGAGTATTTAAAAAGTAAAATAATCTTTGAAAAACTTAAGAAAGGTTTGTGGAAAGATGAAAAATATTATAGTTTAGAAACGATTATTAAAGAATCAGGAAATAAGTATGAAATGAATGAATGGGAAATACCTAAGGGGAGAAGATCAGGACATGAAAATAATAAAGATTGTGCAATCAGAGAATTTAATGAGGAAACAAATATTCCTTTTGAAAAATATAATTTAATTAAAAATATAATACCTTTAATTGAAGAATATAAAGGTATTAATAGTGTTCGTTATAAACATATTTATTATATTGGAAAAACAGATGAAAAAATAGAATTATGTATTGATCAAACAAATAAAAATCAATATACTGAAATAAAAGATATTTCATGGTTATCTGAAGAAGAATGTTATGAAAAGATCAGAGACTATGATTTACATAAAAAAAAAATAGTGAAAACATTTTTTTTATTATATAAAAGTATTGAAGATAAAAAATTAATTATTAATTATTAATTATTAATTATTAATTATTAATAAGTTAAAGATTTGACAGCATCAAGGATCGAATCTTTGCTGCGATCATGACCTTTCAATTCATCCATAGTCCCATCAGATTTAACAACCATGTATGTTGGGAAGCCTCTTACTTTTCCTTTAAATTGTGCCATTCCTTCACCTTTATCATCTGTGAGTACAAACTTAACAGATGATCCACCACCCGTTTTAACACCAGTTTCCTTAACTAATTCTTCAAAGGCGGGTAAAGCCCTCTTTGAGTGTCCGCACCAGTCTCCATAAACCATGTGTACTTCTAAACCTCTACCACCTCCAATAGGAGGATTCATGGTATTGTTGTCTTTCTGTAAATAATATCCTTGTCCTTTTGGACCATTCTTAAATTCATATTTTTCAAATCCACCTTGGAAAGTTTCAGATGGGTAAAATTCTTCCAACTTAGGTTGGGGGGTTGGTGGTGCGTGATTTGATGGCGAAGGAACACCTTTAATCTGTTTATTAACATTTGAGGGTACATTATTAATTTTTTTATTAGTATTGTTTTCATCTGGGTGATCTAATCCTACTTTTTCTTTAATTAATTGTTTCATTTTATCAAAATCTCCACCAATAATACGTTCAAGGAAATTTCTATCTTTAAAAAGGATAAATGTTGGGATATTTTCGACTTTATTTGCTTGAATAAATTCTTGATTTTCTTCTTCTTCCATATCAACCTTGAAAAAACGAATTTTATTGCTTGGATATTTAGTTGCTAATTCTTCGAATTTAGGCCCGGCTTCTTTGCATGGACCACACCATGAAGCACCAAAATAAATTAGTAAGTGTTCTTTAAGGTCTAATTTTTCAAAACATTGATCTCCTTTGATATGTTCCATTTTTATTGTTAAACTAATAAAAAATTTATACAATTTTGACGTACATATTTTTTTTTATTAATATAATTAATATTATATAGTATTTCATGGAAAGGAAATCACTTCAAATTTATAAGAATCTTGAAAAGAAAGATTTTAAAGAATTATATAGTATTTATTATGATAATAAAAGAAACTTCCTTAAAACAAAAGATAAAAAATCATTATATTTAATGAAAATGATTGAAAAAGTTGTCGATGTGAAAAACATTGATGAATCAGAAAATAGGATTATTAATAATTCATATCAATCATATCCAGATTATAATAATCCTTCATTTAATACAGAAATAACTAAGAAAGCAGAATTCTTTCATTGTAAAGGGTTATTAGATTTAATTGAATTAGACACGAAATGTTTTCCTTCAAACTTTGAATTAGGGAATCATCAGAAATTTTTAAAAAATTTTATGAATAAAAATACACCTTATAAAGGATTACTTGTTTTTCATGGAGTTGGTGTAGGAAAAACATGTACAGCAATTACAATAAGTAATTCCTTTATTGATTTATATAAGAAAGAAGATAAGAAAATAATTTGTTTAGTGTCTAAAAATATTCAATCAAATTGGATGAATACAATTTATAGTCCAGAGAAGGGTGATAATCAATGTAATGGTGAAAACTTTCAAAATATTATTCACAATATTGATATGAAAATGAATACATCTTTTAAAGTTAAAAAATTAATACGTGAATATTATGAATTTTATGGATATCAACAATTTTCAAATAAAGTGAAACAATTAATTGAATTAAAAACAAGTACCACTCAATCAGTAGAAGAAATAGAGAAAAAAATTATTAAAAAATATTTCTCAAACCGTTTACTTATTATTGATGAAGTTCATAATTTAAGAGATGATAATTTAGATAAATATAGTAAAGATACGGTTAAATTCTTGGATAAAGTAATCAAATATAGTGATAATTTGCGTTTAGTATTATTATCTGCTACACCTATGTTTAACAAAGCAACAGAGATTCAATGGTTAATTAATTTACTTTTGAAAAATGATAAAAGACCAACGATTTCAAAAAATGAAATTTTTGATGAAAATGAAACACTCACAGAAAGAGGTATTGATTTATTAAAAAAGAAAACAAGAGGTTATATTTCTTATGTAAGAGGGGAAAATCCAATAACATTCCCTATACGTTTGTATCCTGATAATAATAATGATCCGTTATGTATTAATGGAGACAAAGGCAATGAATATCCTAAATTATCAATAAAAGGAGAAGAATACAACGATAGTGTTTATCAATTTAAATTCTTAAAAATGTATTACAATCAAATGGATAATTATCAATCACAGATATATAAACAATATGTTGAATCATTAAATTCTGAAACAATGCAAATATCAGAGCAACGTGCTGGAGTTCAAATATCAAATATAGTTTATCCTCCAGTGAATGTTTTAACTGGTAAAGAAGAAATTAATCGTTCTAATTTTCATAAAATGTATGGTGGTACAGCATTATTTAATAGCGATTTAGGTATTATGAAACCAAGTAAAAATAATAAATATCGTTATAGTAATTCTTATCGTAAAAATATTCAAAGCCCCATTTTTGATATTGAAAATATTGGTGTATTATCTACTAAAATAAAAAATATATTAGAAGGACTACAGAAAAGTAAATCAAAAGGTATTATTTTTATATATACAGAATTTATTCCATCAGGTGTTTTCCCATTAGCATTTGCCTTAGAACATATGGGTTTTGAAAAATATTCTGGGAATATTTTAGAATATCCGGAATGGAAAAAAGATGAAGAAGGGACAAAGAGAGAACCCATTGATTTTGAATGGAATCCAATTTCAAAAAAAGGGAAAGGGAATTTCAAACAGGCAAAATATATTGTTCTATCGGGTAATAAAGGATTATCTCCAAATAATGATGAAGAAATTAAAGCATTAACTTCGGAAAAAAATAAAAATGGAGAAAACATAAAAATTGTAATTGGAACAGTTGTAGCAAGTGAAGGATTAGATTTAAAAAATGTAAGGGAAGTACATATCTTAGATCCATGGTATCATTTATCAAGAGTCGAACAAATTATTGGTAGAGGGATTCGTTTTTGTTCTCACATTAATTTAGAAAAAGAAGAAAGGAATGTAACCGTTTATATGCATGTTGCCGGTATAAATAAAGAAATGGACTCAATTGATACATATACCTATCGAAAAGCAGAAGAAAAAGCTGTAATTATTGGTGAAATAGAAACGGTATTAAAAGAAAATGCAATTGATTGTTATTTAAATAAACAAATTAACCATATTCAAAAGAATCAGATAAAACCAATCAATTTAATAACAAGTCGTGGTATTAAAATTAATAAACACGAAGTTTATGATAAAGAATATTCAAAAATATGTTCCTTTTCAAAATGTAATTTTAATTGTGAATGTTCAGATGTCAGTGAAAATGATATCAATTATGATACATTTACTTTAAAAAATTCGAAAGATTTATTTATTCAAGTTAAAAAAGTTATTATTGAGATGTTTGAGGTAATTAATTATTATACATTGCATGAAATTATTGCACAAGTTATGGAGACAATTGATACAAATATACCAGTTATTTACTATACATTATATGATATGATTGATAATAAATATATGCTTTGGAATAATAAAAATATCAGTGGATACTTAATTAATAAAAATAATTATTATTTATTTCAACCACACAATAATAGTGATAAAACATTACCATTATATTACCGTACAAATAGTATTCAAGGCGTACAATCAAAATATTTGCCATTAGTAGATAACCTTTTTAGTAAAAAGGTTAAAAAAGAAAAGGGTATTACTCCCGGTGAAATATATAAGAAAATTATTCAAGAATTATCAAAAGAAGATATATTTTTAGAAGAATATTCATTTGAAAACTTTATTGATAATTTTGATACAAATAATTATGAAGAATATATCTTTGATTCTTTATCATATAAAGAAAAAATTATTATTTTTAAAGATATTCTTAAAGAATATATAGAAAATAGAAAATTAAATAATGAACTGAAAGATAAATTATTTACTTATTTTCAAGGAAACTTAATTTATGAAGAAGATTTAAATTATTTTATTTTGGAAAAGAAAAAAAATATAGTTGGATTTTTTGTATTTAATACAGATTCATTTTATTCAAAGAAAAAAGAAAAATATAAAGAATTAGATTTAATCGAAAATGATTATTCATATTATATCTACAAAAATAAAAAGTTTTATAATCTTTCTGAACTTAGTGATAGTGAATTAATTCAATCATCTATTAAAAGTAATTTCTTAAAAATTAAAGAAACTACATCCGTATTAAAAAATGAATCAATTTGGGGTTACCCATTTAAATTGGAAGATGGAAAAACAGTTTTTAAATTGGTTGATGATAAAATTAAAGCACCAAATAAATTACCGGGAAGAATTGTAAGTCAAATTGCAAAGAAAAATAGTGTAAGGGCATTTTTAAGAATATATTTCAAAACAAATTATGATAAATTAATTAAAGATGATCCAGATATTGAAAATCAAACAAAGAATTTCCTTTATTTATTAATTGAAATGATTATAAGGAATAAAGAAAAATTAAAGAAAAAAAATAGGCATTTATTTATACCTTATGATTTAATATTTTTAAATTTTCTGGAATAAATTTGATTCTTCTATTTAAACAAAATGTAACATACTATTATATAACATGTCATTTATGAGTGAACAATTATTAACATCGACTTTAGTACTTGATCCAAAAGATCTAAGTAATGATATTGATAATATTATACGGATTAAATTGAAAGAAAATTTAGAAGGGAAATCATATGAAGATGGATATATTATTAAAGATAGTATCCGTATTATTCAACGGAGTATAGGGAAAATTGTTACCAATGGAAAAAAAAGTGAGATTAAGTATTCAATTAAATACAAAGCACAGTGTGTATCCCCTTCTGAAAATGATGAAATTGATATAATTATTAGTAGTATTAATAAATTGGGTGTTATTGGCTTTGTTAAATTAAATGAAAGTGATACATCAGAAGATTCTCCTCTTTTGGTAATGGTACCAAAAGAATATTTTAATGAAGGGACAATTACTAATTTTAATGATTTAACAGTTGGACAAAAAATGAAAGTAATTACAATTGGGGCACGTACCAAATTTAATTCTAAAAATATTCAAGTCATCGCCAGACCTTCATAATTATGTGTTTAATCTAATCTATTTTTATAATTCTCTATTTTAATATTCATGGAAGTAAAAAAACAAAGATATTACATTTATGAAAATATTAACCAATTAAAAAACCATAACCAAATTATTGAATTAATTACAATGAAAGATTGCAAATTTACAGAAAATGACAATGGTATTTTTTTAAATTTAAATACTGTTGATGATGAAATTATTGGTATTATTTATCAAATTATTAAAAATACACTTAATTACAATGAAGAAATTATTAATTATGAAGATGTCTTAGATAATGAAGAAGAAAGTTCAGAAATAAAACATAAACCTGTGGAAGATCAAAGTATTATTAAAAAAGAATCAATTTCTTTTAATTTATTCTCAAAAGATGAAAAAGAAATTATTAATGAATCAAAAAAATATAATTTGTAAATTTGATACTATTTAAATACAAATAGTAAAGATAAACTATAATGGAATTTATTACAGATTTTGAAAAAAATACAAATCAATATTCAAAGAAGATAAAAGATTCAACTTATATTGAAAAAGGTAGATCTTTAAATGATGAAAAAGGATGTAAAGATATTTGTGAAATTATTATTAGTCAAAATGAGATTGAATATTCTTCCCTTGATTCAGTTCAAAAAAATAAATTTATCGTTGATAAAAAATTGGACATTGCATCAAATGTGATTAAACATCAAAAATATTCAAAGAAATTTTCTGTATCATTGATTCAGAAAGGTCTTCAAACAGAAAATAATTTATCTTCGATACTGTATTTGAATGAAATTTATAAGACAAAATGTATTATCTATAATAAAGATACAAATAAGTATTATACTACAAATGTTAAAGGATACGAACCTGTATATTGTATTTATAAGCAAAATAGTTGGTTTGTCTTTGAAGAAAAACCAAATTACGATGATTTGATATTTTCAGATATTAGTGATCTGAATACAATTTTAAATTTTGATTATCCATCTATTTTTATCTATAAACCATATTTAGATTCACTTTCGAAGTACAAAATAAAACAGCTGGAGGAAATTGCTGCAGACCTTGATATTTCATTACAATCTTCAAATGGTAAAAAGAAGTTGAAAAAGGAACTATATGATGATATAAATTTGAAACAATATATTCAAGATATTTAAAAAAAAAAATAGACAGATAATATATTTATGAAACTATTTGAAAGAGAGAATGAAAACTTTCTCCAATATATTAGAAATGCAATCTTATCAAAACGAGTTGAATTAGAATGCATTTTTGGGAGTAAACCTTCAAAGAATCCAATTGATAAACGTATTTTCCTTTCATTAATGGATAAGTGTAAAGAAAATTATCATTTAATTGAAGAAACCACAAACCTTGATATTCGTCATGAATTTAGAAATAATGTTTCTAACATAAGATGTACAATCAATGGTATTGATTCTATTAAACGTTATTGTCATGAAGATAGTTTAGAAAACATTGAAGATGAAAATATTACATTTATTCAAAAACAATATTATAAGGATCATTCAAATCCAACTAAAAAATATAATTCATTACAAGACCTTGATTATAATGTAAGGTTAAATTTAAAAACCGAAAATATATTATCAAAAGATCATAAATTTATAAAATCATTTTTAACGGACTTCAAAGATAAAAAGAAGCATTTTCGTTATAAAAAGAGAATTAGTTTTTTAACGCTTGATAAGATATTTAGGATTGATTTAACGGTTGTTAAATCAACCAAGTATTCAAATGGTAAGTATGATTTTCAAAAAACATTTCGTCAAGCGAATGTTTTGAAAAATTACGAACATTATGAAATGGAAATTGAATATATTGGGTGGAAAGAAAATGTTGGAGTGGAAGAAATTGATCAGTTGTACAATCATTTCAACACATATTTTATCCCTGGACCAGGGAAAGAAGTAGTTGGTAATATTTACGATCCATTGAATATGGGTATTAAAATTTTTATGGATGAAAAAGAAGAAGAAATATTATTTGACGAAGAATATAATTATGATTATGAATCTCCAAGATATACTGAAAATACAATTGTGGAAGATTCTGAAAATATTCAAAAATACCAAGACTTAATTGGTAAATATGTTAAAATTAAGGACAGTTATTTCTCAGAGGTAAATAATGATTTTAAATTAAGAGATTCATTAAAAGAATATTATCAAAAAGGTATTCATTTATCAATTGTTAAAGAAATTAGTGAATATACAGAAACTGGTATTGAAGTATTGATTGAATTTATTCATCCAATTGGAGGATATCATGGATTAACATTACCAGTGAAATATTTATACAATACACCAACATTTACTCCACTTCAATCAGAATTACTCGATGATGAAGATGATACTGTGGAGGGAGAACTACCTTCAAAACGCCCCGATGAAGGAAATAAAGAGGCTATTATTCAAGAAATATCAAAAAAAGTGGGTGATATATTAGAAAGCCATGTTATTGACATTACAAAAATGATATATAATAGTGATACAATTATTTCACATCAATTAAAAGAGAATATTATTCAGAAGTACAAATCATTTACGGATCAAAATATGAAACCTTATAGTTTTACTTTCATGGCGCCTCAACCAGTTACTTTAACGATAGATTATTTAAAACTAAATAATCCCCGTTCAATACTCAAAGATTATGCTGTAACTGAAAAAGCAGATGGAGAAAGGTATCAAATGATAATTGTAGATCATAAAGGATATTTAATTAATTCAAAGAAAAATGTAATTGATATGAATGTTGTATTCAAAGATTATAAAGATGGATGGTTATTTGATGGAGAATATATTACAAGGGACAAAGAAAATAAACCGATACAATTATTTATGATCTTTGATATTTATTTAGATGAAATGGTTTCAGGTAAAATAACACCTCAACCGATTCATAGCTATCCATTTATTTCTAGAAACCCGGGAGATATTTCACGTAGTTCAATTATTCAAAAATTCTTTTCAGAAGGGAAAAGTAAGAAGGTTGATAAAGAAAAAAAATCAATAAGGATCAGTGCAAAACAATATGAATTTGGTTATTTAACTTCCTCTTCTGAAGAAGAAATAAAAAAATCCGAAGATATTACTGGAATTTTTAGAGCATCTGAATTAATTCTAAAAAGAGAAAAAGAAGGATATTATAATTATCGTATCGATGGATTAATATATCTTCCAGTAAGATATTCTGTTAGAGGAAGCATTGAAGGACTACAATCAAAAAATATTAGCGGTACATGGAATTATAATTTTAAATGGAAACCTCCGGAGGAAAATACAATTGATTTCCTTGTAAAAGTTAAAAAAACTGTAGAAGATTCAAAAGTAGTTGATCAAATATTACCATTAATTGAAATGGATGGAGGTGTGAAAACTATGTACGACTATAAACAATTAGAAATGTATGTTGGATATGATGAATTAGAAGATGATAAATTAGATTACTGCAGACTTGTTTTAGAGGGTGGTGTTAAAAAAGTTAATAAAGATAAAGAAAGAATAAAGATATTTAATCATCATAGTGAAGAAATTGAAAAATACAATACTTCAAATATTAAACTTACAAATGGTAAAATGTTATGTTTAAATTATGATCAAGAAGAAATTAAAGATGGAGATTTAGTTGAAATGAGATTTAATAAAGATGCAAATAATGGTGCTTATTGGGAACCTTTAAGATTACGTTCTGATAAAAAAAATCCACAGTACTTTACAGTAGCAAATAATGTTTGGTCGACTATTTTAGACCCTATTACAAGTGATATGATTCAAGGTGATTATGATATTGAAACGATTGTAGAAGAAAAATCTGAAGATAGTGGAAAATATTATGTTGGAGACAATGAATTACAGTATTTTGAATCGAATAAATTAAAGAAACTTCACAATTATATTAAAAGTAAATTAATTATCGGTGTATGTAGTTCTTTTAAGAAACCAATTAAAATTATGGATTTGTCTTTCGGACAAGGGGGGGATACTCAAAAATATATCAATGATAATTTTAAATGTAGTTTCTTTGTTGGAATTGATATTTCATCAAATATTGATGAAGCATGTCGTAGATTTTATTCTGCAAATAAGAATACAAAGGGTGTATTATTTCGAGCAGATACGAGTAAAAATATTAAGAATGGAGAATGTGCTTCTATTGAAGGGATTACAGAAAAAGAAAGATCCCATACCGAAACAATGATATCTATTCTTTATGGAGAAAATAAACCAATTCCTAAAGAATATGAAAAAATAAAGAAAAGGTATAATTCATTATCTGTACCTGGCTTTGATGTAATTAGTTCTCAATTTTCAATGCATTATTATTTTAAAAATAGAGATACATTTAATGGTTTCTTAAATAATCTACGTGAAAATATTAAAAAAGAAGGTTATTTTATTGGTACTTGTTACGATGGGAAAAAAATATATAATCACTTTCAATCTATAAATGATAAAATGAGAAAAGTATGGTATGATGGTTATGAAACAAATGATACTGAAGATACTGAAGATACTGAAGAATATGAAGAATATAAAACATTTAAGTATATGGATAATATGGGGAATGATGTCTTTAGTATTGAAAAGAAATATGATCTAGATAATTTTGATTATAAGAAAGGTTTTGATGAGAATATATTTGGTAATGAAATAGAAGTATTTATGGATTCAATAGGTCAACCAATCATTGAATATCTTGTTAATTTTGATTTCTTTATTGATGTAATGAAAGAAAATGGTTTTGAATTAATTAATCCTAGAGGAACAACTACAAACTTATTTCATAATAAATATTTTGAAGATGGATTAGGGCAATTTCATAAAGTAATAGAACATTTACCCGAAATAAAAAAGAATGACCATATATTTAGAAAGTTTTATAGTGAAGCATTTGAAATGAATTCTGGTTATCATCAATCTCCATTAAATACCCTAAGTTCATTTAATACATATTTCATATTTCAAAAGATATAAATAAAGTATTTAAAATAATTAATCATAATCAAAGTATGACATTATATAGACTTTCAATTCATGATAAAAAGTTAAACTTTTCAGAAAAAGAAGAAAATAGTACAATTTATGAAAATAAAAAAAAACTTTCAGATTTAAAGTGTGAAATTGATAAATATGATCAAAAAAAATGGGAAGAAGCAAAAAAAAAAGCGAATAATTATGAATATATTTATACTTCTTCTAAAATGATAAATAATATTTGTAAAGTTTCCCCTATTAGTCGTTCTTATTTTAAGATACATGAAATGATTAAAAATAATAATTTGCTCGAAGGAAGTTCTATTTTTTGTGCGTGTTTAGCTGAAGGCCCTGGTGGGTTTATCCATTGTATTAATCAACTCTCAAAATATGAACATATGGATATTCAAAAAATATATGGTATTACTCTTATTTCAAGGGATAAAAAAATACCATATTGGAATCAAAATATATTAAATAATCCTATGAACCAGATTATTAATGGAAAAGATGAAACAGGTAATTTATATAACTATGAAAATGTAGATTGTTTTATTAAAGAAATAAATCATAATTTTTGTCACTTAATAACAGCAGATGGTGGATTTGATTATTCGGATGATTATAATTCACAAGAAATATCTTCCTATAAATTAATTTATAGTGAAATTTATACAGCATTAAATATTCAAAAATTAAATGGTAATTTTATTATCAAAATATTTGACATATTTACATATAAAACGATACAATTGTTATATTTATTATATAATTGTTATTCATTAATTGAATTGTATAAACCTTTAACAAGTCGTTTATCTAATTCTGAAAAATATATTATTTGTACTGGCTTTAAAGGATGCCCAAATAATATTAAAAGGACTTTAAAAAAATATTACAACAATTGTGAAAAATTACATATTGAAATACCAGAATCTTTTATTAATGATATTAATAATTTTAATGAAAATTTTGTAATTTCTCAAATGTCTTCAATTGAAAAGGTGTTAAAAATTATTAAAGAAAATAAAATAATTGAAAAAAAACCAACAAAAGAACAAATACAAAATGCAATTCAATGGTGTGAAAAATATGATTTACCAATTAATGAAAAATGTATTTTTTTAAAATGAATAATTCGGTTTAATAGAACCAATTTCCATAGGTACTTCATTTTCTGAACTTGATCCATACACACCATTAAAATATTCACCACCATTAATTGATTTTTCATTTGTGTATTCCCATATTTGGTAATTATTACCTGAGATATCATTTACTTTCGTAGAATCGACTGTTTTATAAATATTATTACCAATACTATTTAATACACCACTTGTTTCTGAATCATTAATTAATTTAGGAGGTACTAATTGAAGACGATTATTAAAATCACAAAAAACTTCATTCTCTGAATTTGTTCTACATCTTTCGGGTAAAGTTGTTGTTGAGTTTGGAGATGTTCTATCATGATAAAACTGTGTATTATTGAAAAATCCTGCAATATCTACTTTTTCATCTTCAACATTTGATGTATAATACTTGGGGTGTTGTGAAACTTGATCTGTTGACCACGCAGTTTTAAAATTTCCATCAATAAAACGATATTCAGTTGTACCTTGTGGATTTGGAGAAATAAAATCTTTCTTTTCTTCAAAATTACTAGTATCAAGGACTTCTGTATAATTATTACTAATAATACTCACTGGATTTTTTTCATCAGTAAGTGCTTTGAGTTTAATTGGCGATAAATCATTTAATTTAACAAGTGTATCTTTAACAGTTTCTTGAACACTTTTATCCTTATTCGGAACTTTATTCACATCTCCACCTGTTTCTTCAATATTTGTACTTCTTTCATAAGTAAAGCCTTTATTCATATTTCTATTCACAATGAAAATACCAAATATGATAATAAAAATAACAGTAAAGTTAATTCTCATAATATACTATTAATATATATAAAAATATTTTAAAAAATATTTTGTTGATAGAAGTTATTAATATTATTGCATATGAAGATTAAAGTTAAATAATCTTTATATTCCCTTAGTTCTATAATTATATCTTCTTTTTCTACTTGAAATTTTTGATAATTTTCTTCTTGATCAACCTTATAAAAATTATAAATTGGACAAGGTTTTTCTTTAAATTCATGGATTAAAAAATTTTTGTTTGATACAGGTACATATTCATAATCAATATCTTCAATATAATGAAACGAAGTATTTTCCTTTGAAAAAGTAATACAGACATTATTTTCCCAATATTCTTTAAAATTACCTTTTTCTTCTAAAGAAAACTTTTGAATTAAATTATTTTTTTCTTTTGTATCAATTTTGATATCGTAGGAAAAATCATTTATCTTTTTATTACAATAGTAAATGTAGAACATTTTCTAGATATTCTTTGTTTTATCTTTCTAAATACTTAACCAAATGTATTTTCACTTGTATAAAATACATATAAAAATCCATCTTCATCTTTTTGTTCATGATAAACATCTGATAATAATTTTGAACT
>MDTD01032839.1_pt1 | contig 50572 bp, 50 predicted proteins | sample 811221 | NCBI WGS metagenome assembly MDTD01 (sample SAMN05326646, study PRJNA326480) | marine metagenome | isolation source: seawater | place: Pacific Ocean: South West | collected 2011 | reverse complement strand
TGGATTCGATTGTCCAGGTTGTGCTTGGCCAGACCCAGAACATTCCTCTGCATTCGAGTTCTGTGAAAATGGAGCCAAAGCAGTTGCTGACGAAGCAATGAAAGGTGGTGTGGATCCTAAATTCTTCGCAAAATATACTGTTCAAGAACTATCGCAAAAGAGTGATTTTTGGCTAAATAATCAAGGCAGAATAACTCACCCAATGGTGTTGAAAAAAGGTAGTGACAAATATACACCAATCGATTGGGACGATGCTATTCAATTGGTATCTGACAATATTCATGCTAGTAATGATCCAAACAAATCAGTTTTCTACACATCTGGGCGGACGTCTAACGAAGCAGCATTCCTTTACCAGTTGTTCGCAAGGACACTGGGGACCAACAATATGCCAGATTGTTCGAATATGTGTCACGAATCTAGTGGACGAGGTTTAGGCGAATCTATCGGTATTGGAAAAGGAACTGTTACTCTTAGTGATTTTGATAATGCAGAAGTTATTCTTGTAATCGGACAAAATCCGGGGACAAATCACCCGCGCATGCTAACAGCGCTTAGGGATGCTAAAAGAAATGGTGCAAAGGTGATTCATGTCAATCCTCTACCTGAAACTGGATTGGTTCGATTTAAGCACCCCCAGGACTACATGAAACTATCATTTGGCAGCGAACCTCTTGCTGATATGCATCTCCAAGTCAGATTAGGTGGAGATGCTGCATTAATGCATGGCCTGATGAAAATACAATTAGAAAACGATTCTCTTGACCACGATTTCATAAAGAATTCAACAAATGGTTTTGAAGACGTTGTAAACCGGATTGCAAAAACAAGTTGGGAGCGCATCGTGGAGGATTCTGGTCTCAATCAAGATGATATTGAAAAAGCTGGGCAGATGCTTTCTGACTCCAAGGCAACAATTGCCTGCTGGGCAATGGGTTTAACTCAACACAGAAATGGCGTCGCTGTTATTCAAGAGGTTACAAATTTACTCCTCATGGGTGGCCACATTGGAAAGAAAGGTGCTGGACTTTGCCCGGTTAGAGGGCATTCCAATGTACAGGGAGATAGAACAGTTGGAATTTGGGAGCGTCCATCAGAAAAATTCCTCAAGAAACTCGACGAAGCATGTGGAATTGTAAGCCCTAGGGAACATGGAGTCGATGTTGTTGAGGCTATTGGCAAGATGAGAGAAGGAGAAGTAGATTTATTCTTCTGCATGGGTGGTAACTTTCTCTCTGCAACGCCCGACACACTCGCTACAGCAGAGGGTCTAAATCGCGTTAAACTAACTGTACAGGTTTCTACAAAACTGAACCGTTCCCATTTGGTTACAGGAGAAACCGCATTAATTCTACCGTGCTTAGGCAGGACTGAGTTAGACGTACAGGCAAGTGGAAAACAGTTCGTCACAGTTGAGAATTCAATGGGAATAGTCCACACCTCGAATGGTGGTTTGCAACCAGTTAGTGGCAATCTTAGAAGCGAGCCATGGATTGTTGCATCACTGGCAACAGCAACACTAGATGATAACAGAAATTGGATGGAATTAGTACACAATTACGATAATATCAGGACCTTGATGAGTAAAGCACTATACGGTTTTGAAAACTACAATGAGCGCGTTCGTAATCCTCAAGGTTTTGCATTGCCAAATCCACCAAGGGATTCGAGGACATTCTCAACGCCAGATAAGAAAGCGCATTTCATAGCACATGATTTGCCTGACGTTACAATCCCAAGTGGAAAGTATGTAATGATGACGATTAGGTCACATGATCAGTACAACACAACAATTTATGACGTACATGATAGATATCGTGGAGTTCATGGAAATAGGCGTGTAATTTTGATGAATGCAAATGACATGGTAAAGAGAGGGTGGAAAACTAGGCGCATTGTTGACATTGTATCCCACTTTAATGGTGAAGAAAGAAGGAGCGATGGGTGGCAAGTAATCGCTTATGATATCCCAGAAGGAAACATTGCCACATACTTCCCAGAAGCAAACGTGTTAGTACCTCTCAATTCAACTGCGGAAAAATCCAATACTCCAACATCAAAATGGATTATTTGCAGCCTTCTCGAACCAGGTCAAGGATTATTCGAGGAGGAATGAGCCTTGACTAAAGGATACATTGAGTTCTTTTCTAGCAATGCTAAGTATCGTAGATTATGGGCAGCATCTGTAATCTCATTACTTGGTGAATGGTTCAATACAATAGCATTATTTCTTCTAATTTTGGAGTATTCAGGTTCTGAATTTTTGCTTGGGATTCTTTTTTCTGTCCGTATGATTTTATTCGGCATATCTCAACCAATCAATGGCCTACTTGCAGACCGATTGAATCGCAAGTCATTGATGCTATGGTCCAATATCGCGCAAATATTCCTAGCACTAACATTCCTCATGGTAGATGGACCTGAAGACATGTGGTGGCTTATCGGCGTATCTGGAATTATGATGCTTTTCCACGGCGTATATGTCACCGCTGAGAGGGCAGCAGTACCAAACATTGTGGATGAAGAAGATCTCATCACAGCTAACGCAATAGGTAGCGCTTCATGGTCAACTGCTCTCTGCACAGGAGCGATGCTTGGGGGTATCGTCGTTAGTCAATGGGGAACAGACGCTGCCTTTGTAATCGACTCCTTTACTTTCTTACTATCTGCGATTATTTTGATACCACTATCTATTGAACAGACCGTTGATGAAAATATGAAAGGCCCAATTTTTAGAACTGCACTCAAAAACATCAAAATTGGCTGGGATAGAATATATTCTGACAAAAAACTGCTTAGAATTGTATTTGCCAAAACATCCTGGAATCTTGCAGGCGCAGGACTAGCAGGAGTGTTTCTCGTACTCGCAGGCTCAGATATTCCAGGTTATGGCGCTGCGTTTGGATTTGGCCTATTCTTCTTCGCTAGAGGTATTGGAACGGGTATTGGTCCATTGATTGCTCGTTCTGTTTTCAAAGACAGGTCTAAGTGGCCAAATATGGTTGGTATATTGGTCTCTCTAAGTGGTATATTCTACTTCTTCGTTGGACTAACGATTGACTATTACCTTCCCCTTACTGTATTCCTGATTATTTGCGCACACTCTGCTAGTGGCGGCAACTGGGTCCTCTCAACTGTACTAACCCAAACCTGGGTTGAAGATGAAGTACGAGGCAGGGTCTTTTCCATGGACATGTTATTGCTAGGGCTTTCAGCGGGGTTATCAACAACAACGGCTGGTTATTTGGTTGAATATCATGATTTAACCCTTCAGAATGGTTTCATCACCTTTTCAATACTAATGGTACTGTGTGGAATTATATTCACACTATGGCGCCCTGATGTTCAAGAGCAGATGTCATGAGTGCATACCGGAGGATCCCAATAAATTCTCTGAGATGGGTCGAAAGTATCCAGTTGCAATGTACTACCAGCTCCTTCCTGAACTGTAACAATAGACGACGTAGATGCTGGCAGGTAATCTTCACCGGTGGATAAGAGAGTCAGCCTGATTGTATTTCCTGCAGGAATCTCTGCATCAAGTGCGATAAATTCCATTTTTGCAGTTATGGTTCCAATCACTGGAGCCCATGTGGATGATAATTCCTCTCCGCCTTCGTGATATCTCAAATCCATGATAGCATGACCAATGTGTATACATTCACTACCGTTACAATCCTCAAGTAATGCGTATAGTTGTCCACCGACAGTTGTCGTAGATACCTCGACGTGTAGTCTTGGAAGTCCTTGAAGATACATATCGGACTCCAATGGTGCACTTTCGTAAACAGGGCCGGTTGAGGCATCTGGTAGAACGTTTTGTCCCCCAGATATCCGTTGAAGTTCTTCTCCAAGTGTCATTACAACTTCTGTTGTGTCGCCAGCTGGATACCTGTCTTCAATCCGCCAAGAACCTTGATTTGATTGTATTTCTACATGTAATCCGGGTTGTCTCCCTTCACCTTTTAGATACCAATCAAACCACTCCAGCAAGTCTTGCATCCAATCGAAACGTATCATTGAAGGGAATGCTTCTCCACCTCTGCCCCCCATATCAGACCTCTCGAATAATTGAGTTGGCCTGTCAGGATAATCGTGATCCCATTGTCCGAACAAACCTTTGGCTTCAATTCCATTATCGTATAATTTGTTGATTGTTGGAATTGCCATGTGGGGATCCACGTTCCAATCATGCATACCTTGGATTAAATATACTGAGCCACCGTAATTCTCCAAAACTCTGTCCAAGAAGTATCTCTCAGCCCAATAATCGCCAGCTACTTCGGAACCAAACATCCAAGCTGACACCCCAGTACCTGGTCCAATTATGTAGTCTGGACACAAGTTACCATAATCTTCCTCATCGCCATCGAATCCGTATGAGCCGTAAACACCGTTATGCATTATTGGCGCTCTTGCCTCAGCAGAGCCATTCTTCCACATCAACTCCTTGACTCCAATCAAACCAGAGATAGGGACAATTGTCTTTAGGTGCTCATTCCCAAACATCGCTGCTTGCCAAGGTGTTGAACCATCATATGATTTACCAATCATGGCAACATTACCATTGGACCAATCCTGGCTGCCCAACCACGAAACTGCAGCATCATTGCCTAATTGTTCAGCAGTTCCCATCAAATCCATACAATGATTAGACCTGCCTGTTCCCGTAACAGAAACTTGTGCAAAAGCATAGCCATGAGGTAAAATTTGGTCAATTATCATCTCTCCCAACCAGCTACCTGGTACTTCAATAGTCGGAGTTTGAACACTTGGTTCTTGGAAATATGGTCCGAATTCTGCAATTACTGGGACTTGTACACCCTCCGGTACATCTGGTCGCCAATATGCAAGTGAAATCAACCCGTTAGGAGCAGCACCTCCCTCTTCTAGAGGGAGTTCATATTCAACGAATACGTGGGTTGAGTTCCACTCGTTCGCAGTTTCTAGAAGTTCATAGGGACCAAATTCCAACACGGAACTGTTGTTTTGGTCCGTGATATAATTGAGACTACCTCTCTCCCAAACCGGCACGCGTAAACCATAATCTTCTTCGGACTCTGATGAATTTTTTTCGGCGATTTCACCTAGAGAGATCCCTAGCATTAAGAAAACAATGGCAACTGCAACCGTCGTACCGGCAAGACCGTTGAGGATGTTGGTTTCCCTTTTGACATCAGCCAATTCTGCGTGGTAAATCTCCTCCTCCATAGAGGTGCGTCCCAGTGGTTACTCATAGCCATGACGATTACAATATTCAATAAACGAAGTCAGAGTCGCAAAGAACATGGTAGGCGGTGTCGATGCAATGCGAGCATTTGTCGGGGAAGGCATACCTATCTCACTTCCCGAGCACCCTGGTGTATCTGATGAAGTAGACCATGCACCAAAGCGGAGGCAGATTCTCACAAAAAAAGAGAAACGTCTAGCTATCAAAAATGCGCTCAGATATTTTCCAAAAGAACAGCACACATTGCTGGCAGCAGAATTTGCAAAAGAATTGGATGATTTTGGCAGAATTTGGATGATGAGATACAGGCCAACGCAATATCAAATCAAATCATATCCCTTAGATTCTTATCCAACTAAATCCAAACAGGCAGCGTCAATTATGTTAATGATTCACAACAATCTCGATAACAGAATAGCACAATTTCCGCACGAGTTGATCACTTACGGCGGCAATGGTGCTGTGTTTCAGAACTGGGCACAATACAGGCTTGTAATGAAATATCTCTGCGAGATGGAGGATGACCAAACCTTAGTGATGTATTCTGGACACCCGTTAGGGTTGTTCCCATCTTCAAAGGACTCTCCAAGAGTTGTAGTCACAAACGGCATGGTAATTCCAAATTATTCAACTCAAGACGATTACGATAGAATGAATGCGCTTGGAGTCAGCCAATATGGTCAGATGACTGCTGGTTCATACATGTATATCGGGCCACAAGGAATAGTCCATGGTACCACAATAACAGTGCTTAATGCTGCAAGAATGTTCTGTGGTGCTGGAGATTCTCTATCAGGGATAACATTCGTTACATCCGGTTTAGGCGGAATGAGTGGAGCACAGGCCAAAGCTGGTGTCATAGCAGGTGCATCATGCATCGTTAGCGAGATAAATCCTCACGCAGCCAACAAACGACACGAACAAGGCTGGTTATCTGAAATCGCCGATAGTACTGATGATGCAATAGATAGAATGTTGGTAGCTAAATCGGAAGGTAGAGCAACATCGATTGGACACATTGGAAATATAGTTGAATTACTTGAGAGAATGGTTGAAAGAAACGTCAAAATTGATTTACTATCAGACCAAACTAGCCTTCACAACCCTTGGCAAGGCGGATATTATCCTGTGACTCTCAGCTTTGAAGAAGGAAAAGAAATGATGTCTTCAAACCCCGAAAAATTCCGTCAAGAGGTACAGGAGACGTTGCGTAGGCATGCATCTGCAGTTAATTCCCTTGTTGAAAACGGAGCATATTTCTGGGATTATGGTAACGCATTTTTGCTAGAAGCTTCGCGGGCTGGCGCAGATGTCATGAATGAAGACGCCAGTGGGTTCCGGTATCCTAGTTACGTAGAGGACATTATGGGTCCAATGTGTTTTGATTATGGATTTGGCCCATTTAGATGGGTCTGCACATCGTGTGACCCAGAAGACCTAGCGAAATCCGATAGAATTGCTCAAGAGGTACTTTCCAACATGGTGAAAGACGCTCCTAAAGAGATCAAGCAACAAATGTTGGATAACATCCGCTGGATTGACGAGGCGGGCAAGAATAAGATGGTCGTGGGAAGTCAAGCAAGGATTCTCTACGCTGATACTGAAGGGAGAAAAATGATTGCAAAAGCATTCAACGATGCTATCAAAACCGGTGAGATATCCGCTCCAATTGTACTTGGTAGGGACCATCACGACGTTGCTGGAACTGATTCCCCCTTTAGAGAAACAGCAAATATCTCTGACGGTTCAATGTTCACAGCAGACATGGCTGTTCACAACTTCGTCGGTGATGGTTTCAGAGGTGCAACATGGATTAGTCTACATAATGGTGGAGGAGTTGGTTGGGGCGAGGTTATCAATGGCGGTTTTGGTTTACTCATCGATGGCAGCCAGGATAGTGAAAGAAAACTCCTTTCAATGCTAGACTGGGATGTCAATAATGGAATATCAAGGAGGGCGTGGGCCCGTAACGATGGTGCTATTTTTGCAATTAAGAGAGCCATGGAGGATAATCCAAAATTAAAGGTAACACTACCTTCCATTGCTGATGACACACTAATAGACTCCGTCTATAGTGGAGACGAATAATGGCAACCATCAGGTTAGACGGTAGTACTCTATCAACCGCTGAAATTAGCCTCGTTTCTAGAGGTGCTAAAGTAGAAGTCGCAACCGATGCATGGAATAAAGTAGATTCTGCAAGGGCTGTCGTTGAACGGATATTAGCGAGCGGTGAAACTGTTTATGGGATTAACACAGGATTTGGCGCATTAGTAAGTGAGATAATCCCTTCAAAGGACCTTGCAGCACTACAAGTAAATCTGATACGTTCCCATGCATGCGGAATCGGAGAAAGTATGAGTATAGAGGATACTCGTGCAATGATGTGTGTAAGGGCCAATTCGCTAATCAAAGGTCATTCAGGAGTAAGAAGAATAATCATTGAACAGATTATTACTTTCCTAAATGAAGATATCATTCCTGTAGTTCCTAGAATCGGCTCGCTAGGTGCTTCGGGAGATCTGGCTCCACTATCTCATATGGCTCTGGCTTTGTTAGGAGAGGGTGAAGTGTGGAGTACAGATGGTCCTTTGAGTACATCGATTATGTTGAAAGATAAGGGCTTAATAGGAATAGATTTGTCTGCAAAAGAGGGCTTATCTCTCATCAATGGTACTAGCCAAATGTGTTCATTTATGGTTAATGCAGAAGTCATGCTAGAAAACTTGTTAACGATTGCCGATCTTATTGCATGTGTTTCAATGGAAGCCAGAGAGTGCTCAATTAAGCCTATGGATGAGAGAGTACACTCAGCTAGACCGCATGCTGGGCAAAGCCTAGTTGCTAAGCGAATTACTAGCATAATGAGGAATTCAAAAATTTTAGAATCTCATGCAAATTGTGATAGGGTGCAAGATCCATATTCATTCAGGTGTATACCTCAAGTTCATGGTGCAGTGTTAGAGGCTTACGGTAAACTATCATCAACTATTGGTATTGAAATAAATAGCGCAACTGATAATCCACTTATTTTCCCTAACCCTTCGAACCCTGGTCAAAATGAAGTGATAAGCCAAGGGAATTTCCATGGTGAAATTCTAGCTCTGTGCGCAGATAATATGTCCCATGCAATTTTTGAATTGGCTAGTATTTCAGAGAGAAGGATCGACCAAATGGTAGATCCTTCGAGAAGTGATTTGCCAGCGTTTTTGGCAAAGAATTCCGGGCTTGAATCTGGCATGATGATTGTACATTATGTTGCTGCAGCAGCCCTAGCTGAAATGCACGGACGTGCTACGCCAAGGTCTGCTTTCTCAACACCTACTTCCGGTGGTCAAGAAGACCATGTTTCGATGGGAGCGACTGCGTGCTGGAATTTGGTCGAATCTTGTAACCATTTATCTCAGGTATTAGCATGTGAACTTCTTATCGCCTGTGAAGCGCTTGAATATCGCGTTTCAGAACCTGCAAATCATGTCAGAGGACTATACAGGCTAGTAAGGAAGATCAGTGAACCTCTTTCGGGAGATAGGTCGACCTCCAAAGAGATAGAGGAAATTGCGGCACGCCTCAGAGAGGGAGGGTGGCTTTCACGAATTGAAGCAGAGCATGGTATTTTACCTAGATTAATTCGTTAATGCGGGCTTCTACTTCATCAAATCCAGTGAGTTGCCTAACTCTAAATCTTAACTTCGTTACATCTGATTTGAAACCCTTGTCGAGCAATAAATCGAGTCGGTTATCAAGTTCTACTGCAGTCCTAACCTTTTCTTCTACAGATTTGTATATTTCATAACCCATATCATCAGATTCCATAAACAATGCTGGCTCTGCTTCAGACACATCTAGCCCCATTCTCCTCCATTGCAAAATACGTCTCCTTGCAATTTCTTTCGAATATCCTTCACGAGGGATTCGGATTAGGAAAGCCAGTTTAGAACTACCATCCTCTGAAAGGGGCATCTCGCTTGGTTCAGGCTCAATAGATTGTGTCTCAGTGTAATCAGCCATAATCTCTGGCTTATTGTCCCTCTTTGGTATTGTCCACGCAACTGATTCGCGGTTCCATTTTGCGAATTCAATGTCGGAAAATATTCCTGGAGTTACAACAAAGATCACGCTCCAAGCCTTCCTGTGCAGCGAATCTTTTACTCTCATTACAAAATTTAGTACACTCGAAAAGCCGTGTAAGGATACTAACCATTCTATTCCCTCAATAAATGCAATGCCAATATGGTTTTGAACACGCTTGACCAACAGGTCTTCTAATTGGTCTAGCGATGGCTGGATTGAACCTGCTACATCTTGTGTAGTAATCCAATAAGTCTCAACTTTGTCTAGATCAATATGTTCCAATAAACGTCTTTGTGGTAACCGTGATACAAGTAAATGATGCTTGTCATCGTCCCTTGAAATCTTGTCAATGTATCCTAAATATTCTGAGTCCGACTCAAGGTCATATGTGTAAGTTTTACCAATTTCGAAATCGCTATCCGTCATCGACATTACCCCCCGCAACAACCTGTCTTAAGAGCATCAAGTCCATGAATGATTATATCGTTTGAGGAATTCGCAAACATTGGTGGCAACTATGTCGGATGAAGATATACCGATGGCACAATGTGGGGCTTGTGACTCCATAATACCTCTAGATAGCGAATCATGCCCAAACTGTGGGGTACACTTCGGTGGAATAACTGAGGAAGAGTTAGGCGAATGTGGCGCGTGCCAATCAATCATACCAGCTGACAGCACATCGTGTCCCAATTGTGGAGCAGTGTTTGTCGAACAGGAGAACGTAACAGAAGAAACTGTAGTTGTTCCCGATCAGGTTGCTGCGAATATTGACGAAATACCCGATGCTGATGAAATAGAAGAACTCCTAGAAACATCCGCCGCTCAGATTGATGATATTCACGAAGATTCACATGCGCCTGAGGAAAATCAAGCTGATGTTGAATCTACAGAAGATGAAGAATCTATTGAACTTCAAGAGGACATCGAGGAACACGAAGAAGATGACTCGGTTATGGCGGATGAAGAACCTTCTATCGAAAGCGAAGGTGCTGAGGATACTTCCGAGGATGAATCCGAATCTGTCGAAGAGACTGATTCTGAAGAAGAAAATATTCAAACTATGATGGATGACTTAGTGGATGATTTGGAGGATGAAGAATCCGAAGATGACGTCGAAGAAGAAGTCTTAGAAGAAGAGAAAGAGCCTGAAATTGCAATAGAAGAATCTGAAATCGTTATGGCATTCGAAAACCTAGCACTTGCAATCGCTGCCAAGGGAATGACTGCGGCTGAAGCTTTTGGTGAGATGGATTCAAGCGATGACCACTTAATCGATGCACCAGAATTGCAGAAAGGCATTGAGAAAATTGCGGGTGAAAAGTTAGTTCCTAAACAGGTCACTGCGATTCTAAATTACCTTGATACCGATGGCGATAGAAGAGTTGATCCTAATGAACTAGTGAAAGCTTTGGAAGATCTTCGGATTGGAATTCAACCAGGAAAATTACCAAAAGTCAAGTCCTTCCCTTCGCCATTACAAAAATTCTTGATGGGTAAGAAAGCTAATGACATCGTTTATCCAATAGCCTACTTCCTAATGGTAACATTCATCGGACTATGGGTAGTAAACGGAATGGGATTGTTGGTTGATGGCACTGGAGGTAAAGTAGTCTACGAAGGCGGTACAGACCAATGGGGTGGCGAGATTACACAGGCCAACTGGAATTTGTGTCAATCTGATGCCCTCGATGAGATGATTGACCCTTGCCAAGGTACGGTTTCTATTGGAGAAACTTATCCGTGTGACCCGGCATTAGATCCAAATAAATGTCAGAATTCTCTTACACCATTTAGTGGTACTAATGGGGCGTCAAGTATGCCTGCTGCATTCTATGGAGACGGTGTCTTCATGATTATTCTCGGCGTAATAGGCCTCGCAGTAATTGCATATCTACACTTGATGTATGCACCATCACTACGCGAACGCACTAAGAAAGGGAACAAGAATGAAGAAGAATCTGAAGAGGAAGACACATCCTCAGATGATGAGCCCGAGGAAGATGAACCAGATGTCGAAGAAGATGACGCTGACGAAGAAGATGACGCTGACGAAGAAGATGGAAGTGCTTTAGACGCTCCTGTCGACCTTGAAATTGCGGACGTATCTGAAGATGATGATGATGAATATGATGATGACGACATCGATGTTGGCGATTGGATTGGATTAGAAGTTGATGGCGAGGAATTCTTTGGCGAAATTGTGGAATTCGATGATGATGAAGGAACAGTTACAATCGAAACCGAAGACGGTGAAGAAATAACTGGTGACCAAGAAGACATGTTCCTTGATGACGAGTGATTTCATGGCTGACAGACTAGATGTTTTAGTCGGTAAAGAAAGCTGCCCGGTATGTGGTACTATATCCCAAAAAGGGACTGCAAGGTGTCCTGAATGTGGAACCTTTCACTCGGGTATACACTTAGAAGAAAGGGAGGCTCCACCCCCGGAAGAAAGAATGTCGAATCGGGAAGTGGATCCATCTGATTATTCTATGAATCCTAAGGCAGCTATAGCCAGTGAAGAGTTTGAGGGTGATGACGCTAATATCAAAAATTGGGGTGGTGGTTCTACAGACTTTTCATTTATTGATGAAAACGATAACTTGCCAGTTGAATCCCAAATTTTGGAAATCCCAGAATCAGAAGAAATCGAAACCGATTGATTATCATTTATTTGCTTATTATTTAGCATTTAATGTAAAATCATTGTGTGATTATTTGTACAACTAATTGAATCTAGGAGTGGGCTCGGCCAGAATTGAACTGGCGATCTTTGCCATGTCAAGGCAACGTCATAACCCCTAGACCACGAGCCCTCGTAGTTGTTCCACAATGATTCGGTATATATCCGAATCGGTATAGAATGTCAAGATACAATTTTCGAAATTTTACCTGTACACCCAGGTTGCGAACAAAATCCCGCACATCGCGTACGACCGTTACTCATTCGGATCATTTTACCATCTTTGATTGGACCATAGGTTTTGCACTTTAGACAGAATCCGCTAACACCAGTCATTTGAACCATATGTGCCTAAACTAACATGCTAATGAATACTATGTTCACCTAAGCTGCAAAAATTGTAGAATATAGACTAAAACCCCCCCATTCTAAGGGTGTTTTCTACAAAAGTTTGAATTTTTTAACCCTAAAGAGTGTACTGCGAGGCATTGCGCATTGAGGAAACAAAAACCTTGTCGCATAATGTATGTTATGCGACACTCAGGCTTTGCCCAAATCGAGATTTGATGGGTCCAATGAGAAAATGCCAACCAGTGGAGGGCCACCTAGGAGAGTTTCTATTCCTCCGTCTCTGGAATCTAATTCATCTGCGACTCTTTTCGCACTTCTATGCCAAGATTCTTGATCTTCATAAATCGCTTGAAGTAGAAACATCGGTTGGCCATCCATAGACCTCGACACCCAAGCTCTGACACACCCTTCGGTACGACGTCTCATTTCTTGTCTAGCTTCCAACATTCTCTCTAGTCTAGCATCTACACCTTTTCGGGCAGAACAAACTACAGTCTCTAACCATAAACTATCTTTTACTGAATTCATATTAATCCCTTATCTGAATGCTTTTAGTGATAAATCATATTTCCTTCAATCATTGTTGCTGCAAATGGCGAATGCCCAGGTTGCAAACACCAAGATTCCCAATGTGGGCCATCAACAATATTCAGATTTGCAATTCCGCCTTCAATTATCTGGCCGTGCTTTAATCCGGAGGGGTGAGGAGTTGTTTCTGCTGAATTTCTAGTACATGCTGCTAGAGTAGCAATTGGCGATACATCATTACGCTGTACGAGAATCGATCCAATGAAGGGCAAACTTAGGGTTCTACAATTTGGATTGAAATCTGAAGCTATCGACCATGCCCAACTATTTTCTGAGCAATGATTGAATGGCGGATATTCAGCACCCATTGCGTATGGTGTGCCTGGAAGGAATCCACAATTTACTCCTGCTTCATTCATTTTAGTCCTAGTTTCATCACTTGTGTAATGTGCATGATCAGCAGTAGTGACCTGTAATTCGGCTGCTAGGTCACCACCACCTCCATCAACAAACTCATCGATATGCAATCTCAAATCTAGTCCCCCTCTCTTGCTGCTTCTCAATATCTCTTCGGTCTGCTCTATAGTGAACCAACCGGGTTCACAGAAAACATCTGCACTCCTTGCGACACCTTGTTCTATTACCGCCGGTAATTGTTCCGAAAGTATCTCTTCATAGTAATCGTCGAGAGCCCGACACGGTGGTGCAGAATGGGCTCCCAACCATGTTAGGTCTAATGATGGCAAGTTTTCTATTGCAGCCAAATTTTCAGCAATCGACAATAATCGTAACTCGGATTCAGTATCAAGGCCGTAACCCGACTTAGCCTCCATGTGCGTGGTCCCATTTCGCAATGCTTCACGCATTCTCTCTACACCAAGATGAGCGAGTTGTGAATCACTGGCCTCTCTGGTTGGCAATACTGTGGCTGCTATACCACCACCATTCTCTGCTATGTCCCGATAAGTCATTCCCTGTTGTTTCCATCCAACTTCTCTACTTCTATCGCCTGCCCAGAGTAAATGAGTGTGCGAATCAACCAAGCCTGGAACGACTGCCTTGCCTTCCAAGTCAATGACTTCTACATCAGTATATTCTGACAACATCTCTCCAGACTCAGCGATTTTTGAAATCTTGAAATCTGATATTAAAATCGCTAATCCACCCGGATGAACATAATCTGTGGAATTTAGGATTTTGCCGATAATTGGACCCTCTCCTGCCATGTGCGCGATAGGCCCAGCGTTAACTAACAGTTTGTCCATCAGTTCCGCCAGAGTAAAACCGTTAGATAGTATATCCGACAGGGACATCCATGGCAGGAGAGTGGACATTGGGCATTGAGTCAACGGCCCACACATTTTCATTTGGTCTTGTAGATGGTGAAGGAAAGCCACGCCCTTCAGCATCTGATACAATACGTCCTACCGAGGGTGGTATACATCCGCGTGAGGCAGCAGACCACCATGTCGAACTATCGACATCCCTTTTTTCCAAGATTCTAGGAGATAATGAAATCACGCCTAAAGATATCGGAGCAATCGCTTACTCACAAGGCCCAGGGATGGGTGCATGTTTGCGTACTGGTGCCGCAGCAGCAAGAACAATCGCAACACATCTCAACGTACCGTTGATTGGGGTGAATCACTGTGTTGCCCATATCGAAATCGGCAGAGAGCAGTGTGGTTGTGATGATCCAATTCTTCTGTATGTCAGTGGTGGAAATACACAGGTAATTGCTCGATTGGATGGTAGATATCGTGTTCTAGGCGAAACCTTGGACATCGGAATTGGAAACATGTTGGACAAGTTTGCAAGAAACCATGGCATTCCTTTCCCAGGTGGTCCTGTAATTGAAAAGAAGGCTCTAGAGTGGCTAGAAAATAATCCAAATCCATCTCTCGAGGGTTTGGAATTGCCATACGCCGTTCACGGAATGGACTTGGCATTCTCGGGTTTGATGAGTGCTGCAAATAGATTGGTTAGAGAAGGGAAACCATTCGAGGCAGTTTGTTGGAGCCTACAAGAGCATGCTTTTGCAGCTTGCATTGAAGTTGCAGAAAGGGCATTAGCTCACACTGGTAAGACTGAAGTTTTACTTGGCGGCGGAGTTGCTTGCAACCAGCGCATTAGAGACATGTCTTCCATAATGTGTGAAGAGAGAGGAGCAAGCAGTCATTGTCCCCCAAGAATGTACTGTATAGACAACGGTACGATGATTGCACGGCTTGGTTGGCTAGAGCTAAACCATGGGCGTAGGACAACTTTAGTTCAATCAGGTGTTGACCAGGAGTTAAGGACAGACCAAACCCCAATATCATGGCCTTGATGATATGCCAAGGGTTATGAGAGGCCGAGAAGCCGCAAGGCTATGAACGGGCGAAGACGCAAGGATGAACCATTCAATCCTTTTGCGCCAAACGCAGGCCAAAAAGCCCGGGATAGAAAGGAAAAAGTGGCTAGACAACCATCTAGGCCAAAGCCTCCTACGCCACAGAAACCTACAAACGACCTCGCTGCAAAACAAAAAGCAGCAATGGAAGCTCTAAAGCAGAGGCGGGAAATTGAGACTAAAACTTCCGCTAAACCCGTGCAACCTCAACCTGTTCAGAAAAAGCACCAACCTTCACCGCAACCTAAACCTGTTCCAAAAACCGAGATAAAGAAACCAGATGGTAGAGAAGAAAGGTTGGCAGCGCTTAGGGCTAAATCCGCAGCAACGGCTCAATTTGCAAAAGAAGCGAAGGATGCAAAGAAACTGGACGAAAAGGTTGAGGCGGATATCAAACCAATTGCCGCACCAGAACCGGAAGTAGAGGTTGTCATTGAGACCAAAGTCCAAGATACAAAGAAATCTTCAGTGAGCAAAGGTGCTGCCAATGTGTTCAAGACCATCAAAACCGAGGTCAAGAAAAGTGACAGAAAACAAAAGCGGAGAAGGTCAAATGACAAAAAGGGTGGTGGAAGGCAACCACAATCAAAGAAACTCGACCGAAGAAAGTATCTAGAGTACAAGTACGCGGCAAGGGAATTGTTAGAAAACGATGCAATTAGTGAAGAGCATCGGTCAAATATCCTTGGTCAGATTTGGGCAAAGGGTGAACGTTCAGGCGTCGACGAGGCAGTCGAATTCATAAATCAAAAAGAAGCAGAATTAATCATTCCAGAAGAAGTCGCTGACGAATTCAGAAAGATGGTCAAGAGATATACAACAAAGAGGTAATAGCATGTCGAAAATCGAGAATAATAAAGTCGCAAGAGTCCATTACACTGGCACGTTACCTGACACTGGAGAAATATTTGATTCGTCGGAGGGTAGAGATCCGCTTACTTTCCTTGTTGGACACAAGCAAATGATTCCTGGATTCGAAAGAGAATTAATGGGAGTAGCTGCCGGAGAAAAGGTGGAATTTACGCTATCTGCAGAAGACGCATATGGTAATCACAACCCAGAAGCGGTCCAACAAGTTCCAAAGGAGATGTTTGGAGGTATAACTCCTGAAATAGGTATGACATTGATGAGTGACTTGGGACCATTTAGGGTCACAGAGATTAATGGTGACCTAATTACAGCAGATTTTAATCATGCATTAGCGGGTAAGTCCTTGACTTTCAACGTTGAAGTTGTCGAAGTGAGAGATGCTTCTGCGGAAGAAATCGCACATGGGCATGCGCACGGACCGGGCGGAGTACAACATTGAGGCGAGAAAATGACCAGTCAGCGTAAGGATGACTGGAGAACTCTAGGTGGAATCGAGGTCCCAAAGATTGCGGGTCCTGACGAATCAGGTAAACCACCATACACACGAGGAATTCATGATTCGATGTACAGGTCTAGATTGTGGACAATGCGCCAATACGCAGGATTTAGCAGCGCTGAGGAAACGAACGAACGTTTCAAACTGCTACTTGAGCGTGGGCAGAAAGGACTCTCTGTTGCATTTGACTTACCCACTCAACTTGGCTTAGATGCTGATGATGAAATGAGCGAGGGAGAAGTCGGTAAAGTCGGAGTATCTGTATCCTGTGTTGATGACATGAGAATTTTGATGTCAGGAATACCTCTTGACAAAGTCTCAACTTCAATGACAATCAATGCCCCTGCAATGGTGCTCTTGGCAATGTATGCAGTTGTGGCTGAGGAAAATGGTGTTGCCAAGAATCAGATACGCGGTACAATTCAAAATGATATACTGAAAGAATACATCGCTAGGGGAACGCATATTTTCCCACCAAAAGAATCGATGAGATTAATCACAGACATTTTCGAGTATTGTGCTGAAGAAATTCCACTTTGGAACACTATCTCAATATCCGGATATCACATAAGGGAGGCAGGATCAACCGCCATACAAGAAGTTGCTTTTACAATTTCAAACGCATTAGAATATGTCGAAGCAGCAGTAAATAGTGGCCTAGACATTGATACGTTCGCTCCTAGACTGTCTTTCTTCTTCAATTGCCACAATGACTTCTTTGAGGAGGCGAGTAAATTCCGAGCTGCTAGGAAACTATGGCATGATTTGATCACCGAAAGATACAATCCTAGCAATCCAAAAAGTGCTATGCTTCGATTCCACACACAGGTCGCTGGCGTCTCCTTAACTGCCCAACAGCCCCTGAATAACATCGCTAGAGTCACAATCCAAGCGTTGGCTGCTGTATGCGGCGGGACGCAGAGTTTGCACACCAATTCGTATGATGAAGCATTAGGCTTACCAACCGAAGAGAGTGCAACAGTTGCACTTAGAACTCAACAGATAATCGCTGAAGAGAGTGGAGTTGCAAGTGTGGTCGACCCACTTGGTGGTTCACATTTTGTCGAAATGCTGACTGAAGAAATCTACCAAAAGTCCCTCGAAAAAATTCTGGAAATTGAAAAAATGGGTGGATCGATGAAAGCGATTGAAGCGGGATACCAACAGAGAGAAATTCATGAAACAGCTTGGGCGCATCTGACAGAAGTTGAATCAGGGCAAAGGAAGATCGTCGGAATAAATTACGGGGTCTTGGAAGATGAGGAAATGCCACCGTTATTGAAGCCTGACCCAGAACTCGGAATAAGGCAGTCAGAGAAACTCGCAAAACTCAGAGAAGGCAGGAATAGTGCTGCTGCTGCTTCAGCATTGGAATCTATTACAAGGGCATCAGAGGGTACAGAGAATCTATTTCCTCTGGTAATCGAGGCTCTCAAACAGGATTGTACCCTAGGTGAAATTATCAATGCGATGAAGGATGTGTTTGGGACCTACATGGCTCCTAGTGGATTTTAGGTGATTGGATGAAGATATATCTAGACCATATCGGAATTGCGTGTGAGAATCTTGACGATTCATCTTCGTTTTGGTCCTTGTTAGGGTTAATCCAAGGGGATGATGAATTGATAGAAGACCAAGGAGTAACAACAAGGTTTTTTTCGACAAGTGAAAATGACCATTCAACACCTAAAATCGAATTACTTGAACCTACAAGTGAAGATACGCCCATTGGAAAATTCCTATCGAAGCGCGGACCAGGTGTTCAACAAGTTTGCTTCAGAGTTGAGGACATAAATTCAGTAATTTCCTTGATGTTATCAAACGGGATACAGATGATCGATACAGTACCAAGAAAGGGAGCGCATGGTGCAATGATTGCTTTCGTTCATCCAAAAAGTACGGGTGGAGTATTAGTCGAGTTGGCTCAGAAATAGCACACCAGCAAAGTACTGATAACCAATTTGGCCTGCCCAATCATATGCGAACCTGCATTGACAGACTCATTGCCCAGCCGCATGTCGATGGCCCAAGAGTGAAGTCAGAATCTGAGTTCATTTCTGCTAGGCTCGAAGTTTGTAGATTAAATGGTGAAATCTCAAACGACGCATATCTCGATGCTGGCGCGATTCAAGGTGCTCTGGAAATGATAGCTAATCACATAGAGATGGGAGTTTCACAAAGAGAGATACATGACCTACTGGTCCAACAGATTACTCGGGCTAATAGATTGGAAGAAAAACACCCAGGCTTAGATATGGCAATTGAAAAAGGACGCTGATTAAATGACAGAATCTATGTTATCACTCGTTGGTGTTGGTAAGAATTTCAAGGAAGTGGAAGCACTTACTCACGTAGATTTAGAGATAAAATCAGGTCAAGTCATTGGGTTAGTTGGAGGAAATGGGGCTGGTAAAACTACTCTGCTGCGGTTGATGGCAGGGGTTATGGAACCTACCAAGGGCAGTGTGTTATTCAAAGGTGAGCGCGTGTCATCAATGAGGTCGAAACTCGGAGTAGTTCCTGAGTCTACAGGATTGTACTCTAGGTTGACTGCTTGGGAAAATATCCGCTATCATTCGAGAATTTACGGAATTGACGATCAAGTAGCATGGAACCGGGTCTCACATTTTGCAAAACAGTTGGACCTAACAGATTCACTATCGAGGCACACCAAGGGTTTCAGCAGAGGTATGAGGCAAAAAACTGCCTTACTCAGAGCCTTGGCTCACGGCCCAGATATTCTCCTATTGGATGAGCCAACTGCTGGTCTAGACGTGACTAGCGCTAGAACCGTCAGAAAGTTAGTTGGCCAACTCAGAGATGAAGGAGGAACCGTGATTTACAGTACACACCATCTTGCTGAAGCACAACAAGTGTGTGACAGAATTGTGATAGTGCACAATGGGACAATAAGAGCGGATGGCTCCCCCCAAGAATTACTAGAATTAACCAATAAAGACACACTTGAAGAAGCATATGTATCTCTGACATCAGATAAGGCCCGACTTAGAACTGAAGATGACACGAAGGAGAGCAAAATAGCAAAATGGTGGCGGATTTTCCTTACGGGCAAAACACCTAACTCCATGGAGGTGGGTGAAGATGAGTAACTCTTGGAGATTTATTTCCACGATCGCAAAAAAAGAAATTGTCGAATTTGTTAGAGACTGGAGAACCCTGCTAGCATTGGTTGTCATTCCATTGCTAATATTCCCTGCATTGTTTATAGCACTGCCATTATTGTTGGAATCTGAGGCTGCTGAACTTGATGCTTTAGAATTAGAAATAATATGGCAAGGTGATTACAATTCCGATTTGGAGGATTCATTCAATGATACAAATGTCAAATTCAAATTTGAGTCGTTGCCAGCAAATATTAGCAATTTGTCCGATATTGGTGATGACTTAGATAGGATAAGAACATTGGAGACACAAGCGATTTTTAGATTGCAGGCCAACGATTCAGGATGGAAGTTTGCAATCTTGTATTTGTCAACTAGTGAAGCATCAAATGAGGCGAGGTCACGTATTATTACAGCTGTTGGTGAATGGGAGTCGGATGTTGTGAATGGAACATTGGTCGAGGCAAATCTCGACCCAGAAGTTACACTAAATCCTGTAAAATGGGATGGTGACTGGGAAAGCGCTGATGCTGCTACCAAGGGTGAGCAGGCTGGATTAGCATTGTCTTTGTTTATCCCAATGGTGATTGCCATTTGGACGGCATCAAGCGCAATACAGCCCTCGATTGATATGACAGCGGGGGAAAGAGAGAGAGGTACTCTAGAAGCACTGCTTTGCCTACCTTGCTCCAGACTAGAGTTACTAGCAGGGAAATGGCTTGCTGTTGCAAGTATTACAAGTGCAGGAGTGGCTCTTCAAATCGGTGGTTTACTATTTGCAATAACTTACTTGGCATCATCATCAATAATCGGCGTGCCATCTGTATCTTTCACTAGTATCCTGCTATTACTTGGTGCGGTTGTGATATTCGCAGTAATGGTGGTGGCATTCGAACTAGCATTAGCGATGAAAGCACACAGTGTGAAAGAGGCTGGTTCATTGCTTGGTCCAGCTATTTTATTCATAATATTCCCAGCATTATTCACTCAAGTGATCAACTTGGATACTGTTGAATCTTGGTGGTTTGCAATACCTCTCGTTAACATCCTTCTTGCAATGAGAGAATTATTATTGGATAGGGTAATCTTAGAACACGTATTCGTTTGGCTATTTTCTAGTTTGATTTATGCTGGGCTAGCGGCATGGTTCGCCGCTAAGCAGTTTAAGCGGGAAGATTTAGTTGCTTCATTATCTTGAAATTGGATAGCCCCAAATTCAATTAAATACTTCCGGTGCATATTTTACACTATGGCAATAATCCAATTGTTAGCAAAAAGCATGGAAGTTTGGGATGGCGGATTTAGGGCAAAAGTCGCAAAATCAAAAATAAAGCATAAATAATCATAGAGTAATACTCTGCGAATACCTTGATAATAGAAAACTTGCAGCGGTAAGCAATGCCGAAGGTAAGTTTAGACATGCCAGCTCAAATCTTGGCTGATTTGAAATTACATGTTGGAGATGATGGAAAATTCGTTAGCGTTGCTGACGCCATCCGCACCGCATGTCGAAAAATGCTTGATCAACTCGACGCTATAGACGTTAGGCACGGCAGAATGGAGGGGAAAAAATGACTTCTAGAGAAGATGCTATGGCAGCAGTTAGTACAATACTAAAGTACATCGAGGGCGATGATACTAGAGAAGGATTAGTAGATACGCCAAAGAGAGTAATCGAATCATTCAGCGAAATATACGCAGGATATGAAATGGATGCGGCTGATGTATTGTCATCAACATTTAACGGCGAAGGTTACGATGGAATCGTATTGCTAAGAGATATCGAATTCCATTCCACTTGTGAACATCATCTCCAACCCTTCAGAGGGCGAGCACATGTTGCTTATATTCCAACAGAGCGAATTGTTGGAATTAGTAAACTCGCTAGAATTGTTGAATTGCACGCGAGGAGACTTCAGAATCAAGAGCGAATAACCAACGGTGTTGCTGATGATATCGAAGAACACCTTAACCCTCTAGGTTCAGCAGTTATCATCGAAGCTTCCCATGGATGCATGCAGTGTAGAGGTGTGTCAAAACAGAATGCAGTTATGACCACCAGTGCGATGCGCGGTGTGTTCTTTGACAAGAGCGAAGCCCGTAGTGAATTGATGCAATTAATCAGTAGTCCACCACTGTGAGTTGATATATTGACAACTTACCCTATTGTCGAAATTTTTCACTCCGTCCAAGGGGAGGCATACCATGCAGGAGTACCACATGTATTCGTTAGGTTTGGCAACTGTAACTTGCGATGTGAATGGTGCGATACTGATTTCCTGACTTACACTGAGATGAATCTGAGCGACGTTGTTGAAAAAGTGTTGAGTTATAATTGCGAACGAGTAATATTCACTGGTGGCGAGCCATGTATGCAAGATTTAGACACCATTGGCAGAGAATTAAAGTCCCATGGAATTAATCTTTCAGTAGAGACAAATGGTACAATTCCTGTTCCAGAAATCATAGATTGGATATGCGTTTCGCCAAAGGATCAACTCTACCCCAATGTGTCCATTAAACAACGAACTGGTAATGAGCTGAAAGTCGTTTACTGTGGGCAGGATTTGTCAATGTATGATGAAATAAAACAAGGCTTTGAACACCATTTTCTCCAACCATGCTACATGGAAGGAGAATCTGTTGAGCAGAATGGCAAGAATTTTGCAATTGTAGAAAACCTCGTTAAGGAATCTCCTGGATGGCGTTTATCTTTGCAAACACACAAGTGGATGGGGGTTGACTGATGCGAGCAGTGATGGCATTTAGCGGAGGTATGGACTCAACAGGACTTTTGATTAACTTGTTATCAAAAGGATACAAAGTTAGCACCCTTTCATATGATTATGGTCAAAAACATGTGATAGAAATTGAGCGTGCGAAGTTAAACATCGCATACCTTGCATCAAAAGGTTTCGAAGTCGAGCATAGAGTTATAGATCTCAAATCTGCAATGAGCATCTTCCATTCTGCTCTAACAAGTACTGACCTTGAAGTGCCGGAAGGGCATTACGAAGAGGAACAGATGAAGGCAACTGTGGTGCCCAATAGGAATGCAATTTTTGCATCAATCTTGTATGGATATGCATTATCCACATCAATAAGAGAAGACGTCGATGTCGAGATAGCACTAGGCGTACATTCAGGAGACCATGCAATATATCCAGATTGCAGGCCCGAATTCTATGAATCAATTGGTAAATCATTTGCAATGGGCAACTGGGATAGTGAAAGAGTATCTTTCAATTTACCATATATTGATGGAGACAAAACAACTATTCTCCGTGATGCACTTATGTCATGTCAAAAACTAGGATTGGATTTTGACACGGTTTTTGCTAATACTAACACAAGTTACAACCCTGATGAAGAGGGTCGGTCTAGTGGAAAAAGCGGAGCAGATGTTGAAAGAATACTTGCCTTCCATGAAATAGGGAGAAAAGATCCGGTAGAATACATTGATTCTTGGGAGGTTGTTTTATCTGGAGCTCTGAAGGCTCAATTGCGTCATTACGTCATGAAAGAAAACGGCACAGAGAGACCATTCACTGGAGAATACGACAAGCACTTCGAATCTGGAAATTACCACTGTGCAGACTGCGATAAACTTCTTTTCACCTCAGATTCAAAATTTGATTCAGGTTGCGGGTGGCCTGCATTCAGTGAAGAAGACGAATCCGCAAATATTACCCAATTGAGGGACACAAGTCATGGGATGGTTCGAATTGAAGTTAGGTGTTCAGAATGCGACTCACATCTTGGACATCTATTCCATGAGGCACGTGGTCCCAGATATTGCATTAACTCGATTTGTTTAGATTTCAAAGGTGATTAAAATGGTGAAATATTTCTCTTCAAAGAAATACGGGCATGAAAGAGGTTTATCTGCAGCATTCCGTCAATGGAAAGCAGATAGTCATTGTAAGTACGTACATGGATACTCACTTGAATTTGAATTCAAATTTGGTGCAAATGAGTTAGATGAAAGAAATTGGGTAGTAGATTTTGGTGGGTTAAAGGAATTAGAAAAGTGGCTAAGAAATCACTTTGACCACAAAACACTGGTTGCTTCTGATGATCCAGAATTATCAAAATTTAGAAACTTAGATGACGATGGTATTATCCAATTGGTTGTTGTGGAATCAACGGGCGCTGAAATGTTCGCAAAGATGGCAATGGAGTATTCTGCTGGTCTGATTCAGAAGCACTATGGTGAAAGATGCTGGGTAGAAAGTGTGACTGTAAGAGAACATGGTGCAAATAGCGCAACATGTAGCATCTGAATCAATGAAAACGTAGACGTTTCTACTTATTTGGACTGACACGTTTGCGCCTCTCTCTCTTCCAATTCTCATCACCAGAGAGTTTCTCAAGAGCTGTTGCAGCTTGGACAAATGAACCAATCATACGCTCTGCTTCAGAATCAATTGGTAAACCACGAAGAATGACTCTGTCGAATACGTCACCAATCAATTCGTTCTTATCGCTGTCAAGAGAGGCAGCAAATTCCTCTATTGACTGTTTCAAAATTTTTCTCAACTCGGGATGCAATGCACGTTCTTTCTCTACGCCCCTAACCATAGTCCCATGAATTACTCTGTCCCTATGCAATTCATACACGCAGTGTCCCACGGCTTGTGACAGATTTGCAATGGGATAGCCTTCCCATGTTGGTAGGGTGAGCAAGAAATCACACCTGTCGAGATCCTCTGTGGACAAGCCTTTGCCCTCTTCTCCAAAGACTAGTGAGACTTTACCCTCAAAATCTCTTAACATCTCTGCAAATTCCCAGGGTAGGACGAAGTGTCGTTTGAGGACTTTAGAACCGACTTCTCGCTTTCCACTTGTACCAACAACAAGAGATGAGGATGAGGTTGCTTGTTGTAAAGTATCGTAAACTGTGACACTATCTAGAATTCTGCCTGAATGTTTAGCTCTATTCCTCGCTTCTTCGTCATCTGGCGAGCAGTTTGGACTTACCATCGAGAGTTTGTCAAAACCATGATTGAGCATTGTCCTGCAGATTGCTCCTAAATTCCCAGGATGGTTTATGCCAACAAGAACGATATCTAAATCATAACTTGATTTTGGTAATGGAACTTCCATTCTATCTCCCATTACATTACCTCCGATATCCATCGAGGGTCACACGGAGCGTAGAGGAAAACAACTGCTTGTTCGTCATTTTCCCTATCAGGCATGATGATTGAATGTTTACGAAATCCGTGGTTTTCTCGTAAATGACGAATCAAGGATTCCAATTCATCCTTTGTACCATGTACACTAACAGGAGTTCTATCCCAGGCGACTCTAATCGCCATATTGGGACCTCAGTCTGTTCTGCGCTGGCGGTAACGTGTTACATACCCAGCAATCCAATTTCGCAACTTCTTTGATTCTACATCTGTAAGTTGCTCGACCATCTTCTTGTTGTGGTCAAAGTCATCGGTGAACTTTTCTCCGTGTTCTTCGCATAGAATGATTGCACGTAGTTTGATGAACGTTGGTCTAATATTTCCCATTTTCACTCCTCCATTAATTTGACTTCGATAGGGATGTCTGGCTCATCGTGCCTTGTAACCTGCAGACGGATTTTGCGAGGTGGGTTTTCGATTCCTCTTGCCCAAATTGCTTCATTTACTGACGGATCGATCCAAACCTCTTCGTCTTCGCGCACTTTGAGGTGTCTGACAACCTCGTTTTTGATAATTTGAATTGCTCTTGGAGCTCTCTTGTAACGGGTAATGTTCCAAGCGTTTCTCAATGGAACTACTAATTCACTGACTGCTGCACGTGCCATTCATATCACCTCTGTAGTTTAGAGCGTCTCCAGTTGTGACGCTTTGGGTGAGAAACAGTGTTTCGCGATGTTTTGAGCATAACCCAAACTGGAACTCTTCGGTTCTGCTTGCCTGCTTTTAATAGGCGGATTTTCTTTGCTGCTGGCTTGTTGCGTGACATTTTTTCACCTCAAATTCTTCTAATGCTTGTCTCTCTTCGTCCTTCTGAAAGGCCGCCTAGGATTCGCTTGAGTTGTTGGTCGTTGACTGGAGTTGCAATTTTCTTTTCACTCGACAATGTAGCCAAATGTGTTTTGACTCTAGTGGTCAATTCAGGGTTGACTAGATTCAAACTCGCCAATCTCGACCTTGCTTCTGGAGTAAGGATCGTCTTCATTGCTGCATCTAATTGTGCTATTGCTGCCTGTTGTGATTCTTTTTGAATTTCAGCGTCCGCTTGAGCTGCAGCCTGCTCCTCTAACTGAGATTGAATCTGGGCCATGCGCTGAGCACGCAGTTGGGCCAATTCATCATCAGCAGACAGAGTCATAGTTGCCACTTCCCTTCACTTCCATCAGTATTTCGCTAAACCAGGATAAGATTCTTCAGCTGCAGGGCGTACTGAATGTGCGACCTCGTCGAGCAACTTTTGACCGGATGCGGTAAGAACTCTTCCAGAGTAGAGTTTTTGATCACCGTCGACTGATTGTACTGTCTTGGTTTCCTTCATGGAGATTAGTCCAGCATCGCTCAATTGTTGAAGAGCGGTTCTGATGATGTGGCGGCTTCCCATTGCAGGAGTATTTGGATTGGAACCGTTGTCCTTTCTTCCACCATATGCTTGAGCGAGCGCATTAACACCGATTGGACCTTCTCTGCCGACCTTGCGAAGAAGAGCAGCGCACCTTAATTCCCACCAGTTTTCTTGAGTTGGGGGGCGTTCGCGGTGAATACCAGTTTTGACGTAGTCGGCCCACTGCGGACGAGAAATAGCGTCAATTTCGGAAAGTTTACCAGCAAGAACTGGATTCAACAAGTCAGCAGGGACATCGTAAAACGTCGTCATCGTACCACCAAGCAACTTGCCGACCTTACTCCCCTATATCAATGGCACTGTTCAAGTAGGGGTTTATAATATCCAAGAAAAGGCAACTGCGAACACGGAAGAGCAGAGTTCTTGAAGGGTTGATAATTGCCGCAAATCATGCGTAAAGCATTAGCTCAGAACCCGAACCTTTTGCGCACCCTAATTGGGATGGGTCTTACTTTGATTTTCTTGCTTGCGTACGCCGTTTACGGCGCGACAATCGAGACTGAAGTTTACATCTATGAGTCTGATTCTGTCGAGTCGCAAGTCACACTAGATTCCGAAGACAGATTCTATAATGCAGATGATAACAAAACAATATGGACTTGGGATGCAGATCTGAACGGAATTAACCTAACGTGGGTTAACTTGTCTGGAGAGATGTTGAGTGTAGGGTCGACAATTTCAATTTCTAACGCAGAAGGACTCTACAGTCACCCGGACCTAGGAAACCCTGATGCAGATGACTTCTCTTGTTCAGAATCTTGTAAAAAAGACGAGGACCACACAATCAACATTACATCGGAGAGCACAGAAATAATTGCACTGACTGATCCAAATCCTGCGCTGCGAGGAAAAGGCTCTTTGTTCGCAGATTCCATCGATGAAGCGCTTGAAAAATCTGATGAAATTCTGTCAACAAATTTCACTCAAACATCAGTTCGAATTACAGTGATTGAGCAAGGAAACAGAGACGTTGCTCCAACTGTAACTTTGACCCAAGTGAACGAAGAGTTAGGAAATGTCGAGCAGTTTGAGATCGATGCAGCAACAGAATTCATGTGGGCATTAGCTGCTGTAATTGGCTGCTTTGGTATGATTCTGGTACCATCTTTCACAGTTTACTGGGCTGCACAAGCAAAACAGAAAAAATTAGAATTGAAACTCCAAGTTGCCCAAAATTCACTAGAGGAAGAATAGCGAAGGAGTCATAATCTTTGGATTATCGTGCCAACATGAGGCACATGGGTCGACTACTGCCACTGTTTGTATTGACGTTGTTAATACCGTCATATGCACTTGTAGCCGTGGCAGATAGCGGGAGGGCTGTTAACGTCGATCTAGACATTACTGATATCTCGATTACATATCCCGATAACGCAAACCGATCACTCTACCAGATGTTTTCTTCCAACTACCCAATCCCAGGATTCGACAAGCCTGAGATGCTGTATGTAACAGACGGTGTTGTTGGTGTCGAATTAAATCTGAATATTGTAATTGAAAACTTAGGTACTGTTCAATCAGGGTATGTAGATGTAGAGATAATGGTTCTTCATAATGAATATACAAGATTTGAACTTCTTAATACAACAAGGGGAATGAGCCCCATATCTGGCTCGTCATCGTCGTCTCTAGACGTCCTTTGGACCCCATATTATTCCGGAAATCACACATTGATAATCGAAGTTACCAATGTACTAGGGGATGATAATCCATCCAACAATCAACAGTCTAGGCACTTGACTATAGCATACCATTACGATAATTGTGTTGATATGAATCAATGGACGTCTACCGGTGATTGGAATGTCAACTCCGATGTTTCTATCTCACAATCCAGCTCATTCCATGTAGGAAATGGGCAGTTTTCATCTTACTCTGCGTTGACCACTTCGACACTTACAAGCCCTGTATTCAACGTCGCTGATGATGTTTCCGGACATAATTCAGCAATAGGTTACTCATTCTTTTACACCGGTGGCGCCGGTAGTGGTGACGAAATGAAAGGATATGTAAAAGATGAAACCGGAAATTGGGATGAAACATTCACGATGCAAAACGTGATTGACAATAATTTCCAAGACGGATTAAACTGGAATACATTTACGGCATCATACAACGGTAAATCTTCTCCATTACTTCCGCTTACAAATTCACATTTTCACACAACAACTCAGTTGAGATTTACCTTCACATCTGATGCTGTTGATAGCGACATTGGTTATTGGATTGATGAGTTGGTAATAATTTACGACCAGGCTGCAAAGAAGAAAGAGTTTCAAATCGAGACAACTGGTGTATCTACCCTAGGTGGGTTACCAGGTGATTGGTCAACAACCCGATTTGAAATGACAAATACTGGAAATATATCTGCTCGATACACACCTTCTGCAACAGGGATTCCTGCAAATTGGACTCACTATTTTGCATATCCAACAGGCGCAAGTATAGGGTCCACAGGCGTTGAACTACTACCAGGAGAATCTAGAGAATTTGACCTGAATGTTTTGATTGATGAAAATGCGAGTCAAGGGAATATACCAATCACAGTAAACGTAACTTCGAACATTTATGCAGATGTCGAAGATGGTTTAGAGTCAACTATCAAAATACTGCCAGATAGATTGCCAGATGTAATCCGTCCAGACCCTACTCCCAGATGCGCACCAGGAACGACATGCCAATTCCCTGTATCTATTGAGAACATTGGAGAAGCAACAGATGTATTCACTATTACGATTGAAGATAAAAATGTACCAACCGGTTGGAGTATTGCATTGTCCACAAACCAATCCTCTAGCGCCCTCGTGAGGGTCGATACTCCAGCACAGGTTTGGTTATCGGCAACAGTTCCCTCTAATGCTGAGCCTGATGTTACAGCTGAAGTGTGGTTAACGGCCACAAGCACTAATGACACTCGCAGGTATGACACCGAGACAATTGAAGTTGCAGCAGCCATGACAAGCATCGCTGAGATATCATTGGACGGAAACATGGACTCAGGTGTACTCATTGATCCTGGAAGTTCTCATGACGTAACGTTTAGGATATGGAATAATGCATCAAGAATCGACATTTTTGAAGTCAGTGTGATATTTACGGAATTATCTGGTTGGAGTGTAGAACTTCTCGATTCACCTGAACTGGCAATTTCTGCTGGTTCATCCTCGACATTCTCGGTGAGAGTTACATCTCCAAATAATGCACAGGCGGATGATTTGGGACCTAGATTAACACCTTCCGCGATATCCTCGAGATCGGGTGATTCCATTACTGGAGAAGAATGGCATGCAACTAGAATCAATGCTGTTCGTGATGTTTCACTTGAACTAATCGAATACCCCAGTACGTTGACACCAGGAATTCCGATCCATGTTTCCATCGAGATAACAAATAACGGAAATGGACCGGATACTGCTGTAATTGATTTACCGTGGTCTCCGGATACTTGGGAATGGTGGGCATTGGTTGAAGGAGTGAACGTTACAGATGGCATAGAGCTCTCAGTATCTTATGATTTGAATAATGTAAAGCAAGTAGATGTTTGGATTTTACTTCCGCCATTAGAATCGCCAGGAGAATTCCACGAAATCACACTCAAGGTATCTCCTGAGAGTGGGATTGATGTGAATGATGAGGATAATTCGAAAATGTTTGAATCAGTAACCGACACAATCAGGCAGCCTAAATTGGATGGATATGCAGGAGAAAATGTGGTTGAAACCAATTCAACATTCTCATTCAATGCAACTGCTTGGAATATTGGTAATGCTGCAGACAGTACAATTAGAGCCCGCTTGATATTACAAACCTCTCAAAGTTATGAAGATGTAATTGGATTTTTGAGTACAGGTAATGGGTTATCAAAATCAAATGGAGAGTGGATAAGTCTGAATTTGGGACCCACTCAGTCAGTTGAATTGTTTGCAGATGTCATAATATCCGGCGATTGTGAATTGAATACGATAATTTCCGCGACTATCGAATTAGAAGGAGGAAGTGATGAACTCGGACGACCAATTACTAAATCGATTACAGCAGGATTGTTAGTTGGGGAGAGAAGAAATGTTGAGTTGCAAGAAATAAATGCTGTAGAACAAGTAATTGAACCCAATTCGGTTCGAATAGTGTGGTTAAATCTAACTTCGACTTCAACAAAAAGTGAAATTTTTGATGTAAATGCAAATGTTCCAAAAGGATGGGGAATCATTTGTGATGGGAATCCAATCCACACACAAAATTCGAGAATCGAACTCGATGCAGGCCACATAATTCAGCAGAGTTATGATATGAGGTGTGAAGTTGTAAGAGAATCCGGAGATTATTCTGGGACGTATACAATATTCGTCAACGGAAGTGATTCTAGAATAGATTACAAAATCAATGATTCACTTAGGTGGGCAGAACCAACATCGGATGAAAGTAATGCAACAATTATAGTCGCATCAGGTATTGGAATCTTTGTGATTACAGTCATCGGTATCATACTATTTACGCGTAGAGAAATTGATGAAGAAGACTTCGAAGACAATTACGAACAAGCCGAAATTTTGCCAGCGCAAGGACCACCTTCAACCGCCTTCGGTGGCCCTCCTGCAACAGTGGAAACTGTAGTTGACCCAATGATTGAGTACCAAAGACAAGTTGAGGAATATAATCGGAAGATGGCAGAATACAATGCGTGGCAACAGGCGCAAGGTTCACAGGTTACACAAGAGTCGAGTAATCATGAGTGACGTACCGGGCGTATGGTATGGACTACTCAGCCTAGTTGCTATATTTGGTGTAGCAACTTGGTGTTTGGATAAATTCTCATCCAAGGATAACCTAAAGAAAATCACAGCGATTTGTGGTACGATTTCAATGCTTGCCCTTGTTTATGTTACGTTTACAACCGAGGGGCTTTGATGATTGAAGGAAGTTGGGATGATTTCATTCCGGTGAGATTACCAGTTGAGTGGGAGTACAGAGGGGATGCAGGCTTACACCCAGATATTGATGGAGTTACAGGAAAAGAAGTTGTGTTGCTAATACAGAAAAGGTTCACACGTTTTGAAAAGATACTTGCCAAGTTGATGAAAGCCCCAAAAGTAGTTCGAAGAACTATGCACCCAACTCAGTCAATGCTGTGGGAACTGATGGATGGGGAGAGAAATTTTTCAGAAATCTGCAAAATAATGAAATCCGTTTACCACGAAGATATTGCACCTGTTGAGGAGAGAATTAAGGCATATCTAGAAGTTTTTGTGAGGCTCAATGTTGCTACTGTGCTCAAGCCTAAGGAAGAAGAGTAAGTATATTTTCTGGCGGCCTTCCGATTACTGCGACCCCATTACAAATTAATATCGGCCTCTGCAGAATACGTGGATTGGCTAAAATTAGCTTTGCAACGGCTTTGGCATCTCCAAAGTCAATGACTGTTTCAGAATCTAAATCTGATACTCTGATAATACCGTCAATAGTTGACAACAACTCAATGTCGTCATGGTGTACGCCTTTCTCTAGATATCTATATTCCTCAAACTCAATATCTCGCTCGGAAAGAAGATCCCTTGCTTGTCTGGATTTAGAGCATCTCGGATTGTGGTAGAGTCTCATGGGTGGTCCAATACTTTCCACTAAATCATACTGGCGCCCATACAAGACGCAACCCTATTCCATCGCTTCTTTTGTCTAGTTTTGATAAACCGAAAGCGGATGAAGTAGTCGATTCGGACTCCATCAGCCAAGAACCTCCCTTTGTTATTCTACGATCACCCTGTTCAGAATCTGTCCATTCCGCTACATTTCCGTGGCAGTCAAACAAGCCCCATTGGTTCTCTTTCTTTTGACCAACTTCTCTTGTTGTTGCACCAGAATTACCTCCGTGCCAAGCTACCTCATCGAGTTCATTATCTCTATCGGAGTGATACCAGCGCGTGGTTGAACCAGCCCTACATGCAAATTCCCATTCAATCGCTGTCGGTAACCTCCAAACACCGGATAATCCTAGCCTTTGCTCTGTTTCGACTTCATTCAATTTAGAGATGAACCGCTGACAATCCAACCAACTAACAGATTCAACAGGCCTGAGGCCTGCTGACCAACCTTCTTGAAATTTGGAAGGGTTTGAGCCCATTACGGCTGTCCATTCAACTTGCGTTACTGGACGAGCGCCAATAAAGAAAGGCTCTTCTACAATTAATTCTCCATTTGAACCTGGTTCAATTAGGACGAATGTTCCGCCGTAGTCGTTGTTGAAAGACGGTCTCACAGTTGTTTCCAGCCATACTTAGGGTAAGAAACCAGCGGGAACGCAAACGGACAATGCTTATGCCTAATGGGATGACCAACAGGTCAGTGACAGCCATGTCAGAAGGCAACTCAACCAATCCAATCGATGCTGCGGCAGAGATAACAGATGCAATGATGTCTTCGTTGGCAGATGTTGTCAAGACTGTTATCTCCAAACCAGATGGGGAAAAAAAGTCTGAAGAACCCACAACAGAAGATACCGATACAATGTTGGACGATAGTCCGGAAGAGGATGAACCTGTTATTGACACTACTGTTGATGATATAGTCGCTGAAGGAGAGGCTGCACACCGTTCTGGTGACCATGATTCGGCTCTGAAATCCTTCAACAAAGCGATTGCTTTAGACCCATCAAACCCAATGGCTTGGTTTAACAGAGGAGTTTTACTAGAGGCTGAACAAGACCCAAAAGGTGCGAAACAAGCGTTCGTAATCTGCCTCGACCTTGATCCAAACCATGGGCCTGCGCTAGCCAACTTGGCCGTTCTTCTTGACAGGCTTGGAGATGCAGACGGCGCCTTAGAAATAGCGGACAGGGCCTTGAATTATTTCCCTGGACATCCACATCTTGTAAGAATTGTTGAAACTAATCGGGCTGCTGGTGGGGTAATCCGCTCCACTCCAACTGTAATGCCACATACTCAAGAAAAACTGGTTGAACAAACCCTAACTCACGCCGTTGATTCTGGGATAGATGATTTGTTTGAAGAGGAATCGCATTTTGAATCAAATGATGTCGATCACACTGAAGAAGATGAAGTTGAATATATTCCAGCAATTGTTAGCGAAGAAGAACCAGAAGTAGTTATCGAGGAAACACAGGAAATTGATTTAGATATGCTCTGCAATGAAGCGACTAGTGTTCTCACTTCTGGTGACGCTAAGGGAGCATTACAACTTCTCAAGGAACACTTGCATGGAGAAGCAGCACAGCACTTTGATTCATGGAGGATTTCTGCCGGCGCAATGGCGGCAATGGGACTTGATGACCACGCTATAGCAGCATATAACCACGCTATAGGACTCAATCCAGACCATGCAAAATGTTACTTCAATCTTGGAGCATTACATGAAAGGAAAGGAAATATTGACGCTGCGAAAAAATGCTTCATTAACGCAGTCGAAAAAGACTCATCCTATTCTAAAGCCGCTTTAAGACTCGCAAATCTATCCGAATCAACCGGAGATATTCCAAATTTACTTACTGCTCGTAGACACCTAATTGACACAGAGGGTGGAAGGGAAGGACTGGCTTTGCTCTTAGTGGAATTAGCAGAAGGAGAAGCTAAGATTCTAGAAAATACTGGCGGCTTGCCACCAACCATACCTGAAGGCCCAGCTCTTGCAAGCGAGGCTATAGAATTGTGCGAGGCAAATACTCCGATTTATGCACGTGCATTGTCAGCGTCAAACCAGCATACAGAGGCTGTAAAAACCTGGAAAGCAATGATTCAATCAGACAAATCAAACCCAGAACTGTGGACTGGGCTAGCGAGATCTCTCGAAGCGGCAGGGGATATGCAGACTGCACAAAGGTGTCATGAAAAAGCAAACGCGTTGTCCAATCCCCAGCCAGTCGACCCACTTGATGCACTAATGGACTCAGAGGAACCTCAACCCAGTCCTAGTGCAATTGAAACTCCTTCTGAACAGTCGGGAGTTCAACAGCCTGTTCCAACACCAACTCCGCCTCCAATGGAGTCGTCAACAGGTGGAAATAACTTGGTCCAGCAACCTGTACCGACACCGACACCCCCAAGCATTGAATCTGTAAATCCTGCATTGGTATCTCAACCGGTACCTACTCCAACTCCACCCAATATCACGGTAGAGCCCGCTGGTTTTCCACTACCAAACCTTACTGCAAGACCTGAACCTGAACCAAAACCTGTGGAATCAAAGCCACAGGTTGACCTCGCTGCCGCAGCACTGGATGCTGCTGCAAGAGTTGCCGTAAACACTGGTATTGATTCAAACTCAAATTCAATTGCGAACCAGGATATTGAATGGTACAACAAAGGAGTGGGATTGATTGAGGATAAGAAATACAGAGAGGCATTGTCATGCTTTGACAGAGCTTTACCATCATTCGCAGATAATGATGAGATGGTAATCCGTATCCTAAACGGCAGAGGAAATGCGCTTTACTACTTAGAAGATTATCCAAAATGTGTTGAATCTTATCACAAAGCCATGGTCATAAATCCAAAAGGAGTGCAAGGTAAAACTCTCTACAACATGGGAACAGCTTACGCAGAAATGCAACGTTTCAGCGATGCCATCAAATGTTTTGAGCAGGCAATGCCAAGGGGATTAGACAAAGACCAGCAAAAATTGGCTAAGGAACAAATAAGGCGATGCAATATTTTGCAAAAAGAACAGCAGAGAAAAATGGGCTGATCGAATGACCGCAGAATCTGCAAATGAAATAATTCGTCGCCTCACAGAAGGCGGACTTGAAGAAAAATTTGCAAAGATTATTCTCGCATTAGTGGGACAACCACCACTAAAGGCAAGTGAAATTGGAAAATTAGTATCAATATCTAGAATGGATGCTTACAACAGTCTGAAAAAACTCAATGAGATGGGATTAGTACTAGCTACGTTTGACAAACCGATGAGATTTTCCGGCTTACAAATATCTGACGTCTTCAAGCAATTAATCAAGAGGGAAGAAGCAAGCGTTAGAAGATTACAGCAGCACCTTAGTGACATAAATGAGAACTCTGTGATAATAAATTCAAATCTCTACAAGCACACCAAAGAACCTTTATTTTCAGTGATTAAAGATAGACACAGCATCTATGGTACCATAGAAAATGTGGTCGAAGAATCCGAATCGATGGTTTGGATGATGCTCTCAAAGTGGGGAATCCTTCACCTTATGCGTTCAGGAATCATAGATACAATCAACGAAGCACTCAACAGGGGCATACAAATTCGAATTTTAGCAGATATTGAAAGTCGCACGATTAGATTCTTTGACCAACTAGATGACCGAATTGAAATCCGCCACTTAGACAATCAAGCACAAATGGGCGTATATGTGGACGATGATGTTGGAATACAGGTAGTAAACTCCGAAGAAAACCCAACAGGTCGCGGCAAGGAAGATACCGCACTGTTGATTGAGTCTGCAGACTACATGGAAGCACAACTTGAACTTCTCAAAGTCCAATGGAGTGGGGGAGTGGATTACGCTGCTGCAAAAGCTAGGCTAGTTGATGGGATGATAACAGAGCCACTCAGCCTGAAGATTGGAGATGGATCATTCTATGAGCGACTAAGAAAAATCATCGGAAAAGATTCCGGTTCAAGGTTTACTAATCTGGTTTCTCGAAGACCTGGAGAGCCAACAACTCTTGGTTTGTCCGCAGCATCTCTTAGAGATTTGGGAATTGACATGAGCGACATTCTCAGAGTTGTAGGGCAACGCATAGGTCAAGAGTTGGCATTAGAACTCAGAAATAAAAACGACGATGAAACATTTTGGGACCATTTGAAACTAAAATGGAGAGAATTAGGAATGGGGGAAATTAGTATCGACGCAATGCCACCTAATTTAGTGACCGTAATCGATAACTATTCCCAAGATAGAGACCCAAGGTTAGGTTCGGTTCTATGTCACATGGACGAGGGTGTTTTAGAAGGCATAGTAAAGGAAAGATATGGTATCAAAGTAAACGCGTGTGAACAACTTTGTACTTCACGTGGAGAAGACTATTGCGAATTCAAAATTTCGAGGATTGATTGATTTCAACACACAGGTTGATATTCCTCTCCCTTTTCGGGTAGAGCATGGACTGTAACACATGCGACACCGCACCTGCTATTGTGTTAAACAAACCAGAGGTCGTTAATGTAACACTAACGATTACAACCAAAGCAAAGGAAATGCTTGATTCAGCATTCGATGGCGATATGTCCCACGCTTTACTTGTCGGAGTGTTATCTGGCGGCTGCTCCGGATACATGTATGATTTACAAATTGTAGAATCAACTGACCAAGATTGTCAGGAATTGAGCGTTGATGGATTCCGAGTTCTAGTTCCAAATGCATCTTCTCACCTACTTGATGGAATCGAAATCGATTATGTTGACCGATTAATGGGAGGCGGTTTCAAGATTAACAATCCAAATGCTGCAAGTTCCTGTGGCTGTGGTGAATCATTCTCTTGAGAGTGGGTCAATGGGCGTCATTAGACTGAACTCCTATGTGTTAATCATTAGAGGCTCAGACCGTTTAAAATTCATAGACGGTCTTTCAACAAATAAAGTCGAAGGCGATTGTAGCACCGTATTTACTACTACGACTGCGAAGGTCATCGACATGGTAGATGTAATCGACATGGGAGAATTTTTGGCACTGGTTGGTCATAGTCCCTTCAAGAGTGATGTCCTTGGACACATGCACAAGAGAATTCTAGGTCAAGATATTCAGATTGGAGATGCATCTGAAAATAATTCAGTATATTTGTCTACTACAGACATTAACGTTGCAGACAGTGTTACAAAACGAAAAACTTGGAGAGGGTGGATTTTGGTAGCCCCCAATTCTGAAAAAATCAATGAAACAATGGATTTACAAGATTTTAATGAATATCGAGTGATGAATATGATTCCACATCAGGGCTGTGAAATTACATCAAATAATCATCCACTCGCTTGCGGTCTAGGTCATCTAGTACATGAGGCAAAGGGATGTTACATAGGACAGGAGATACTTGCAAGAATGCGAAGCAGGGGTAGGCAAGGAAAAGAATTGGTAAGGCTAGAAAACCCAGTCGAAAATCCTACAACATTGGGTAAGACACACTCGTTGGCCATTGTTAGAACTTCAAATTGATTTGAATAATTATTCGCTACCTTTAGATTTCAATAATTCTAAGCTTGTAGAAATTTTTTCGTAAATTGCATTCTCGAACTCTGAAATCTTCTTCACATACTCATTTTCTGAAGGTCCTTCTTCTTTCAGAATAGGCACCATAGATGACCATACACCTTCACCCTTGATGCGCGAATATATGGCCGCTGAAACGTGAATTGCGATTAAAACGTAACTCGAAGTAGCTGTAAATTCGTGAACCCCGATTGCAATATTCTGCATAGGCCCATCGACTATTCCCTGCTTGAACAAGAACGCTATTGCAAGACCAGAAAGAGGAAGCAAAATCAGACACAAATACATCGATATGTGAACAGATTTCGCAATGAATTTGTGAACTGGATGAACAGGGACTGTTGAAGAGTGCATTGTCCCTACCTTCCTCATGTAGAAATATCTCAGGATTATGATAAGAAGGAATACGCTGGCAAATAATACTTCAAAAATCAGAAGTCCATTATCCTCTAACTGAGAAATATCATCTATCTGTTTGAACATGCCATATGCATATAGAACGATGAAACTCCAGTGAATTGTTCTGGCTAGCTTTGTGTGCGCCACACTAACACCGGTACCCTTTCGCCGTTGTTACTTATACAAGTTACACAATTTTGCTGAAAACATTTCAAATTTCAATACCCTAGGATATCTTTCAATTGGCTCTTGTAAAAATTGCCAGATCCCTGCAGTGATTCTAACTCTGAATCAGTCAAATCTAGTTCAAAAATTGTTTCAACTCCATTTGCCCCAATAATACAAGGAACACCGATGTAGACATCGTCTAATCCATATTGTCCTGTCAGGTGGCATGACGCAGGAATCACTCTTCTTCTGTCATTTAGAACCGATTCTGCCATGATAGCAGCTGCTGAACCTGGAGCATAGAATGCAGAACCTCTCTCTAGAAGTTTTACAATTTCTCCACCGCCACCTGCGGTTCGCTCGCTAATGGCTTGGATTCTATCGTCAGGAATCAATTGAGTAATTGGTATTCCACCTACAGTTGTGTATCTTGGCAGTGGGACCATTGTGTCTCCATGTCCACCAAGGACCATCGGGGAGATGTCTTCTTCTGCACAATTCAATTCTAAGGCGATGAAATGAGCCATCCTTGCGCTATCTAATACTCCTGCCTGACCGATGACACGATTGGTTGGGAATCCTGTAACCTTCTGCATGTGGTAGGTCATTAGGTCCAAAGGATTGGTGACAACAATCACAGTAGAATCTGGAGCATGGTCTCTAATTCCTGCTCCGACTTGAGAGATAATCTCTGCATTCTTCCCAATCAAATCTTCACGAGACATTCCTGGCTTCCTTGGGAATCCACTCGTTACAACCACAACATCACTACCAGCAATGTCATTGTAATCCGCTGTACCAGTTATAGTGCCGTCATAATTCAAGACGTTACTATTTTGACTCATATCGAGAGCCTTACCCTTTGCAAATCCTTCAAAGATATCCAACAGAACTATGTCTGCAACTTTCATCTGTGCCAAGACAAATGCGCATGTTGCACCAACATTTCCAGCCCCAATAACTGCGATTTTCCTTCTTCCCGCTGCCATAGAAATTTCTCTCCTAAGCACAACCAAGAGTAGGACGCCCATAAGGATAGGTGGTGTAATTACGAACACCAAAAATTTGATTCTCGACCGTGTCGTTCAAGAACCGGATTCAATTCGCCACAATCAGCGGGTGCATTCCATGCACCGCAGAGGTGGTCAGATGAAGATTGGAGTCCCAATGGAGCCAGAGGGTGAAACCAGAGTCGCTATTGTACCAGGGAGCATGAAAAAATTGCAAAAAGCTGGTTTCGAAGTTATCGTAGAAAAGGGTGCAGGAACTGCAGCGAATTATTCAGATTCAGACTACACAGACGCAGGTGCCACCTTAGGTGATAGAAAGGACGTAATGGCATGTGAAATCGTAATTTCAATCCGCTTACCAGATACATCTGAATTATCGAAGGGCCAAATTGTCGCATGTGTAGCTGATCCGTTCAGGCATCCTGAAAAAGTCCAAGCATGCATCGATGGCGGTATTACATTGATGAGTATGGATATGATTCCACGCAGATTGTCCAGAGCACAATCCATGGACGTTAACTCATCCCAAGACAACTTGGCTGGCTACAAAGCCGTACTTCTAGGAGCAGCTCATGTTCCACGTGGAATACCGATGATGACAACCTCTGCTGGTACAGTTAGACCTGCCAAGGTAGTAATCATGGGCTCAGGTGTTGCTGGATTGCAAGCAATTGCTACTGCCAAGAGAATTGGGGCTGTAGTTTATGCATCTGACGTAAGAAAGTCTGCTGCTGAGCAAATTGAATCTGTTGGTGGCCGCTTCATTGAAGTTGACGGAATGGACGATTTCGAAGATGAAGCAGGATATGCAAAACCGCTCACGCCTGAATTCATTCAGAAGGTAAATGACACAGTTTGTGAAGTTGCAAGTGACGCTGACATCATTGTCACAACGGCACGTATCTTTGGAAGACCTGCACCGATCACAGTACCTGCTTCAGCAGTTGAGAATTTCAAATCTGGTGCTGTAGTTGTCGACATGAATGCTGATGTTGGTGGTAATTGCGAACTTACAAAGGCAGGAGAAGTACACACTACAGAGAATGGAGTAATCATCGTAGGAACATCAAACCTTCCTGGAACACTTGCTAACACAGCATCAATGCTTTATTCCAACAATCTTACAACATTCATTACAAGTTTGGTTGACAAAGAAAATGGATTCCAAATCTCTGAAGAAGATGACATTCTAGTCGGAGCGCCAGAAGGAAATGATTTCCACGTCCCAGGAATGGGAGGCGTTCTGATTTGTAAGGATGGAGAAATGCATCCTAAGCAAACTCGACTAGGAGGTGTTTTGTGATGACCCCAGACCTACTTATCGGCTCAATTACCTTGTTTGTACTATCAATTTTCCTCGGTGTTGAACTAATTACAAAAGTTCCAGCAATGCTACACACCCCTCTAATGAGTGGTGCAAACGCAATTTCAGGAATAAGTGTAGTCGGTGCCCTCATCGGAGCGAACGTTGCATATGATGGAGGAGATACTGTGACATCTGGAATTCTTGCCTTCATCGCCTTGGTGCTTGCCATGATTAACGTTGTAGGTGGATTCGCTGTAACAAATCGTATGCTGAATATGATTGCTGGAAAGAAGAGAGGTGCTTGAAATGGAGGACTGGGTACCAATTGGATATTTACTCTCTGCAATTTTCTTCATTTTTGGTTTGAAGAAGTTAGGACACCCTCGTACTGCTCCTAGAGGTAATCAATTCGGAATGCTAGGTATGGCTACCGCAGTTGTCACAACAATCGTCGACATGAACTTCCTTCCGGACGGGATTGTTGGCTGGACATTAATTATTGCAGGAATCCTAATCGGTTCACTGATTGGATACATCATGGCGGTAAAGGTCGAGATGACTGGAATGCCAGAAATGGTTGCTCTGTTCAATGGGTTTGGTGGAGCTGCTTCTGCTCTTGTTGCCCTTTCTGAGACATGGAAATGGATTGAAACTACATCCCCTGAACCAGGACTTGCAGCAACAGTTGCTGTGGGCGCTGCAGGACTGAGTGCCCTTGTCGGATGGATGACACTTACAGGTTCCCTTCTAGCAATGTACAAACTCAAAGGTGGAGTTGAAATCTTTGGTAAGTGGATTAGAACTCCAACATGGGGCCCCGCATGGCTAAACCCTGTGAAAGCGCTGTTGTTCATATCTGTTTTAGCACTGATTTATTTGTCAATTGAGGACCCAACTAACACCACATACATCTGGGCGATAATCGGAATATCTTGTGTGCTAGGAATTATCCTCGTTTTACCAATCGGTGGAGCAGATATGCCGGTAGTTGTCAGCCTTCTGAATTCATTATCAGGAATTGCTGCCGCATTTACAGGTTTCATCATAAACAACAGCGTCTTGATCGTTGCAGGAAGCCTTGTAGGTGCTTCTGGACTTATTCTAACATTCATAATGTGCAAGGCAATGAATAGACAACTAGTTGATGTTCTGTTCAAGTCATTTGGTGGTGGAGAAAAGCAGGAACTGACTAGAACAAAAGTCGGTAGTGATGCTGATGAAGTCGCAATGATGGCAGATGGTGCCCAGAAGGTAATCATCGTACCAGGTTATGGTATGGCTGTAAGCCAGTGCCAGCATCAAGTCAAGGAATTTGCAGACCTCATGCAAGAAAAGTTCGACACCGAAGTGAAGTATGCAATTCACCCTGTGGCAGGTAGAATGCCTGGACACATGAACGTACTACTCGCAGAGGCAAACGTACCTTATGAACAACTAATCGAAATGGATGAAATCAACCCTGAATTCCCAGAGTGTGATATGGCGATTGTAATCGGTGCAAACGACACCTGCAACCCAGCAGCTAGAACCGGTGAGGGGCCTCTAGCGGGAATGCCGATCATTGATGCAGACCAAGCAAGGACTGTAGTTATCATCAAGAGAAGCCTCAGTGTAGGTTATGCTGGTGTTGACAACGACTTATTCTACGAAGACAAGACAATGATGTTATTCGGCGACGGTAAAGCAATGATGACCGAGTTGAATAACGCAATCAAGGAACTTTGAAAATCAAAATCCGCCCCTTTAGGGGCGGCAGGATGTGACAATGTTCAATAGGGAATCACAGGTGGCAGTAATTGATGTCCCGAAGGTTCACCATACTCTTGGTTGCGACCCTAGCAATTATGCTGGCTGCCCCAGCCTTTGGAAACTCACAAGGTCCACCTTGGTTGCACAACGACAGAATCATTCCAGAAGAGGGATGTTCGTGTCACGGCGCTGGTGGATCACCCAGTAACGAGGTTATTCTTTCCATTTCAGGAGTTCCAAGAGTCTACGAAGAATCGGGAACATACAATCTAACCATCAGCCTAGCACACTCAACATACATTGCAGGTGGCTACATGATTTGGGATTATGGAGACGGCAACTTCACACCAGGAGATGGCTCGAAGTACGTCGAAGACTCCGGTGGAGCATTATCGCACAACAACGTTGGAAATGATTGGGAGATTGTTTGGACTGCACCAGAAAGTGATGTCGGGGACGTACATTTCTCACTTGCAGGAAACATAGTCGATGGAAGCGGTGCACCTGATGCAGGAGACCACTGGACAATTCTTACGTTCACAGTTTCAGCACCTGAAACTGCAACACCTGACGCTGACGAAAGTTTGAGAACGATTAGCGTTGGAGATTATGAGTCTCTATTCGGCCAAAAATCACCAGAGGAAATTGAAGCCGAGAGACAAGCGGAAGTTGCTAGCAGTTACCTAGAACAAGGAAACCTATACTTCTGGACAACTTTGTCAATTTTAATTGTCGCAGCGGTCATACAGGGTGAATTCTACGAGCGAAGATTCGGAGGAGGACCACCTCATCTTGACATGACCTTAGCAATGCCCCAGGCGATAAGAAGAGGTTCAATAACACTAGGTCTTGCAATTGGTTTCGGTTGGGCAATTGATACCGCGCTTCCATGGGGCTACACATTAGTTATCGGTATGTGTTTGCTATGGGGTATTTTCGGAGTTTACAGAACAATCGTTCAGGCAAGAGCAGAACCGAAAGACATGGATTTGGTCTGATATCATGAACGACCTGCACCTGTCGTCAGATGACAGGACACCATTTCAAGCCCACCTAGATGAATTGTCAAGAAAGATTACTTCGGTTGTAATTCTGATTGTCATATTAACAGGTATTTGGTCAATATCCATTGACGAAATACTCAGATACACACTAAATCAATTAGATCCATGCAGTGAATCATGTATCAATATTTTTTCACCAGATGAGTGGGCAGGAACCCGTTGGTTAAGTGCAGCTATTTTGGGAGTGCTTACCGCTGCGCCCTTTGCAATGACACAAGCGTACGGATTTGCGAAACCAGGCCTACTTCCTAGCGAAAGAAGGGGAATGATAATCTGGATGATTTTGATGTGGATTTTATCACTATCAGCGATTGTATTCGTTCTTTTTAGACTACTTCCTTGGCTATACGGATATGGTCATTCATTCAATGGCGATACTGGACTTGTTGGAAGATATGATGCGGCGGAGATGCTGAGAATTTCAATATCAATTGCTTGGGCAATGATACTTGTTTTAGCCGCTATGAGTGTTGTTACTATTGCCGGTGCATCCAAATTATTGTGGTCAGGAAATTCAGGTTGGTGGCGTTTACGTATTCACGGATTTATGCTGATGTTACTGTGGTTAGTTATTCCTTCAAATTTACCAGGTTTGCTATTTTCTCTCACGGTTATAGCATCAGGCCTTGTTGAGGTTATTGGATGGAAATCATTCAGGGCGCCGATGCCAGTGGCTTATGGCTTGAAAGACATACTAGATATCGAAGGTAGAACACATAGAGTGTTGTACGTAGATTGTTCCTGTTGTGGAACAACTCCATCAGTCAAACCCCTTGAAGGGATGGGTATCATGTCATACAACTCTGTTTGTCGCTCAAAGGAAGAGCAGGACCATCTAATCGATGTTGTAAAGAGGTTTGGAGCAAGTCAAATTGTATTTTCAGGTTGTGTGATTGAATCACTTCCGATAAACTATCTAGATTCATTGAGATTCCTTGGTTGCTCAGTAAGTACTCTAAATCTTTCTAGACTAACTACAATCAGGACTGACGAGAATATCGTGGATTGTGACTTGGCAATGGCTTGGATTAGGCATCCATGGAGTGATTCCAGTGCTGAGAAGAGATGTCTTGCTGTTATTCAAGATAATGCCATCACTACAATCATCTACGGTGAGAAGATACCATTTGGTTTGAATATTCAACCCGGTGAAGCATGGTTAACCGCACCAACAGATTCACTAATCGACAAAATCGAAAAACTAGGCATCAATCTGACATATACTAGCAATTGATTCAAAGAGAATAACTGCCACAAATAGCCAATGCGACCTGCAATCGGTTGGCCTATCGCAGTCCTTTTTGGACTACTTAGCGTCATTGCATTCGCTAACGGGGAAGCACTCAATGAGTGGGTTCGAGAAAATGCCATTGTTATTGATTCAGAAGATGAGGCAACACTTGTTGGAATTACTGAAAATGAAAAGTGGTTTGTTGTACTAATTGATTTTCCCGATCAAAATGAAAACTCTAACTGCAATCAACAAAGAGCCTCCAATTTAATCGATGACTCAGCAAAAGATCACATTAAACAAGCGTTTGGACAATCGATATCATTGGATATCGACTATCATGATGAAATCATTACAACAGGCTCTCCGCTCGGGGATTACGGACACGATATCGACTGGGAAAAAGACGTGGGTAAGAATGGCGTTAACCCACACATTCTTGCGCAGGAGATCGTGACAAAAATCAAAGGTGGCGTATCCGATTGGTCAAAATACGACCTAAATGATGACGGATGGGTTGACAGATTCCTAATCTTACATTGCACAAAACCGCAAGAGGACGGCGGTGGGGCAAGTTCTAGAATATGGTCGCACTTTTCTTCAATAGAGGAAGTCGTTGACTTGCCAGGAGATCTGAAAATTTCACATTACACTATTGCAAGTCAATATTCATCAAACAACTTCGGGACAATAATGCATGAAATGTACCATCAACTTGGTGCTGCAGATCTTTATGCAGTTCACGATGAAACAGTAAACCAAGACTGGAAAGGAATTGGTAAATGGGATATTATGGCAAGTGGAAACTGGAACGGTGACGGTGCATGGCCCGCTCTTCCAACAAGCCCGAGCATAGAACTAATCGGTGGAGAACGTCATCAAGAAATCGAACTTGAATGGCTACCAGGAACAGACTGCACAGGCCCCGTATACACTTTCGAAGGATTTGCTGAAGGTGGTGATTCTCTCAAAATACCGATCGGTGATGACGAATATGTTTGGGTTGAGTACAGAAGCGATTTTGGATACGATTCGAATCTTCCAGGTAACGGTATACTCGTACTCCAGCAAGATTTGAGAGCGGGTGAAATAGAGGACAATCTAGTAAACTCACATCCAGATAGAGCCTGGTTGAAAGTAATCGAAGCTGATGGTGAACAGAACATGGTTGCTGGAAATAATGAAGGTGAAGAAAGCGATGTTTTCTCCGATGGTGGAATATTTGGTAGCGAAGGTATTCAAATAAGAAATCGTGATGGAATCCTTGTTGATTGGTCTGCTGAAATAAACATCACAAACAGCACACCAACAATCGAATTTTCATCCCCTGATTGTGGTCACATAACAGATGTTGACCTGCCTGACTTTGGTTCTGTACTTACGGTTAACGACAACATTCCAATAGAAATTGATTGTGATGGTATTCAGTATAACCTCGAAAGCAGTGATGGTCGAAGTATATCGGTTTCAAACAACGAAATTCAGTTTGCACAGAGAGGCACAAAGGGAGTGCTTGGTCTAATCTCAGGAACGATAGAATGCTCCCAAGGAACTCCTTTTGACATACAGCACGAATTTGAAATTCTGGGCAATATACCGATAGAAACAACATACAAATCCAATATACCGGTTATTGATTCATCACAAATCATAGTTCCAGTTGAATTGTTCGGAGAAGATTCTCAGACATGGCTTGTTGGAATAGATGGTCCATTATCCCGGGTAGCAGAGACATCAGGTAGTCAAGAATTGAATCAAGGAAGTGAGATTATACTCGATATTTCTCCCTCAGGCCTTCTAGAGGAAGGAATGATTGTACGTGGAGAAATTGTCTTAGCATCTGACTCTGGACATAACTACCACATCGAGGTAGAATTAGTTGCCCAAAGCAAAGACGAATCGACTCTCGAAGAGTGGACTAGCCCTGCCAAGTTGATTCCTGTAGCATTAGTATTAGCTGCTCTTTGGGTCATTCTGGGTATTCAATCACCTACCAGGGAGGTGGCGTCTGATCAAGAGGAACTTCCACCCACCTCTGTTTACAGCGATGACCCATCCTTTGTTGACCCCTTCGGCGAGCCTTACTGAAAGACAAACTCCTTCCCAATTCTTAGGAGATTCTTCCTCCATCTGCATCAAAAATGGAGCGTGATCTTCCTCGACTCTTGTGGAATATACTCTCCATCTGCAACCATACTTGAAACCAGGTCGCATCAGTAGTCCTCTGGAATTGAGTTCCCCAAAGAGGTCTGTAACAGGGTTTTCTACACCGTTTATCCAATCCAATTCATCATCTCTGAGGAATTTCCTTGATAGATGTTCAACTCCAAGGAATGGATAATTATCTCGAGTGGCAGGTACCAATTTGCCTTGCGGTTCAATCAATTCCATTCTGTACATTGTAACATCCATCTCATCATCAACAATAGCGAATTCTGCATTCATGTCTTTACTTGAAACGGATTCAATCCAATCCAGCAAGTCATCGATGTCCAAATCCTCTCTCGCCCTAGCCCATCTAACCTCTGCATCGGCATCACCTTTGTTGGGATGTGATTCCCTAGACCACCTCAACCATTTTCCAGAAATTGGAACTACCTTTTCTCCCGCACTTCTGACTACATCGTAGGCTACTGCTTTGTGAGCGAAATCTGAGTCGAGTTGCAATTGAGCCTCAACCCAACCATCCTCCAATGGTACGTGGCGGTGCCAATGACAGAACATTATTTCCTCACTGGAAAGAATTATTCCACCGTCAACTGGCTTGCCCAGTGCTGATTTTTGATAAAGTCGATTTGATAATGGTGCTGAAAGAAACCACCCCTCTCCCATTTTAACAGGGATAGGATTGGGTTTAGTCGGTGAACCTTCACTTGAAAGTCCGATTGGCCTTGTAGGTCTAGGTCTTGGTTTAGACTTACGACCCTCCGCCATGTCCTGCCCATAGTGACCAGTCTTATGTGCCTCCCCCTCCTCCTAAGATACGGGGAGGTTAATGGTCGACGGTTATCTTGGTACGATGACTACTGAAGAAAGGATGCTATTGCACCTTTTTGACAATCCTCTACCCGAAGGGCAGTGGGAAGCGCCATTTACTGTAACACAAGCGGGGATATCAGCAGCTGTTCATGTTCAAAGAAAACATGTCCCTAGGACTCTGAAACGCTTAGAAAATCGTGAAGAACTACACTCTGGGCAAAGACATGTTCCAGGTGCAAAACAAAGACGCCGAGTTTACGGATTGACCGCAAAGGGCAAAGAAAGAGCAGGAGATATGCGCGATAATATTCTAGCAAAAAATGTGTTAGTCAACGGTGAATCAACCATTCTTGGTACCCTAAGAAAAGGAGGTCAAATGACGTTGGACCTTCTTTCACATGTCGATGAAGGGATGGTATTCCACGACAGCCCTGTTGTATCTCCTGTATCCAATCCTGAGGGAATAGCTTCACTAGACGCACAGGCAGGTGAAAATCTCGTGAAGCGATTGTTTGCTAGGGCGTGGGAAGACGGTAAAATCACAAAAGATGAGCAGCAACTAATTTCTGAAGTAGTCACATTCTTGGGAATGCACCCTGAAAGGGTAGAAAGACTATCGGAAGAGGCTAGGAAAGCACAAAATGCACCACCTCCCGAAGATGTTTACCGAGACATGCTGAGACAAGCACTAGTCGATGGTGAAATAGTGGAGGATGAAATTGCCTTACTCACAACTATGCGTCAAGCATTCGGAATCGATGACGAAAACCATTTACGAATATTGTCAGAAGCAAGGTCGGATCCTGTTCTTGATGAAAATACCATGACTTACAGGGCTACTTTGAAGACCGCACTCGCAGATGGAATGATAACACCTGATGAAGATGCTATGTTGCAAACACTGAGAAACAATCTTGGAATTCCAGACTCAAGACATGCGAGTTTACTAGCAGAATTGTTAGACAAAGATGAGTAAATAAGGTGAATAATATGGGAATGAGCGATATCGAATACGAAACCCACGACCGCTTAGTAAACCTCCAGAGTCAAATTAAGAATATGTCCGGAGATGTTGTATTGGTTGGAGATATTATGCTAGACAGATACATTCATGGTTATGCAAATAATCTGAATTCTAGAGCACCTGTCCCTGTTCTGAAGGAGACAGAAAGATACGAGGATGTCGGAGCAGCGGCGCACGTCGCCAGAGGCCTTGAGAACATAGGATTAGATGCAATTCTCTTCGGTGTAATTGGCGATGATCAAGCCGGTGGTAATATCCTAGAGGCATTGGAAGAAGAAGAAGTCGATTGTGACGGGATTGCAATTATCGAAGACAGAATTACTACTGTCAAAACCAGAATGATTGCAGGTAGGGAATACTTGATTTCAAGTCAGCAGTTACTCCTTCGTTGGGATATCGAAGATGATACGCCCATTGACACAGAAGCACATTCATCGATTATTGACCAAGCTGTGACAAAAATTGGTTCAGCAGACGTGCTTGTTATCTCTGATTATGGACAAGGAGTCGTTACAGACGAGGGTGCGTCTCGTCTAATCAATGCGGCAAAGGTCGCAGGAGTTCCTGTTATTTGTGACCCAAAGCTAACCGGTCTTCACAGAACAGCAGGAGCAGATTGGGTTATTTTCCAGACCAGAGGATTGGACTTGATGGCAAAGAGAATGGCATGTAGTGACTCCTCTGAAGCAGCAAAGATTCTGATTAAAGAGAATGATTGGGGTAACCTAGTAGTACTTCAAGGTGAAAATGGAGTTACTGTATACACTAAGGACGAACAAGTAATCTCTGCACCGTGCACCTTAGCAGAACCAAGGGGTGCGATTGGAATTATTGACGCAGCAGCAGTAGCAGTTGCCGCAGGTGTTAATCTTGGTCTCGAAGTTACAGATATTGCCCACTTAGCAAATGCTGCTTGTGAATGTATCATGAGTGGAACACAAAATTTCACTGTTACAAGTGACGACTTGGCAAATCGGCTCGGAGAAGTAGCATGGAGCCTTCAAATTTCCCAGAGGTGAACATATGAGTTTCTGGGTTCGTCCCACCACAGCAGATATTGGTATTCGTGCGTTCGGACGTAACCAAAATGATCTTCTGAAAGAAATGACAAATGGTATGCAGTCGATTGTCCTTGCCCCGGGTCAAGACCTAAATTCGATACCCAGAAAGGTAGCAAGGTGGGAAGTTTCCCACGAGGGTAACACTGACATTCTAGTCGTCAAATGGTTGGATGAAGTAGTATACAGGAATGAAGTGCACGACGAGTTTCTAATCGATTGTCAACCGATGATCAAGGATGGAATGATTGAGGCACAGGTATCATTTGTACCTAAGGACAACGTAAATCTAGAATTAGAGATTAAGGCGGTCACTACACATGAATTTCAGTTCAGAGAAGTTAGTTCAGGTGAAACAATCTCCTCAGAGTGGCCTGAGATTCCATCATTCGATGGTCCTGGATGGTACGGAGATGTCGTCTTTGACATCTAAGGTAGCAAGAATACCTGCCAACAATCCAATCGGGCCCAACATCATACACATTAGAAGTATGGGCATCGAAACTTGAATTGGCCGTTCTGCTGCAAGCATTCGCATCCAAATGTATCTCCCAATGAAAGTATCCATAACGAGAAAATGCAACCAAGCCAGTATCACCATGTCATCGCTGGAGAATAAATCAACCACTAGTTCTGGTGTTGGCATCTGTGACCCCAACGTAATTAGAACATCGGGAGCATTTGGAAACAATAGAAGAGCGTATGAGGTGACTAATGGAAAGACACAGATTCTTACGTCCCCAACATACTTGTAGGTGATGTCGTGCTTTGGAAGAAACCACATCATGAACCACAATGGAAATATGAATAGCGATGAGAACCAAAAGGTAATCGTGGCCAACTCCATCATTCCACCTCGTAATAAAATCAGACTATTCTTTTACAATAGTTTGTATGAGGGCAGGTGGGAATTCCACGGGTGGACCCTCGTACCCATGAGCCAAATCCACAGACTTCCTCCGTCCCGTTACCCCACGGCACCCATGGCCCCAGGTAGGGCTGCTCCGTTCCCGGCCTGACCTGTTCCCCCGGTTATTCAGTTCCCGACTC